>Ga0210059_1005630_pt1 | contig 20141 bp, 11 predicted proteins | sample Ectturendosymbi2_FD_188042 | JGI IMG/M metagenome (GOLD analysis project Ga0210059, IMG submission 188042) | Ecteinascidia turbinata endosymbiont from Florida, USA - Sample 2 (SPAdes) (version 2) | ecosystem: Host-associated > Tunicates > Ascidians > Unclassified | place: Key West, Florida... | reverse complement strand
GCAGAGAGGGGATTTTTTGCGACGAGTTCAAGGTGTGACACGTCGCGAAAAAATGTAAAAAGCTGGGAAATTCGCAAAGCTCTGAATGTCGAGCCACGTCTCCCAATGGAGAGATCTCAGCTACGTTGGTTCGACCATGTGACCAGAATGTCCCTGCAAGATTACTGAGGAAAGTGCTGCTGGCTACTGTACATCCACGGGAATGTGGCCCAGAGGTCGATCAAAGACCAGGTGGAGTGGTTACATCTCCGGCCTGGCTTGGTACATCTTGGTGTGGAGCTAACTTAGCTATCTGGATTTGCTGAAAATCGAGTCCTCTCAGGGCTGCTGCCCCTGTTACTCTCCCCAGAGGAAAAGCGGGCATGGAAATGAATGAAGAAAACATACTTCAACCTATAAAATTTAGACGTTGAATGTGTCCCATTTTTATGAGTTTCTTAGACGAACCCTTATGATTAGTAAGATTGTGCGACAATTCTGGGTGTTCATGTTAACTGGTGAACTAGTGTCGAGGCGGTTGCTGTGATTTTAAATTCTTTAAACTTTGAAATTTTAAACACAAAATGGAAAAACCGGAGACCATGTTGAAAATAGCATATAATAATAGTAGGAAATTTTTTCAACTCTCTTGTCCAAATAGTGGTACACCCATGTCCTTGATGGCGCTATTTTGTATCTAGAAACTAATGTATGGTAGCTACATATTGAGGTAGCATTTTATCATAAGTGGTAACGTGAACGCTCCTCTCTATTTTTATCTGCCACATCATTAGTAGTATTGGAACGAACAATCGTTTGCATCTGTAATCTGTTGATGTATACCCAGCCGTGTAAGACATAACAGAACAACCAATCAAACAAACAGTCTGCCAACTAATTAACAACGCAGCTAATTAACCGACTGCTGTTTGGTTTGATACAGCAAAACATTTCATAGTAGCGTGGCGCTTGGAGACATTTGTGAAAAAACAAGTAGGTAAACAAATCCACGTGTGTGGTTCAGTATCATTAATACCATTTCTCCTAAAAGCGTCATGCTTCGCTGTTCATACCTTTTCAAAACTTGTAAACTTCTCATTTATCTGCACTACAATTTTCACATATTACGTTGAAAAAGCAAAAGATTTACCTTACTCTGAGATAGGAGCTTTTTCGTAAGGTGCAAAAGCATTTGTCTTATATCACCATTGCTTGGTTTCGGTGACTCAATGTGTTGAAGAAACATTTTGCACCAATCTCCTCATCAATTACAGTATTTGCAATAATTTCAAACACCACACTGCGCTTTTTAGCGCAACTTTCCTGACAAATCTCTTGTTTTTCAGTTGTTCATGAACGTCCCACAGAACCGAAGCCACCAAACGCAGATCATGCAGCAGCACCTTTCTCGATCAATTCGACAAATCCTTCAGACGCTGAAAGAAGTACATAACTTTCTCTTGACTTGTTGTTGCTAGTTGCTGACCAATTTTGTTTATCTTCGTTGTTATTGAGACTGAAAGGCTCAACCAGTTAAATACCTTATCATACATGTTGGAATTTAACAGTTTTGGAACGACATGCGCAGACTTCAGTGGGGGCGCAACGTGACCCGTGGGTCTGCAAACTTCTGTTGAACACATTTTGGTTTTGAACAATACCCACAAAGCAATAGTATTTTGTTGAGATCTACAGTAATGTGATTATATTCACTTGGCGTGTAACGAAACCTGTGACACATAAAGCCCGTGACCTGAGTTATCGCTGATTCGCTGTTCAAGAACATGTTACAAAGCAATTCAAAATTTAGTGAAAGATTTGCAAGTCTAGCGCAATTTCTCTCTGCATTTCCACGAATTTGGCAGATAACGTAAAATTAGCAATGCAGTTCAGGTTTTGCAAGTTGTTTTTGAAAATTTTCAAACAGTACTACAGTAATTTAACGACGTCGAAATTTCGTTGTTTCTAAATAAATTTCAGAGCAATAAGTTTTCGTTAAGAAAAAGACTACAGTGACTTCATTTCAATTTTTTCTAATGCGGAATACCAGAAAATATTTTGTTTTAGTTTCAAAACATTTTTTTGCATGTCTATCTCTAGTATGGAAAAGCAAGCACATTTTCAAGCAGGCAAAATTGCGTTGCTTGTAACCAAAATCCGTTGCTAATTCTCTACACTGGTCTGAAACTAACGTACATTTCAGATGATCAGGATCACGTACAGCATCGAGTTTCTGTGGAGGTCATCGTGGCATGTTGTATTCTGGCCTTCGCAGCGTTGATTGCTTCGGTTGCTGCTGTTGTCTGTAACTGCTACAAGGGTAAATGCACTCCAGGATTCAGGCTGATGAAAAACAAAACTCATGCCAGCATATCCCGTACAGAAAAAAATATATTAACAAACCAACCATACGCTGCATGATATAATTCCATGAACGTAGTGTGATGAAGAATATTGTACTTTTAGTTTATCCACGCTTTAGTTTTATCCATCTGTTTACTTTTTAGTTACACAGAAATGCCGTCCATTATCTGAATACAATGTTCGCTGACTGTTTCTGTACCTTGTTTGCGACAATTTACGTGTTTCAGCCTTTCACAAGGTAAAATAATTCGATGAGTTTTTCCTAAACAAACGCGTATTTACAACGAAAGGAAAAAGATGAACAACTGTTATGTTGATCAAACTTCCCGCAGATTGAGAAGTTTCTTAAATACAGTACAATGATTTAGTGGAGTATGTTACTGCGTCGATTTTATGCTTTGTTTTGTTCCATTCCAATTTCATTCTTCGCTTGTCATTGATGTGTAGTGGCAGTAGTGTTTTTCCTTCACATATATTTGCTACTGCATCAACAGCATACCCACTACACCAACGTGAGGTTCTAAGCTCAATTCCCCGGATATAGCCTCTCCGGTTACAACCGTATTCAAGTTGCATTGTTCACAACTTTAGTAACGAAATACTTTTATCTCAGATTATATGGCCAGCCAACACCAAATCATTTTTTGTTAGTAAGTGATCGCCCCAAAATGGTAAAAGTGTTTAGCTTGGACATAGTTTCAAAATATTCGTAAAATTAAATGGAATTAATATGTGCTACCCAGAAAACATTCTCTCTCGCCTAACTCACCCCTACAACTGACCCAATTTCAAAGGAGATGTTTCACGTTTCGGGAGGACTACTGCCCGAATGAAATCAGAGGCTTCGAAGCATGCCATAATCATTTGCGGTGCATAACAGCCAATATTTCATTAGAGTTGACCACATCGTCGTAGAACGCTAAACGTTGTTTCTTGTTTGTAGTCAGTTGTAGTCATCTGCGTGCTTTTCGTCATTTGCTAAAATGTGAGAGTGAAGAGTTGAATAAACCTGTCCTTGTTACGCAATGCATTCTCAACGTTATTCTTTCATTATCAAAGAATTCAATGTGATTGTGCCTCTCCAAACGAAATCTTTATTTTAAATTTCAACTCATGCAATGAATATTTGCAATATCTGTTGTATTTTCAAGTGATTGCGCACAAAAAAGCTTCACAATTTTTTTACATTGAACAAATTAGCAAGAGGGACGATTTCTGACATTCAATTTTTAAACAGAAGTATGTTCGATAGAACACATATTCCAACCGTATACACTTTCAGCTTGCATGGAAATTTACATACTTCTCAAACCTGGCATTTTCTGTTCTGCAGCTTTTGTGCATTCTTAGCAACTTGGGTAGTTTAAAGGATATTTGTGAAGTACACTAGTGTTGGACAGTCGTTAATTGTCTCCATTGATATTTCACAGTGCGGCAGTTTCTTTTCACGGCGTGGAGCACCAGTTTACGTTTCACGTTGAACAAAACTTCACCAAATCTCCAAAACCTTATTAGTTTCTCGCAACTGCAATGCAACGTTTGCACTTAGCCCGCATGGCAATACATTGTGAGCAGACATTTTCCGATTTTAAGATATGAAGATGCCAAGATTGTGGTAATCAAATCCGAAAATTCTTCAGATTCTTTTCAAGGATTACTTTTGTAAGGAAAACGTGAAATTTGTTACCGACAAAAAACAACTCCTTTTTCCTCAATCGCAAGTTGTGTGAATCGGGGCGTCCAAGCGACATGAGTGAAATGAACAAAATATCAAATCACAGTGAATAACAAGCAACCACCCAAGTCGTTTCCAAGTTTTTCACAATGTGGGGATAAAACTGTTGCTTCTTTCATGGCTGAACATAAAATTCTTGATTTGGAAGATAATGTTCTTCGTTGGAGAACAAAGTCGAAGCTTTGGTTCGATTCATTATATTATTGGCACACCAACTTAGAAATCCTACGAGCGGTGGCTGTTTATGGAGAACTTTAAACGGGGTTCGAAATATGCGAAAGCCGTCGATGGCAACAACTGTAGTTGTCAATGGAAACTTTGTAGATGTAAAGAAACACTACTGGAATATGAAGAGGGTTGTGCTCTCCTTGGGCAGAAATAAATAGGAATGTGCTGTATGCGTCTACTCAAATGCGGTGAATCATTTTTTGGATGACAAAGAGGCTGTGTACAATATGCACACTTTGCTCTTTTTTGACTGCATAGAAATTGATCAACACTGATGAAGCGGCGTTGAACTGAACGTCAATAACATATTGTGGGTAATGAAACAAACCTGAAAGAACCACTCGTTAAGGGTTACTGCACTGATCTACCTCTAATGAGTAACAACGCTAACCTGACATGCGATTTTTTAAAGTTCGGAAAAGGTTGTGAATCGTTTGTTTACACCTCCACTTAATTTTCATAACATGCAGAAAATAAGGAGTTACAGCAGTGCTTAACTGCAGAAGGTTTGCAACCGGTGTTTCACTCGATAATTGGGAAACCTACATTTCCACAACTTTTTCCTTTGTATTAAAACTGGTAAAGTAAGCAAAAAGTTATTTCATTATTTTTTTGCATAGGAGAAATGAAACTTTGCTAAAATCAATGCAATGCATTTAACCTTTAACGTATAAACACATTGGGCAACATTTGAAATAACTACTTTTATAGTTGGCATTCATTTAGTATGTAAAAAGTGATAGTCCCTTTAAAAATAGTTTTGGCAATTGTGAAATTTAAAGATTGGGGCAAAGCACATGGGGTTGAGTGAACACATTTGTCTCAGATTTAATGTGTAACTTAAGCCCAACGAATGAATGCATTATTCAAAATATGCGCAACAGTATAGTGACTAATTGTCAAAACCACGATTTTTCATCGAAATTATCAGAATTGGCTTGTTTGAGAGTAGAAATTGCGGTGTAACGTCTTTTTTTCCAAATTTGCTTGCAAATTTTAAGAAACAGTTAAACTGCTGAAATGTCAGCACCTAATAGAAATAAATCCACAAACTAAATGAGAGAGCTGTTCAAACCCTCTAAAGATGCGGAAAGTCTTGTAATTTCGATTTTAAAAATTGAGAAGTTTTGGATTTGAATTTTTTGTGGGTGACTTCATAATTGGGATAATTTTAAAGGTTTTGAATGACGTCATCGGGCCCTGGACCCCAACCTCAATAACAATTTTTTTGTTTCTTTCTTATAAAAACAATTAGGTGAGAATCCGTATTTTTAGAGCCCTTAATTGGCCTTTTAGCGTTTGTGGTTCGAACGTTATGGACAAAAAAAAACGCAAATTAACTAGCCAATTCCGTGGGGACTCATTACGGGATTAATTAATTTGTTTTTTTTGCATCCTTGAAAATATGTATCTCTTAGGTTCCACTCACTGGCATGGCTGCGTCCTACAATGACCCAAAAGTACGCCTAAAGCATACCGTTATTTGTCATGTACATCAGGATAATATTTAAATTTTGCCAAACACACTGCACCTTGCATCATTGGACTTCACAAAGTCTTTGGCAATATCTTGGCAGGATAATTCACTAAATATATCCCGATGTATATGACAAATAACGACATGATTCAGTACTTGGGTCATGGTAGAGCGCAGCCATATTTTCGACCTGCGTAGGGCACTGAAGGATCACTCTGCTTCACAAGAACGTGTAGGTGGTATCAAAAGTCGCCTCTCTATTGAAAGTAGATACGTGCACCTTACATTTGGTTACAATTCACGGAATACCTTCAAGTGCCCGAAATTTGTACAACTGCATCTTTTTATCACAAAATATTGGGGGACAAAAGATATTGTTTCCCTCATGTCCAAACGTTGGCGGTACATGGCTCCATGTTCCACCGTAAATTGGTCCCTGCTGAAGACAATCTTGATTCTCTGATTGTGTTTAGTGGCAACCCCTCAAGATGCTCTGTAATATTCAGAGACACAAGTGTTGACCTGATGTGGATTCGATTCAGACAGTTCTGATGTGAATCATCTGTTCTAAAAGTTCACGTTTGTTTTGTTATACTGTAGACAAAGCAATGCCTGCATAATTATCTTTCGCTATGGACTGTGGTTCACGCTTTGTCTGGTACTGCTCTCATCTGAGGCAAAGCTGTTGAAGAAACATGTTTCATTTAAAAATGGGCTTTCTGCATCGTCTGCTTAAAAGACGATTTTCATCTGCTTGAAAGAATGATTTCTAAAGACTATCATTTTACGAAAAATGTTGCTATATGAAGTTGATTTCTTGTAAATGCAAAGCAATATGTCCAAAATCGGCGATGCTCTACACGATAATTCATTTTTTCAACGCCATGCACAAACTGAAATCATAGATGCGAAATGAACTTTTTCAATAAACTGAAAATCCATGGATGAGTGGCTACTAAGTGCTCTTGAAACAAAAGTTATTTCATCTTGAATACCTCAATACCTCTCCGTTGGCATAATAGGGCACTTCACATACCATATCTCACTTGCTTTAACGCTTTAAACACTTTGACGCAGCTTTAACTTCGATAACGTGAAATTTGAGATTTTAGGCATTCAGGAACTTGGTCATCATTGCAAAAAATAAGCTTGCATTCTCAAACCTCAGTAGAGTTGCCCCATGAAAGTGCTGAGAGAATATTGGAGCGACAGACCAGTCATGAATCCTTTTTCTACATATATTCGATTTTTCCCAGATACTTTTATGCTGCTTTTATTGGAAAAAACTTCGAAATAGATTTACTGGTGAAAGCATGATTAAGAATTTTCTCTGGTGGCAATTCTGTTCGGCAACGAATTGAGGAAATACACTTTTGCAGTTATGCTTGCGACAGATTTTTAATTTATTTCAATGTCTTGTTTACTTCAGTTGAATAAATTCATTCATGTCAGTAGCAAATGTATCGAGATTGTAATACATTCCGGTTATTGGAACTTTTTAAGTATTAAATTCAAATTGTGAAAAAAACTGCGTAGGCTAAATTAAGAATATTAGCAGTTTTTTTTCAAGAAAATGTTAGGAACCTGGTATTGACCTGTAGAAACCCGATTTCCCTGATTCTAGGGACCCGATAATAATTTTCTCTGATTCTAGAGACCCGAATCGGCTTTTAAGGCGTTGTAGGGACCCGAATCGGGCCCCTAAAGCACCATTAAAAAAACTGCATTAGTATTTTTTAAATCAACAAATCTAAAATGTTTTGGCCCTTCGATGTGCTGCTGCATGTTCCAACATTTGAATTTAGGATTGTCAGATTTTTTTATCAGCTGATATGAATATTTAAAATATCATGCAATCTGTTGTCATTTGCTGCATCCTTTGGATATGTTATCATGTTGGTAAGTGCATTTCCAATGTATTCTTTTTTGAAGACCATTATGTGACGGCGAAAAAGATGGTAAAGGTCCTAGATGAAAATTACCTATTGGCGGTGGAACGCCTGACTGCAAGATCGTGGAAGGATTGTCAATGACAAACCGCCAGTAATTTTAAGTGGACGACTCTGTAAATGGATGAAAGTTAAGTGCGCCGAAAAATAGAAGTTAATCGATTTATTGACGAAGGGTTTACCTACAGAGTGGTCACTAACGTCACCAACAAAAAGAAGTGTGAACGAATGGCAACTTGAAAAGTCATTGATTACTTTTCAGCAACAGCCACGATCTTGAAATGTATCTGCAGCTACACAGTTGGGTGGTTGTAAACATATAACAAGTAATAAGCGATTCCCCCGGTTGAATTTCAAATCAATCCACATAGTTTCACACCAGCTTGTTCTAGCTCAAGCCTGTCAGAGTAAAAAATACTTTTCATGTACACCATTACTCTGCCACTATAAATGTTTCGGTCAATCTAGAGAGGTTCCATATATCCAGACAACAAAATGCACAACTCATAATCGTTAAGGTTGAACCGGCCTTCCGGGACAAAGGTTTTATCAAAATAGTGATCGGTTGCTATACCAATTAAATCGTTTTGTTTGTTACTACGGTTGACCGAATGAAATGGCGCTGTTGCAGCTTTTCCGGTGGCGTTGCGTTGATTGTGTGATTCACCACGAACGGGATGTACGTGAAGAATAACACTATTATGTATGGAGCGCGAGCAAGCAATAGTAAGAGAGATTGCGAGCATGATCTCTGTTGTTGCTTGCTGCCATGGTGAGAAGCTTTGTGCACATGCCGCTCTGGATTTCCGATCGCAACAAAATGGTGCTGTGACCAGGATGTGAAGGTCGTGCCGAGTTCAGCCTTCACACAAAGAACGTGCGATCGGTGTGGTTGTGACAGATATTCGGTTCGTGCTTCGTCGACCTATGACGTAATCACAAGCTTGCTAGAATCATGAACAGTTAAACCAACCACGTGAACAGTATAAACACGAATTACTTAAAAGAAACATTATGCGGCAAGTTACTTGGCAGATTTAATTGATGCCAGTTCATCAGCACAGAGAGGCGCATTCTTTGCGTCAAGCAATATTGATTATATCTGCAAGTTTGATCCAGAAGGACAAAATACGAAAGAGTACCATTGGTGAGTTTGCTGTCAAAAGCGATTGCAATTTTTTCAGGACTCGTGCGTGGACAAGCATGTGACTCTCTTCTAAGTGGCACTGGTGTGATTCAGAGCGAAGGTTATCCGAACAGCTATCCACGAAACTATGAGTGCACTTGGAAAATACAGGTTAGTGGAGCAATGACAGTTGAATTGTTTCGCGTTTTCAGCAAATCTCTTTTCCAAACGCATTTAATAGTAAACAAACGAAAATTGTGCGCCATTCTCATAAAATATTCGTTTATCCGTTTCGCACCAATTAATACTCTTCTCTTCCAGGCAGATGATGAAGACACCATAATCTTGCAATTTGAAGACTTTAGCTTAGAACCAGGCAAGGAGTGTCAGTTTGATTCACTCAGCATTACCAGTGAAGACAAAGTCACAAAGTATTTACCAAACTTTAACTTTTCCGATCTTAGAAATTTGTTGGATATAGAGAAGATCATTTCAAATCATTTAAATCATTGCATATGTTAAAAAATTCGTTTTTTTATTGCTCCAAGCAATACTAATCTAAATACTTCAGGGCATATATCATTGGATTTGTTCTTTTTGTTCATTCTTCACTGTACGTTGGTGTCTTTCTGAATTGATGAAGATTGTTATCCCTAGCCATTTTTTAACTATTGTGCGGCTGTCTTGATATAACGGTGAAAACTAGAAGCAACCCAGACTTCACGAAGTTTGTCAGTCAATCATTTGCAACACTCAAGGAGTAGAAAAGAACGCAGGCGACGAAGAAAAATTTAATTTCGATCGATTCTTGTCATTTTGAATAATGAGGAAAACAGCCGTTTGAAAACACTGCGTGTAGTTTTCGGTAGTAACGTGAGCACATTTTTCGGTCTTCCAGCCACTGGATCGGAAAAATGCTTAGCTGCCCTGCAACCGAGATATGCAGTCTTCACAGCCGTTGCATTCATGTACTGATAACATCTCTGGCAAATTTTTAACTCTTTCCGCACAGAATGTCAGGATTGAAACAGAAATTTGCCCTTGGAACCATAAGACGGGGTTAAGGGATTTAGAAGTATATAAAATAATATGTGTACGTTTTTACAAAAATTGTTTGCATGTTCGTGTCCTTTGTTAAGATTCATTATTTATGTGAATGCTTCGCACTGAAATTTAAGTTTTTCACCTTACCGATCCGTAACTTAATCAGCACATTAAACAGTTGCTACTTGTAGCAGAATATTTAGTTTCGTAAACTAATTACAGGTTTTGTGGGCCAAAAGTATCGGATATAAACCACAATGGCACTTTGCAGCTTAAAGGGATGGTGGTTTTAAAATTTACCACAGACGATTTTTTGCAACTCAGAGGTTTTCAACTGCACTATACAGGTGAGCTAATTTTGCAACTGCACTATACAGGTGAGCTAATTTTGCAACTGCACTATACAGGTGAGCTAATTTTGCAACTGCACTATACAGGTGAGCTAATTTTGCAACTGCACTATACAGGTGAGCTAATTTTGCAACTGCGATCGCATTTCACGTTATGCATTTCTTCCTTTTTTGACTTGATGAGAATGAGCTTTTACAACATTGAACGTAAACATGAAGCATAGTTCGATTACTGTGTGCACATAAGGCATTTTTGAATGACTCATTTGTAGGATTTCTCTTTTCAAAAATAAGCACAGACAAACTTAACCGAAGCATCTTTTTTTCAATCGTTTTGGTAGGCATGAGCATGTTGATGACAACATTGTTTCGAAATTACGTAATAATGCCAATACAATTAGTATAAAATTGGTATTTTATCAAGAATTGGTTGAATCATCACCACTCTTCGCTGTATTTCGTCGAAACTATAGAAGTAATGGAATCGAATTCTAGCTATTCCTTTGCGCAATTATCGTAGTCATTTGACGTTTCACTTGGCCAAGAACCACATTTTTACTATTGACATTAAAATAGGAAAACAAAATGATTCCTACGACTTGTTTTCATAGAAAACCATAACAATCTGTTAAAAAATCTTAATGTCAGGGTACAAATATAATCAAATGTGGGAATATTTAAAAGTGTTCAACAACGGACGTAAATGACAAGGTTAGCATATCTTTGATTGTGTCTGCTGTGTGAAACCTGATTAAACCATGAATAAAAGCTGCCAAGGCCTAACTCTATAGCAGGAGTAATGCGTTTTACTAAAATTACTTGATCAAACTTAATGATAACTGAATATTTCCATCTTCTCTATGAAAAAACACTTCGTTTGCATCCAGTTATCAAACGAACAACTCAATTGCCAATGAATATTACAATCGCTGGCACTACTACTGCTGCAACTCAAAACACCACTCCTCATCCCGAAGTGACATGCGATGATGAAGCATGTCAGAATGGTGCTGAATGCATAATGCTGAGCGTAAACGAAGTGCTATGTTTCTGCCGTCTAGGATATGCAGGCGATTATTGCGAAATAAGTAAGCATTTGGTTTGCATATTTTTTGTTATTTTTCTGAAACTTCCAAGTTTTTGTCTCAAGTCAAGTTGCCTTCAACTTTATTCAAATGCTTTGCGCTGTCCCCAACCTGATGTTCGGTTGGAGAGATGAAGATAAATATTTGATAATCTCCTGTTGGTGGAAAGGTGCAAGTTGCTGATGTGAAAACCAGAACGATGTGATACTTTGTTTCGAATTCATATTAAGATTTCGACTAGTAGCGCGTGAAACATACAGTACTTTACCGTTCTTCAGGGTTTTTCCAGAATTATCAGGTTTAAAATAATGAAATATTCCTTGCTCGATGAATTGTCTTTGAGTTGAAATTTGTCCGTTTGGTTAATGTTAATATTGCTTTCTTATAAAACATTTCACGCAGTTGTTTAACAGAACTAATCCGATTCTAACTGGACTTTTAGTTTTTAACTCGAAATATTGACTGTTTGTGCAAGAAAACGCTAACAAACTGTTGATGGTCTTCATCTGAAGATTGCACAATCCCGCAAAAACACTTTATCATAAATTTTTCCATCCAGGGTTTTTGATTAAAAAAATTCAAGCTTGCTGAAGAAACGCAGCTCGTTTCCGAACTTGACAGTAAATGTAAAAATTGTTGGAAGCTAGTTTTATAATTTGTTTTATTTAATAGAAATGCTTTGCAGGGTTTGGTTTCATCCACTTTTCACAAAGTTGTAGGTCCATTCCTTATTTAAATTATTTTTCATATATCGCTTCAATTTTTAAAGATTAAATGTTGCATAGAGTTCAGATTAAAGCCTGCTGTTTGTTGCTGCAAATACGTCATTGGGAATGGCTTGCGACACTGGGATAACGAGATCATTTCTGATCATGCAAAACTTACACTACAAGACCACTCTATTTGTCCATCTACAAACTACTACTACCTGCCATCGCTGGCACCGTGTAGCTGAAATTTACAGATAATCACTTTTTGCAAAAACTAAAACTGGCCATGCTTGCTAAGTTTGGTGACGGTGCATGAGCATATCATTATAATAACAAGAATAAGGTTGACACCTGGCGGAGTCTTGCAAAATGTTTTTGAACCTAATGTGGTGTGTGGTTTCATTTCATGAGAGTTTGAGCTTGTGTGGCGTGCACTACTTTAAAACTGATTTTCAAGTTGGCTTCATCAAAAACGCTATTCTGCACAAACAGCTTCTGTTGCGTGGACATAATGGTTATTCATGATTTATGCGCAATTTCCTGCTGACAACCTAGACATAGGTTAATCCTCGAAGGGACCTATTTTGAGGGAGGGGTAAGGGGCTTAGCTTGCTGTTTCCGGGTGAAAGTGGTTGAGTTGAGTAAACCGTCGTTGCAAGGACCATTAGGAAAAGAAAACGATTTGAGTATATCATCGATTCCTGAACTACAAATCAGGAGGACGTGATCAATGCCGTCGAACGTAAGTCCCCATTTTCGTAATGCATTTTTGATTTGCATACTGGAGTGAACAGCACAAAATCAACTAGAAGAGCTGCATTTAAAAATATATAATGCATTAAAATACATAATCCGAAAGATAACGCAACTTTATCATATTTAAAATGTATCCGCAAGATAATGAAACCTAAACAATGTTGTTGCGTACTACCAAGACGGTCACTTTGACGTAATGCTTGCAACCATGGCCGGCGTTAGCAAGTGCGGGGCCCGATTAAAAACACTTTTGCGGGGTCCCAGTCAGTGATGTGTAGAAAATTTTGAGGGAGTACATCAAGGCATAATAATAAAAATCGGAGATGTTACAAAGGCGAGGCCCGAAAGGGTGACGCCAAGACCTCTCCAGCAGAGACGTCAATGGACAGCGCCGTAAAACTCAATTCAAAAGTATTGCAACCCTCATCAATACCTCCTCTCTGGCCAGGTATCTCCCTCACCAGAAGGGAGGTATGAGTGGAGCACCAGCAGAGGAGAGGTATCGTATGCACTTTTAGTGCATATCCAGAGCTGAAAAGTTTGCATTTTTAGCTAAAGACTCCATGTTTCCAGGCCAGGAATATTAGCTACGGATAACCTACCGCTTCACCGTCTGGTAGTAATGTTTTGCAGTTAAACTTAAAAAACATGGCTCATTACTCTCGTTTCTGGGGAAAACTTCTATTATGATTGCAGGCGGTCCTATTTGGACTAAATAGTCCGGGTTAGTCCCTAACATTCCGACTAATGACACCTGGCTAAGTAGCAGGATCATTTATTCATCCAAATTTTGAAGTTTCTTGCTCGCTTGCCTCATCAGATGCACCAACGGACGAATTTCCTTCTTTGTCAGAATCAACACTTTAGAAACGACTTATATCATTTCCCGTACACAAATTTCCACTTTAATTATCTGGCGTGACATCACCAGGTTGGCTGTCTGCGTTGTCGCGATCTTCAACGTGGTGTGAGGGTATACCCTCAGTGGTTAATATACTTGTCCAACCGCACCTTTCCTTTTTTCTGCTTCGGTCTCTTTGCTTCTTTTGGCTGCCACCACTTAATATTTTCGACCTATTTCTCTTGGTCTTTGACCCGTAGTGTTTGGCTTAGTTTCATGCAAAACATATTCTTAAATAAATAGCCCAAATTCGACTGTTAAATCCAAAAACAAAACACCTGCCTTTACACGTGAAAATGGTAACAGTGAAAAACATTTGATAGAGCACCGGGAGTACAAACATTAGAGCAAGTTTTAAATATCTCGGAGAAGGTTAAAAATTCTTTTCTCCATTAACACCAAAAAAATGTGGATCTCCCAATAACTTCAAATCTACTTTCTAATTTTTCAAAACAGACAAGTAGTGTAGTAGCCTCAAACTTCCACGAATGTTCTTCCATTTTCAACCTTTTCAGATTTTTTGCACATTTCAATTTATTAGGCTACATCTCAGAAATTACGACACCAATATGTGCAAGATTGATGCCATTAATCCTTGTTTCGGTAGTATATCATGATGCGGTTTTCATCACAAGAACGTCATGCGGCTTATTTCACTTGAACCACATTATCACTTCTGCTACTTTGCAAATGGCGTAAACGTTAGTACTTTTCTGTTACTTTTAAGGAACCGTTATTTTTGCACACCTGAAATAGTCATTCATAATTAAACTACAGGTTTATTTCAAACGGTTTCGCCAATCTCAGGTCGCGTCGTCACATCTTTACGAGAGGGAAAATGAACAACCCTATTGAAAAGACTGACTAAGCAGTACACATTTGCAACTACGAACTAAACGTTACTTTCAGAAGACAAGTAGTAGTAACTATTGAAATATCAACAACTATCGAACCGTATTTTGCAACAACTATTGAAACATGACCTGCCAAATAAGAACTGCTTTTATAAATGAAACAGGAAACAGCTTCAAAACTTAAGCCTTCTCAGCCTTTACGAAATGCTAGTGAAAAAACTTTGGTACACATTACTGAAGACAATGATCATTCTTCCTGTAGAATTTGGCAAGGGTGTTGAAAACCGCGCAGTTCACGTGAATTTGCTTTGTCGACGGATCCCACGCTCACAAAATACTGTGGACTTACCAGGCTTTTTCTTGAGGTTTGACCTTGCTGATCGCAAAGGCATTTTGAGAGACCGCAACTGTTTTATCTGAATACTGAATACCGAGATGATTGTAAAACAAATCTTTGGTATAATTCGATGGTGGTAGTAAAGCGAGTTTATACTGTATTTTGAGAGACAGTTGGAAAAAAATTGAGAACCGTTTTGGTTTCTCAAAACACCTTAAAAACACTTGGCCCGCTCTGGCACTAAACACAGAAAGTGTAAGTTTGCTTCGGTTAAACGTAGCGCGGGGCCCGATTACAAGAAATCGGTCAAACAGGCTTAAAACCGGCCGTGCTTGCAACCACCTGTATAACAACATGCCTCTCAAAATATCAACGCTTGGATTGCACGGTTAGCTGATCGCTGATCACTATCACCTCGTATGCATCAGGTTGACCTTCGCATCAGGATATCCAAGGAAAAGTTGTGTTATTTTGATGCGCTAATCCTTTGTTGCAAACTGCTGCAGTACATATCAGGCGCGTAGCCAGAAATTTTGATAGGGGGGGGGGGCAAACAACATTCAAGTCTCAACATTGAAATATTTAATGCCCTTATTTTTGCATTATCCACACAATGTGCATTTTTCTAACCCTTTTTTTCTGAATACTTATGTTCCGATTTAAGTCGGAAACAGTCTATTTGCAAGTTCTTCAGCCGTGTGTTCGACGTTGCTTCACAAACATTCGTTCTTGGCAGATTTCAAATGACCCGTTAGTGTAAAGCATTTGTGAACGCATGCCAGTGTGATGTGGATACAAATTCAGTGTGAGGTGGAACATTACGTAAAAAGTTGACGGTTTTGGCTGCTGCAAAATTGTTTTATTTTCAACAGCAAGTAACTGCTGGAGCCGTCTGTTCGGCTACTTCAAAAACATTCGCACTTGGCAATGCGCGCTGCTTCACAAACATTCGCACTTGGCAGTTTTCAAACGGCCCGTTAGCGCAAAGCCTTTGTGAGGCAGGAAGGGCATCGCGAAGAATAACACCCGTTGATTTGCGAAAAAGCAGTAATTCAGTGATCGCGACTTGTGATCTTTTCGCTGCTTCCCAACAATACATTTCAATGGAGATTTAGAGTTCAGCTGAGAACACGAAAGGTTGCTGCCAACAATAGCTCATATTGCACCCTTGCCGCTCGTCCTATCCCGTCGCAACAACGCCAAGCACCAGAACGTGCTTGCATAACTTTTTCACAAATCTCAAACCATATTTACGACCAGCTGATAAAAATGTTGTAGTTTTTTCCTCTCGTTTCAAGCACTACCAACTTGACATGCGGCTGCTACAAGGTAATCACAACATCTTCAGTGATATTCACATTTTTCTGCAGCAACAACAACAGCAGAGGCGTTACATTTCAGCATCCAAGAGCTGATAATTGTCGAATGCTCAGCCCACGTGCAAGTAAAATTTTGCGTTGTTTTTTTGTGCAATGAAAATTTTGTGTGGCTTTTTCATGCGAAAAAATTTTGCGTGTTTTTGTCGTTGTACAATGTGTGTAATAATTTTTTTTCGTAGTTCAGTTAGTGCAACGAAAACATCTATGAAGGTTTTAGGTATCAAAACGAAAGTGCTGTTCGTTTTAGTCAAATCGAAACCAAACTGAGTTATTTAGCGATCGGCAAAGCACAGCTGAACGCATGTGCGTTTTCGGATAGAGTCAAAAAGCAGAAATGCTGTCTAGGACCAGGTGATATAAAAACTGTTATGAATTTTCTTTACTGCAATTTTTTAATTCAAAACTTGGCAGGATGCTTTGTAACAGCTATAGCAAACGTTTCTGTGATTTTTACATTTTTCCCAATGTTGGAATAGGCGCAATAAATTTTCGAAGTCAAAAAACAGGCAATCCACCCTTTTTTCAGGGTGTTTTTTCTCTCCAAAAGAAGTGGAAAAATCATTTGATTTCGATTTTCATAAACTACACAATATGACTAACGTTTTTGTGCTGAATTTGGGTTTCTACCGTGCAAGGTTTTCCATCCAGAGCCTTTTTGAAACAACGCCTTGCCCACTAAAGCGCCAGCGCGAAAACCTCACCGGCGTTCTAGCATCAGACAGCAGCCACGCATATACCGTGGACCGGCGGTCAAAGACGCACACTCAAACGAGCCAAGCAATCTGCACGTACGTGCTGCCCGCTTCTAAAACTCTTGTTAATCAAAAAATCTATCATATTGACACCCTGCACCTCTACCCAACGAAAACGAACAAAGACTCGAAAACGAACAAAGAAAGAGTTACTGAATTCTTATATCAAGCTGTTGAACTATCCACATCCAATTGTTCGATTTTTACAGAAAACGAAGGCTTGGTGCAGATCAAAGTCACTACAACCAATCACGACGTTGGTCCTGATTACACACTACACTAGCTCAAATTACACGGATCACCCCCAAGTGAATTACACTGTACTGAACATTTTTTCACAGTTCACGATTTGAGCAACTTGCGCTTGCCCTGAAAAATACAGAGTTGCCCTGAAAATTTTCACTGTAGTGTATATACTTTTCACATTCAGGATTTTTAACAACTTTGGCTTGCCCTGAAAACATATTTTCCCCTGAAATTTTTCACTGTATTGAATATACTTTTTACTATTCAGGAGTTTTGAGCAACTTGCGTTTGCCCTGAAAAACAAAGAGGGCCCTGAATCCACAGTACTGAATATATTTTTTATTATTCAGGATTTTGAGCAACTCGGCGCTTGCCCTGAAAAACATAGTTGCCCTGGAATTTTTCACTGTATTGAAATATATTTCACCATACAGGATTTTTGAGCAACTAGCGCTTGCCCTGAAAAGGAGAGTTGCCCTGAAAATTTTCATTGTATGCAATATACTTTTTACATTTATAATTTTTGAGCAACTTGCGCTTGTCCTGAAAAACAGAGTTTGCTCTAGAATTTTTCACTGTATTGAATACGTATTTTTCATCATTCAGGATTTTTGAGCAACTCGCGCTTTCCCTGAAAACCAGAGTTGTCCTGAAAATTTTCACTATATTAAATATACTTTTTGCATTCCGGATTTTTGAGCAACTTGCGCTTGCCCTGAAAAACAGAGGGTGCCCTGATTTCACTGTACTGAATATGTATGTTTTATTATTCAGGATTTTTGAGCAACTTGCGCTTGCCCTGAAAAACAGTTGCCCTGAAAATTTTCACTGTATTTAAATATTTTGTATCATTCAGGATTTTTGGGCAACTAGCGCTTGCCCTGAAAACAAAGTTCGCCCTGAAATTTTTCAAGCCGGGGGGGGCGGCCGCCTCCCCGACACCCCGCCTCGTACGCCTATGCTAGCAGGCATGGGCGCCATTAGGTGGGGGCACAGGGGGCGCGTCCCCCCAGTTGTTCAGACAGTGGGGATATATAACCAAATTCTGATAACTGAGTCAGAGTATTTCTGATCGCCAAAAAGACCAATGATCTGAGCTATGGATTTCACACCAGTTGGTATGTAATATATGTTTATTCTTATTTCTCTTGAACGTCTGTAGCTCACAGTGAATCCAGCGCAAGTTTATCGCTGTGCCTTTAGTTCGCGTAGATTTACCTGAGAATAGTGGCAGCAAACTCCCTTTCATTGTTAATTGCTCAAATGACTTAAGTCGTAGTCGCGCTTTCAAGGATTAATTGCATTGCCACACTGAGTCAATCGATAGTGCGGTCTGATAGTTTGGTGTTGCTGCGTTTGGTAGAATCGCTTAGTTGTTTCTGTTATATTTCAGAAACCGTGTTTGACGATGAATCGCCGTTGATGTTTGACGCCTGTTGGATTTGTGACAACAAAGTTTGCCCTGATTGATTGCCCTCCGTTTGCAATTTCTGTAGGGAATAAGAGACTACAGCCCCGTGGTGCACGGAGTTCGTAAGGGTCAGGTTTAGGCGAAAGTTTGGCAGGCGCGCGTTTCTCTAATTTTCTGCGGACTAGCTCCTCCACGGCTCGCATCTAAGGCTAGCTGCCGCAACAAGATAGGTTCCTTTTAAGCAGTTGCGTTGATTTGCACTGAAATATTTCTTTGGCTTACACATCAAAAGCTTCATTAGCCTGAAATATTATGGCTCAACTTTTGGGATTGGGGGGTTCAATTGACACCCCTGGCTACGCGCCTGGTACATATCCATATTTATAGCAACAGTGGATGTGGCTTACAGTAGTAAGTGCATAGGTGGAGGAAAGTAATTTGCATGTGGACAGGTAATAATGAAGGGTGAATGTAGATCACTTAGATTGTTGGTGCGGAACGGGAGTGGACGAAAGCTAAACATACGTAAATCTCAAAATATGCAGGTTATGAATAAGCTGTTGGATCTGCTGTAAAACTTCCCAATTTGTTCCTGTCCTTACAGATACTGACGAGTGCGCATCCAGTCCATGCGAGAACGGCGGAACTTGCGTTGATGGAGTAAATTCATGGAGTTGCGAATGTGTTGCTGGTTACACTGGCGCAACATGTGGAGCAGGTAAACGTTTTAGATGACTTGTGCATAAGCAGTCCAATTTTGTTGTTTCCAACAGTCAGTTGTAAACCTCAAAACTTCGAACCCTTGTCAAGTCCGTGAAGTGTCGTCGAAAAGAAATTTGGACAATGTCGCGCGGTGGTGTTGATATTGACGTTGTGCTGGCCAATTGGGTGAGTTGCGGGATGTTCCTCAATGAAGGAAACTTACACAATGAAAATCGCGATGGCGATTGACCAATCTTTGTTATAGCCTACATACAAGAAATATTTATACCTCATAACATTTGGCACAGTTCATAATTGTTTGTGTGTGTAGCCCAGTTTTAATGTGTTGCTTGTGTTGCATACTTGCTTTGATATATTTCACGCAATTGCTGAGCGTAACAGAGCTTCTCGTTGCTGCGAACAGTGATCACTTGGAACTCTGTGGCGTGGTGATTACACCGCATAAAACTTGATTTCGTAGCGGCAACAGCTGAGTGACCGTAGCCGGGAAGGGAATCTCTAATGATGCTGTGCCGAGGGTTGTCGATTCGACTCTCTGCCTGAGTCGTTCGGCTCTGCCGTAGTTCGGGAAGTAAGAAGCTACATCAAGACGAGCCTTTGCATTGTGAGACGTACAGGGTGACTCAAAAAGATGCGTACCCATATTTTGTTCGATAAAAAACCCATTTTTTAACGAATGTCTTTTCTGTTGCAGGACGTGATAGGTGAATCTATGGATGATCGTTTGCAGCTATA
>Ga0210059_1005629_pt1 | contig 20141 bp, 14 predicted proteins | sample Ectturendosymbi2_FD_188042 | JGI IMG/M metagenome (GOLD analysis project Ga0210059, IMG submission 188042) | Ecteinascidia turbinata endosymbiont from Florida, USA - Sample 2 (SPAdes) (version 2) | ecosystem: Host-associated > Tunicates > Ascidians > Unclassified | place: Key West, Florida... | reverse complement strand
GGGAGTGGGCCTGATTTACGGGAGTAAACAATTGATCGAAATTGACAGGAATTCTACCCCAGTGCAATCTATGCATGAGAAAAAATATTTAGACCTATTAGAGTAATAGACTTTTTTGCCACAACTTAGGTTTACACTTTGAACCAGCGCGGTAATGTCCCACCGCATGCTCTACTGCAGTGGCGTAACGATGTTAATTGTCGCCCGGGGCCGACCATAAAAATGCTTCCTCTTTCCACTCCTCACATTTGCTTACAAAAATATAAAATGAGAGAAAATCATGTATCATGCTTATTATAAAAAATAAGGAATAATAAAGAATCTTGAACATCACAATCAAATGCTCACAAACTGAAAGGGGTTTTGTTTTTAATTCTCGATTATAGATCTTGCTTTCTCTGTTTGTTAGCCACCCGTCTAGTCATTAACTTTCCTAATTTTTCTGCCTTCGTTACATATGTATGTATGTATGGCTAAATAAATAGCATAGCTGGCACATGCTAGGCTATGGTTCAGCGGGAAAGTTTTATTTTTTGCCATTACTTGTGAATTAGTTGGCACCGTGGATTCAATGGGTTTTCCATGGCAACGACAAAGTGCACAGCACAGGGCTAATGAAACCCTGAAGCAACTTGGGTGTGCTTTTTTGTCTTACTTAGAGCAAGGTGCTCGTAGTTTGTCAATTTTTTTACAACTGCGGCACATCTTTTGCAGGTAACCATTTCCTTCGTATCGAAAATTTTTTTCTTTCTCTGATAAAAAGAAAGTATTAGATGTTTTCGACAGGCATTGTTGGGATGCAGCATGCTGCAGCAGAATGAGCGAAGTTCGAGTTTACCGGTGGAGTTGACTGGCAGTGAAATGGTGTAGCGCCTTCCCGCTGAGTTTATGGCTCTATATATAATTCCTAGATTTACTATTTTTCGAGTTTTACATAATTTCCATATTTTTGCGTGAAACTGATATTCACAACTGTTCCAAATTTCCGTTTTTGCTGCCACACTAAGAATTTTCGCAACACTGCATGTCATTTAGAAAACGTAGAAAGGCCGTAAAGCCTATAGCAGTACTTCAAAGTAACTGATCAGCCATGACGCATTATTTGCTCTCTGTATAGAACTCTTGTGAGCAAAACTTTTCCTCAAGAGAGTTCCGAGGCATTTTTGAATTTAAAAAGTCTGCATTACGCAGAACAAACAAAACTTGACCAGCGTATTTTAGCAGAGTGCTTTGAAAAGCACTTCGAAAAAAGACATGGTTTTATTTGGCTTCACAAAAAAGAAACTTTTTGGCACTCTCCCACCTCTTTTGAATAAGCCTATGGGTTTCATAACAAAACGTCTGGAAAACAGTTCAAAGATAGTCCTTCGCAAAGTACTCCCAACCTCCCGTTGCAGAGATTACGCTCTGCGGTTTCATTGGCCCATGCACATTTTTTATTGAATTCAGTATAAATTTTAAACGGGGTAGAGGGCAAATTGTTTTCTCCATCTCGCAAATAACATAACAACAAAGAAAGCTTACCCACTGACCTCTTTGAAGGGCTAAATTTAGAACAATGATTTTTTAAAACCGTTTTTTAAGGAACTCCTTGCAAAACTTCATAAAAAATAACCTATCCAAAATCTCGAGACGAAGAGCTCGAGACCGAGGTCGTTCGAGATCGAGACGAGACCTTCGAGACCGAGACTCCTAAAAACGGGTCTCGAGCAGAGCCGGCCCTAGCAAGTGCGGAGCCCAATGCAAATCCTAGGTGCGGGGCCCCTCTGAACAGTGGTGTTATGACGTCATTGTGTTTACGACCTTTTTATGGAGATGTTTTAGTGGAATCATTACATGAATAACAAAAAGACGACAATAAACAGCGTGCTACTGTGGTGGACATCAGGCAGTGTATCGCCATGCCAGTACCACTCGCAAATGAGCAGAAAATTGTACAATGGTGATCCGAGCGGAGAGTGCAAATGCATAGTTGCGTCAGTCAAACCGAACTGGCAAGCGAATTGAACTTGCAAACCAATTACTTCACTCTTGATAAAACGGCACTTTCATTCGAATAGCAACTGATTTAGAGAGAATTGCTAGCATGAACTGATTACCTTTATCACTTGTGGTAACCACAAGCGCAGACGCGTTTTCGGTGAAGTTTAGACCAGCTATGTCCAATCCGCGACCGCATAGGCCCAGTCGAAGGTTTTGTGCGGCACAGTTTAGTAAAAACGTATGTACTGGCAACCTGTCCGTATGTTGATAGTCCTAAACTTGAATTTTGGAGATTTCCGTGTGTCCACTAACACCTTGGTGCAAAACGTTTACTATTTGTCTGATTTCTACCCTTGTTCCACTGCAACTAAACTTTCTTATGAAATCACACTTTCGGAGTGGTTAAACGTGCCAAACAGTCGTTACCATTGTAGTTCGGATCCGCACGCTTTCAGTACATTAGCTTAAACAAAATTTAGTTTGCTAAGATCAAAATAAGTCATTCAATGTGCGGCCCTCATTAAGATGCCATACAATATTCGGCCCTCGTGAAGATAGTGGCACAATTTTTGGCCCGGTAAGCAATTTCGGTTGGACATCGCTGGTTTAGACGCACGATCAGCTACCTGTTTTATGACACAATACATGGAAAGAACCAGATTTCACAAGAGAGAAATCTGCTCAAAGTTCCCCCAAAATCAAATTTTCTAGTTATTCTTAACGCATGGACTGGGAATGCAAACTGTTCTTTATGAATTAGAAATGCAATGTACAAAGATTTTACAACTATCACATCAAAGATGTAGAAACAGTTATCAAACGCAATATATAATGCGCATAGTTGATTGATGAAATGGATCCTATAGCTGCCCATTATAATGATAAACTGGAACGAGTGTGTTGGATGACATTCACAATATTTGCCTTGCCTAGTTAAGTTGCAGGGCAGCTTTAAGTGTTCTTTACGCTTATGAACCTGGACTTTGAAGTCGTGTTTTTTCTATTTACTTTCGCTCACAAATATGCAAACAAATAAAAATTGGTGGGGCGGCAAATGATAAAGGTACTTGCACGACCGACAAACAACGTGGAACAAGTTTGTGGATAAAGGAAAGAAAGAAATTTTAGGTGCGAACACTTCATAAAATTTTGCGTTGGTTTGCATGAGATTTTTGCCTTCCACCAGTTCATTATATCATCTTTTGTCATTTGCTTCAATGTCGTAGAATTCATTTTATTTTGACAAAATATTAAAATACGTAATCCATACTAAATTATGCCATGATACAAAACTGCAAGCCTTTGTCAAAAACAAATTTACCGAGTAAGTCAAGATGTGCGCAACCGCGGGGCATCGGTAGCGTAGCAAACTACACATGACGAAATAATTCACAATTAATCATTTTTAATCTAGATTTAAATCAACTCGATTGCTTGTCCGTCGTTCGCAAAAAAATTTGCATGCAGGCTCAATATTGGCCCGAAACATTTTGACAAACTTAATCCCGCACCCGGCCCCGATCCGAAAATCCCCCCCCGACTTACAACTCTGCCGCAACCAACCAAAAACTTTCCAAACTAGAAAGATCTTTCGAGAACTGAACAACGTTATGTTGGCAGAACTGCCGTCAAAGCTAATAAAACAGAAACTCGTCTTGACCTGCTCATTGCGAGTTGAATCACTATATACTTTGTTTGCAATAGCTGTAGAACTACTGCAATCTTAACTGGCACTTGTAACAATCAAGCTCCATCAAGTGGGACATGGTGGAGCGCAGATATAACGCCTTATAGCCTATAGCATAGCTAAGTCCAACCCGCGGCCCAGTTTAGGTTGTTTCTGTAGTAAAAGTATCCTATATTCTGACAACTTGTCCTTGTTTTGATAATTTTGAATTTGACATTTTCATGCAGGTGGTCCTCAGTGCCACTTTATCGCGTCTGTTACCATGGTAGTTGGGATTCGAACATTTTCACTATATTCGCTTCAGCCTAATTTTGTTTGCTAAGATCAAAGTAAGCCATGCAATGTGCGGCTCTGGTCAAGATAGTGACATACGTTTTGACTCAGTAAGCCATTTGGGTTGGACATAGTTGCTATAGCATGAGAATTGAGCACGTTTGATAATACTCGGTTGAGGAAATTCATCACTCGTTCAAGCGGGACATATTGTTTACTAACAATATAATTTATACGCAGTTTCTACTGAATTCTCCAGCTCAGGGAGTATATAGAAAAAAGAACAACCTTCCCAAACACCATGGTGCGGGGCCCCCAGGGCGCGGGGCCCAATGCAGCTGCATCGGTTGCATCGGCTTAAGGCCGGCCTTGGTGTCGAGACCGAGTCTTAAGACTCCATCACTGTACTACTCCCCCTCAAAAATTTCTACACACCACTGAGTGGGGCTCCGCAAAAGTGTTTCAAATAGGGCCCTGCACTTGCTAACGCCGGCCCTGATCCCAACACTAGCCAAGTCGAGCTTTTTAAGAACCTAATTGTTTTCAGATTTTCATTGTCCAAAAGTGCATGTAAACATGCCTTTCATATGCTGTTAATTCTTTGAGAAAGAACAAACCAACCGTAACTTTTTTGATGAGACTGGAATCATTGATGTAGTTGAGACCGAGACCTCGTTAAAACTTCGAGACTGAGACTTCATAAAAAATTCCGAGACTCAAGACTTGAAATTCGAGACCGAGACTCGAGGCTTCAAAATTTGTGGATTTTACCGAAATTTTTCAAAACAATGTCGCCACCACTTGCAAGTTGAATTTTTTCTGATTTCTGGCGTTTTTCCGACATGTTTGAATTGTTTCTTGCTTGCAAATCCAACAGCGAAAAAACTTGTTGAATTAATTTCAGAGGGTTTACTAAGCCATGTCCTTGCAATATTCAAAGTCCCAAGACAATAGGCTTGTGACTGATACCTATAGCTTTCGAGACCGAGATGAAACCTGAAACCTTAGAGTTCGACAACAAACAAAGTTTAGCCTTGCGCAGAGCTGGATTAAAGGGTAGGGGGCCCGGGGCAATTTTTACTGGAGGGCCCATATGACGTAATTAATGACGTCATCGTTTGTAAAAGTTGCGTTTTCGCTGATTCGCAAGGTTCCCGTTTATTTTTTCCGGTAGTCGACATTGTGTTTACTCAAACTCACATACAGTTAGCTCCGAGAACGGAATTTGTGACATGGATACTAGGGTGTATTTTTACTAGGAAAAAATATTTCACAGACTAAAGAGTGACTCAGCAACAAACAACATTCACCCGAACAATAAGCAGAAACCTGAGATTACAAACAAAAACACCGGAAAAAGAACATGTCAATATGGCCAGCCAGGCTGAGTGTGAAACTGGTTTCCAAGCTAATGTCTTGATTTTCACCTTAATTTTCAGGTGCTCTGGTTAACGCCACTGCTTTAAAACGTTGCTGCTTAAAAGTTTTGCTAGAAAAAGCGATTCAGTCGCGACGTTTTTGCCAACACTGCCAGATCCTTGCATTTGTTCTTCTTAGAAGCTTTGGGCTTTTCGTAGCTCCTGAGGAATTACAGGCTTCGGCATAGCTCAAGCTAAACACTGCAATCTCGTTTTCTACTCTTTCGTTCTACGAATCGACTGATTAAAATATTTTCTGACGGACCACGCAATAACATGTGGTGTAAATGGCTTGAATAGCTTCATGTGTTTATGATGTAACACAACGATAGTAGCCATCGGAAGAAAAGTGCTTTTCCACCACACGTTACCCTTTATGACGAAACAAAGGTGCAGTTCGGTTGCGGCGACCTCGAGACAGCACCAAAAGTTTGGGATCATTGATACTAGTGTTGCCACTTCTGATATCTTAACATGACATCAGATGTGATGTTCTCAGATAAATTTCTAATGTCTGATGCTTTGGAGACAAATATGATGTTGATTGGATTCTTGTTTTTTTCCACAATTCCTCTCATTTCAGGACGAAAAAAAGTTAGAATCATGATTTTTAAGTTTCTTTCATCAATCTCTCACCCTAATCAGTGGCGTGACTAGAGATTTGACCCTTGGGGACAAAGCTTAGATGAAGGGGGCCCACTAGCCAAAACTCAGAAAAAACGTTACGAAAGATACTAAATATCTGGATGTCGTGAATGTCTGTACTAGATAAAAAAAATGAAAACACCCCGAAAAACGCAAAAAAAAACCTAAAGAATACTACATATGAAGATGTCAACTGGAGAGCGCCCAGCTTTTGCATTGAGCTTGCCAGAGGGGAAAGTCGCTCTTTGCCCCCTGTCAGTTAAACCACTGACCCTAATGTGTGTTTGGTTATCGTTTCAAACTAAAGAAGCTCTCTTCGCTGCGTTGAAACAAACAATTTACGTAAATCATAAACAACCTCTCCACTTAATGGCAATATTTTGCTCTGTTTTGGATTCAACGAGGGTATTCGCGCTTTGTTAGGTTTGTTAATAAAGGCATTTAGCTTATGTGAAACCGTAGCGTAAAAATTTGGTGTTATCTTATGTTGAAGAAGGCAACAATCTGATGTTAACAAGACTGACCCCAGTGGCAACGTTGATTGATACTAAACAGCAGTCACGCCAGTCAGTAACCACCAGCTTTTAGCACGTGAATAGTAATGTTTTCGTGACATTTGTGCAATAGGCGTGATGCACGAGTAGAGAGTCATACCCATGCCAAAAGAACGATTATTAAAAAAAGTCACCAGTGAAATCAAATATATTTGCATTCAACAAAACCGAAAATACTTACATGCTATTCAATAGCGATAACTAAAACTGGCAGACAGTCAAATTTGTAGATAAATCAGTTGCTGTTGGGGGCCCTTGTCCCCTTGATACTTAACGCTACATATAGGAATATAATATAGAGTTGTATTCTTGTATCGCTTCTGAATTACGAAATTTTTCAAACGAGTATTTTATTTGAAACAAATACATTTCATCACGGGGACCCCCTTACACCGGGGGTCCCGGGGCAATTGCCCCCGTTGTCCCCCCCCTTAATCCGGCCCTGGCCTTGCGGCAAGCTTCTGAGGGATCTGCCTGCTTTCTGCTTTCATTCTTCTGCGACGATTAAAACTTGCAAGCGTATCTATGTTTCATAGTTAAAGGCCACAAAGATGGAGGCAAGTAAATCAGTCACAGTTTATTGACGGGGAAACTATTTTCGCGTTTTCCAACGCATCATCAGTCCTGTAAATATTTGAACAATTTTTTCTCAGAGTTTGGAAAATCCCTTTCTACAAAAATAAAACCATCCCCTACCACTTACAGACATTTTATTAGACTATAAATTCAAAAAATTCATTATGTCTTGCTCCTACTGATGCATATGAAATCCAACTTCTCATCAAAAAACTTAAAATGAAATCTAATAGTTCTCCCAACGACATTCCATCCAAATTTTTGAAAATAGCTAGTTGCATTGTGTCAGAATGGTTGTCCAAATTCTTCAACAAATGCATGACTACTGGTGAATTCCCAGGCTCCCGGAAAATTGCCCACATCACTGCAATTCTTAAAGCTCATAGCCCAAGTTCCTCATCTAAATGTAGACCAATCTCTGTTCTTCCAGTATTGTCAAATTTGTTTGTAAAAGTTCTTTATCACAGAGTATACTCTTATTTGACAGAACACAATCTAATTAACAAAAGGCAATACGGTTTTAGAGAAAATCATTCAACAGAGCTAGCCATTATAACTATTTATGATGAACTACTCAGAAACTTTGATAATAAACTAATAACATGTTCCTTATTTCTAGATCTGTCAAAAGAATTTGACTGCTGCGAACATAAAATTTTACTTGATAAAGTTTATCACCATGGTATCAGAGTTGTTTCTCATAAACTATTCTCAAATTTTCTGCACAATAGAATGCAGTGAACTAAGATACGGGCATTTAAATCTTCATACAAAAGAATATCTTGTTGGGTCCGTCAGGGTAGTGTTATTTCGCCTTTGCTTTTCCTTATTTACATTAACGATATCACAAAAGCTTCCTCTTTTCATGCGACTTTATTTGCTGATGATATTAATCTCCATAAGTCCAATTCCTGTTTTAATGTCCTTCAGACAACTGTTAACCTTGAAATATGTAAAATTGACCACTGGCTTAGAGCCAACCAGCTTTCTATTAACTGCAACAAGACTAATTTTATGCTATGAACTTCTCGAAAACACGATCCTGCTTCATTTAAAGTTACCATAAATAACCACCACATTTCCCCTGAAGATAACCTAAAATACCTAGGTGTCCTTGACAATAAGTTAAGCTGGAAACCTCATGTACAAAAAGTAAAAACTCAACTATCAAGAGCTTGTGGAATTCTATCCAAACTTAAACATTGTATAACACCACCTGTACTGAAAGTTGTCTATAACCCATTAATCCATCCCTACCTTAATTACTCAATCCTCAATTGGGGATGTGCTTCAAATGCAACCATTCAGCCTCTCATTAAGCTCCAAAACAAAGCTATAAAAATAATAAATCCAACTAAGATGGGATCACTAGAAGAACATTTGCAGCACTTGAACATCTTATGCCTTCCCAAACTATATAGCTTTTCAGTAGGTAAATTCATGCACTCTTATAACAAACTGCTTCCAAATCATTTTGATGAATATTTTATTCCACTCAACTCAATTCATTATCACTCCACAAAACTAGCAACCTCTAAAAACCTGTTTTTACCTAGAGTTAACTCTTCTTCAGGGAAATGTTCTCTTAAATTTATTGGCCCAAAAGTATGGTCTTCACTACCAGCCGATATTAAATTTTCAACCACATTTACCTTTGAATGAAAATTTAAGAAACACTTCCTACATGAAAAAAATTCCCAATTATGAACTTTAGCAACATTTCACTTGTCCAGAACAAAATACTGTGCATTCTAGTATTCTGTAACTCTGTTCTATTTTTTGTGTGTATTTACTTTTTCGTGTTTTCTGTGTGCACATTCTATGCTCTTCGGCATGAAGTACACTTTTTATTTTTTCTGTTTTGCTTTGTTTTCTTTTGTACCTCATTAATTAGTTTTTGTAATTTTTTACTTTTTTTATTACTATTTTTCAATTTCTTTGTATTTCTAGAAATACTCTAACTACACCAAATTCCTTCACGTAACTTCGATCCACTCATCTATGTACATAGGCATGCGCTTTCACCTGTACATTTTCTTCACCATGTTCTGCGTTCATTCGTTTTTTGTTTTTCTTTTCATTATGCTTATTTGTTGTCCAACTGTTGTTTCTCAACACTTGTCAAAAAGTGATAAACGGGGTTGGTTGACCAGATGACCGCCACGGTCTTTCGGCAATCCTCTATGACACAGCGCCCCTCTTTGTTTACACTGATCAGCTATTGTGCCAGCCCATTTGTTTTCATTTGCTCTAATTTTCGCTAATGGTTGGTTTACTGCACGAGATGGCTTTTATGGTGCTTCTGCTTATTGGCTGAGTCATATGAAACAATAAACCATTACCATTACCATTAAGGAATAATAGCAAAGTCACCGCAGTGACCATACATCAAGCGAATCAGTCGCAATAATTTATTTGCACAAGGAAACTAGTTTCGTGTTCGACACATCTTCAGTCCTTATTCAATAAGATTCTATTTAGGTTTATAGATTCTATTTGAATAAGGACTGAAGATGTGTCGAAATGCGAAACTAGTTTCCTTGTGCAAATAAATTATTGCGACTGATTCGCTTGATGTATGGACACTGCGGTGACTTTGCTATTATTGCTAAATGATAAGTGCAAGCCTGAATCGTTGCAAAGAGATGGAAGACCAGGTTGGAGATTTCCTCAAACAGCTTGCTGCAAAGCTAGAACTTGTTTTGTTGATTTCATTACCATTAGATGTAAGACAAATCTTAAAGGTGAAATGTTGGCACTTACTTGAAAACAAGTGAAGAAAAACACACGAACTGTGGCTGGTTACAGCGACACTACCAATAAATTTCGAAGCTAAAAGGCTGACCTCCTCAGAGCTTCATAAACCAGTAACCGCTAAGAAAGTTCGAGTCTCGCAAAAATAAATTCAAGTTTCGAGTTCGAGTCTCGCAAAAATAAATCTCGAGAGCGAGACCAAGTCTCGAGACTCCATCACTGCTAGTAACAGTGATAGGATTGTGGCTTTGAGCAGGATTAGGATTATTAAACTCTCAGCTTTCAGAATTGGATTTTGAATTAAAATTGTTGGATCAAGTTTGGGTTAAAAAAACATAAATCTTTTCCTCACTGGTCCTGTTCCACAGCGATGGAGTCATGATGTGTGCTCACTCGTGCTTTTTTAGCGTTAGCGCCCTAAGTGGCAAGAATTTGATTGGATTGTTTGGAAGCGGGATGTTCAAGACGAGTTTGCTCATTGCTGTCGCAGCGATTCCAACTCGAAGTCTATGCTTTACGTATGGTAACAGTGAACTCACAAAGCTAAGTGCTTTTGGATGTTGGGTTCTTTATGATGCCCCTGGTAATGTCATGTTTTTCACCAATATCATTGGCAGTATCTACGAAGTTAAGGGCCTTTTTGACTTGTCCTTGTGATCACTAGTATTTTTATAATTTTTTAGTCTACAAAGAAACTGCAACAGAAACTGAAAGCCTTCCAGTCTGATTGCTTCTTCTTCTTGTTTTTGACTGGTTTGTCGAGACTTGTTTGAAAAGCTTCACATTCTGAGAGAAGTTCTTGTTAGCTTTCTGTGTTTACACCATTCCACAAGTTTCAGTATTTGACTTGTTCTCTGTTTTTTGATTCAACTAATGGCTTCTACAGTACTAGTAGTAGTACTACCAGTGCCAGTGGAAGAAATATTCATATTGTAACAAAACATGCGGATTGCTACTGGTTCCCACTGCAGTTGAAGAGTACTATTAGACGAAACACCTTGGCAATTACATTAGATTAGTGTTTTCCAGCTTCTTGGGATTTGCATGTATTTTTTTCCACCTTACAATTTTTCCATAAGCCTATGCCCAATCTAAACCTTCAATGATTTTCTTTGTCTTTTTATCTTTGCTCCATGCTATAGCTGTTTCTGTTTTAGTGATTCCCATACCTTGACCTTGGCAACTAGGCTATGGCCTAACCATTTCTATATATAGTATCACTTCTGTAGTCTTTATAATATACGTTATATTGTTCAGGTGTCATTCCGACACATTTGCAGTGAATCATTTTGTGCACATTCCATCACACACCAAGGCCTGATGTTTATTAGCGCAAATTTCCCCACAAGTTCCATATTTGCTCATCCTGGATACCCCAGTAAGCAGTAGCCTTTCAGAATTTCAGACATTGACAAAATGGTTAAAATTAATCTATAGGCCTAAAATAAATCTATAGGCCTGCACATCCCTGAAATGTATTCAAATAAGAATGTAGTAAAAATCAACCAAAATTGTTACAAGGTTAATATTTTTGCAACTTGTGTCTATTTGGATTGGACGTAATGAGAAGTCCAAATACAGTAGGCGCAAAATTACATGTATCAAACCAGATGAAAAATATGGCAATAATTGTGAAGAATAAAATAAAGGCAGTGTCTAGCCGTACGGCACCGTATGGCTAGCTTCTGGGGCTAACCGTACGGCACTCTGAACAGCTAACCCTAACACGCTTCAGCGCAAAGATGCTCTTCACCGCTCTTCTCAACGACAACCATGTCGCACCGCTGCGCACCACTGCTTCCACCAATCACAGTGCGCCATGATGAGAGTGACGTACGGCTAGCCCCAGAAGCTAGCCATACGGTGCCGTACGGCTAGACACTTCCTAAAATAAAAGGTGGACCATATGAAAGAAGAGTTATAGCTGGCGCAAAATGACTTAGGACCTGCTTTATTTTTCCTTCAAAAACAAACAATTGGTCTTAAACAGCAACTCTTATGTAACAAAAACACACACATTAATATTTTGTCATGTTGTCCTTATTTTTATGACCATTTGCAAGCGTTCAAGCATTGAAATATTAAACTTCTGAAATAATCCAAGCGCACTTCCTGGCACCAAACCTTATGCAACTGATTTTTGAGGGTGTCCAGATTTGGGATTTTCTTTTGTTTTATAAGATATTTAATTTTCTGCTAGCAATTTTCTATACGGTTTAAATCAGGACAGTTAGGCCACTAAAATATTTTGATCTGCTTTTGTTAGAGGCAATTTTTGACTTGTTTAGACTTTATGGCAGGGAGCATTATCCCGCATAAACACTTCACAGCCATGACTATGAAACAAATCCTGCATATGCTCCTCCAGTGCTTTTCATTCAAGTTTTGTCATTCATTTTTTATTTTTTGGGCAGGAAGTAAAAGCCAGCACTTGGCCTGCCCATTTCACCAAAAAAATCTTCCCAAACCATGACCGAATCTGGGTGTTTAACAGTTAGAACTTCGAACCTGGGATCAAATTGATCAGATGATGATGCGCATCGAATGATGGAGGAACCATCTGAAACACTTGGAAGTTACTTTCATCAGAAAAAATAACTTTCTTCAGCTGTTCAGAGGTCCAGTGGACATGTTGCTTGGCAATCGCAATTCTCTGCTTCTTCATACTTTCAGTTAGGAGTGGTTTCTTGGCAGCTTTATGGCAAGGAAAACCTGAGTCCTTCTGCAAGCGATCCTGCATTGTTCAGAATGAAACGTTTTGAATGAAGCAGCTCTGGATGCAAGTTTTTCACATTCAGTGCTGTTAACTAAGGTTTCTTACGGATTTCTATCCTCAAAAAGGTGTCTGCAGCATATGAAGTCTTTCTAAGTGCTCAGGAGCTCAGCATCCTACATTAGCAATTCATGATAAGTCCTGATGTCACCTCTACATATAAAATTGAGCTTGATGAAAAATTTTGAAACCAATGGCCAAATGCAATTCCAGTAGCTTTAATTTACTATTTGTGTGACAAGTTTCCTGATCTCGGGAAAGCTAAATTGAAAGAAGGAATTTTGTAGGCCTGTAGATTTGTAGAGGTTTTGACAGATCAGAACTTCAAGTTAAGAATGTCCAGTTAAGAATAATGTACTAGAGTTACAAGCTCAGAAGACATTCAGGTAGATATGTGCAATCTTTATAAGAAACATTAAGGCTCAGTTTTTCAAGCAGAAGTTGCAGAATTGCTTTAGCTTACATGGAGATGGGCTTGCATACATCTGTAAAGTTGCATTTTCTTCATTCACACCAATGTTATTTGGAAAACCTTGATGCCACGAATGATTTCCAGGGTGAATAATATTCAAGCTATTGAAGCAACATACCACTGGTTCTGAAACAAATCATTGATGGTATCGCTTCCTAAGATGTTGTCTTGTGGTGATCCAGCCATGCTTTTTCATAGAAAGTCTTGTTAAAAACACTTAATGAAGTTTTATGGGTTCCACTATCAAGGCCAGGAGTCCTCTATTTGTTTGTTCAACCTTTTTTTGATCTTTCATAATAAATAAACAAACGTTATATAGACTGAATTATCAGGTTATTTTTCACTTGGTAACAAAAGCTAATATATTAGCATACAACTGTTTATATACCCAAAAAAACCTTTCGCTGTAACTCCAAAAGTTGACGTGCCACAAGAAAATGAATGCCAAATTTGGAATCAGCACCCAAAAGTTATCTAAAAAAGTTATGTCATATTCTCGTTTAATACGAAAATATTTTTTTGTTGACCTGTGTATTTTATCGGCTTTAATGCTGAGTACCTGCGGCGCAAAGGGGTCTGTCATGACAGCCAAACAGATCCCCTAGATGCGTCCCTGAACCTACCCCACTTCATAACGTCACCCATAAAAGATCCAAAACTTTTTGATGTTTTTCAAATCCGAACTAGAAAACTTGCCACATCTTTTGTGTGTTTGAGCAGTTCTCTAGCTCAATTGGCTGGTCAGTTACGGTGGTGCAAAGTGACAGTAAAAAAGTGGCTCATGTGTATCGTAAAGGTAAATCCACCTGGCACCTGAGGTGTTAAAAATTTTGAAAACAATGAAAATATGCTTGACAAGAGCACAGTAATATGAGAATAAAAATTTTCAGCTTTTGAAAAACTGTATTTTTTGTAGCTGATTTATTGGGCTCTTGTCTTGTGCATACAGTACTTTGAATTCTTTCTAGTTTTGGTATCAATCTTTTTTCTTTCTGTATCATAAGCTGTTCAGTAAGATTTGGCTTGTGGTGTTAGTGAACTACAAACAGATCAACTTCAAAAAGTGTTTCTACATGTATTTTCAATCTTCATGATTCACTTGTGTAAGATATCAAAGAACCAATAATCTAAACCAGGTATGTCTGACTTGTGGGCAATGTATGGCCTAGATCAGCGTTCTTCAACAGTGGTTCTGCAAAACATGTAGTGGGGTTCCATGAGGGTTCCTCATTTTTTTAGGGGAAATGATTTCTTGCTTTAGTAAGTTGATGCATCATTTTGAAATTTTTTAGATCACCATGCCACATTCAAACACCAAGTAGGCCAGTTAGTAATACAGGAGGTTGAGTGCACTTACGCCTAAAAAGAAATATTGATAGTTGTTGCATCAATTGTTGTTCATTGTTGTGCAATTAAGAAGAACATTATTGTTGCATCACAGTTATACGATGTTGCTGATGTACAGTTCACAGTAGATAGACAGACAAAGAGAGTACCAGGGTTGCCAATGTGGCTTTTTTGAAGCCAGATTTTGAAATTCTGGCCTTTTTTTGAACACCTTTGGCTTTTTTTGGAAATAAAAAAAGCTGGTCTTTTTTCAGTTGGAAAGGCTTGACTCTGGAAAAACTTGAGCTGCATATTTATTATAAATCTCTTCTGAAAAGAGTCTATAACTGTGCAGAGTGCACAAAATGTGAAAAATATTTTACTGTTACCTTAAAAATGATCAATTTTATCGATAAGAAACAAACGTACAACAGCATAATTACTCGAAAGAAAATGCTTCTAAAGAGTGGAATTGTATATCGATGTTCCTGATGAGTTTTAATGTCTATTTTGTGTTTGGTTATGCATATTTTATGTGTATATGCCTTAAAACTGCTATCTGACTTTTTTTGTTGAAGACAGGTTGGCAACCCTGGAGAGTACTCAGCACTACAGACTAGAGCCGCTGTCTAGTCTTTGTGGGAATAAGGTAAAAATAGTGTGAAACACAACTTTTTACTATTTAGTCAAGCCAGACAAAGCAAAAAGCATATTTTCTTACGCAAAGCAAAAATGAAAGAACAGCGAAAGTGTAGACGGCAATGAGCAATATAGTTCAAATGCAAAAGAGGCACCTAATCCGAAGCGGACTGAATGTAATTCAATTGCCAAAGTTAGAAGATGGGACGACACATATTTGAGATACGGGTTCTTTTTGCCGGATGACCAAATTCTGAATTTAGCAGCAACATTTCAGAAATGCAACAACAACCAAGTGATTAAATTTCTTGCTTTGTAACTTCTGTAATAACCGTTTATTTGTTGAAGTAACTAATAACAAAAAATTTGATTTTCTTACGAGTAATTTGTGTTTTTTCAAAACTTTTGTTAATGGGGTTTCCATTGACAAATGTGAAAGTATACCAGAGGTTCCATGATGATGAAAAAGTTGAAGAGCACTGGCCTAGATGAAGGTTTTGTTTTGTTTAGTAAGCTCTTCATTATTTTGTATGTACAATATAATGGCTACCTGTCTTTGGCTTGATAATCTTAAATGAAGGTAAGTCATTCAGTGAGTGACTATTGTAAATATAGTGATGGAATTTTTCGCCCAGTAAAGCATTTCGGTTAGACATAACTGATCTAAACCAAAAACGGTTTTGAAACAAAAAATTTAGAGCTTGACAAGTGGCTCATTCATTTATGCTCAAAGGTACTGTTGCAATTGGAAATCCCGAGCGGCATGTGTGCAAAGCTCCGCACCGTGGCAGCAAGCAACAATCGAGATCATGCATCGCAATCTCTCTTACTATTGCTTGCTCGCACCACGCATATATATTTTTCATTCTTCGCACACATCCCGTTCATGTTGAATCACATAATCAACGCAATGCCACCGGAGAAGTTGCAACAACATCCCCTCCTTTTTACAACGAACCACACCGATCGCATGTTCTTTATGTGAAGGCTGAATTCGGCCCGACCTCCACATCCTGGTCACAGCACCATTTTGTTGAAGTGTCTCGCTCTGTAACACACAAGCACGAACTGTGAATCTGATTCACTCTATCCTATGCCATGATGAAAGCGTTACTCAGGCTCGTGGCTGTTTGAGACACGAATCAGACAGATGATTTGAGAGGTTACACTGTACAATTTATTGCCTCGAGGTCTGCACTGGTTTCAATGACACAAAACGGCAACATCTATTGACCAATAGCACAAACAGCGACTTGTCCTTTAGCACGATACAAAAACAAACATATCGCAGAAAACAGTCAATGGGTTAGTCAGACGACAACTTGCTCATGGAACTACTGGCGAAAAGAGAGCAAGTAAGATTCCGCGAGGTCATAAATACTTGCACAGACAGGCAAGCAAAAAAACACATTCAACAAATGGTGTGAATATTGAGTCACGTGTTACATACAACGCTGTGTGAACATGTCAACGGTTTGTACCCAGCTGGATGGCTCAATGAGCATTCTATTACAAAGCATTGGTTCCAGTCCGTACGTACTAGTTCATATAGTTGGGCCAATGGCCGCAACAGTAGAATGAATGCATTCAAATTATTGGAAATTGTGTTTATCCAAAAATTGAACAGGATCCAGCCTGCCCAATCATGGTGTTAGCTATTGTCATAATTTGCTTATGTATCTTCATTAGTTTTAATGATATGAAAAATGTGGATGCACCGTCATTCAGGGTTGAATCCAATGCTAAATCTCTTTCACAATGTCTGTGAAAGAGAACTTTTTGAGTCATTTTTGTAAAGATAAAAGATTTTATGCATGATGCACCAACATGTAAAAAAAATGATTTTAAATGAAATCATATTGGCTATTGGCTAATTAAAAATGCAACTGCTTTTGGCATCAGGCACATTTCTTTAAATGTGTATACTAAAAGTTCAGTGCAATGATAATACTTGATATTTGTTAAGCTCTCAAACTTTAGAACTGACTTGATTTTTTATGGGTTTTTGCAGGTTTTTCTGATAATAGTTAAAGATAATAAGGCTTTGACTTGCATTTACTGAGATTTGTTATCTATGGTTATTCATTATGGATGGTGGCTTGTGGGACTTCGAAGCACCAACTTTTGTAGATTTTCAGGCAAAGGAACATGAAAAAAATGACGGAGCAGAGGAATATTTTAGTGAGTGCATGTTATCATGTCAGCAGCCTGTTTTATTTTAGTTTCAGACAATTAGAAAACCTAGTCTTGTTGGTGTTTAAATAACTTGGGTCTGGTTTATTACAAGGTATTGTGTCAGCCTTGTTGGAGGTGAAATTTGTATAGTAAATTGCTAAGTGTCTTGTTATCTTTGCGTATGTGATGGATGTTTCAACTTGACTTGCATGAGAATGTCTCACTAAACAAATTAATTCACTAGTTTCTTTTCTGCATGTTTTAATATCTCAAGTTTTTTCTAATTATAGTGAAACTTAACACCTTCAGTGCTGGCATAAGAATATATCGTTCTCTGAAATCCTGCATTGAGCCACTATTTTTGCACCACTTTGCAACTCCATATCTCACCATTCAAGTATGCTAGAGAGCTGTTCAAACCCTCAAAAGATGCAGTGAGTCTTCTAGTTTGCAATGAAAAATTTTTAAGTTTTGGATTTCAGTTTTTTTGTGGATGACATCATATGTGGGATAGGTTTAGGCCTTTTTGGCCAAGGTTATTGGCCCTAGGCCCCAACCGCAAGAGGAAAGTATTTTGCTCAAGTCTGTAGTGGAAACTAAGCTAAAATCTGAGTCTTTTGAGCCTCTTATTAGCATTTTAGGGTTTCTGGTTCAAAAGCTGGTGTAAAATAACCAAAATTTGGGTAAAAAATCTTTTTGGGTAATCTTTACCCAAAGTTAATTTTTTGCCCATAACTTGTGAACCAGAAACACTAGAATGCCAATCAAAGGCTTAAACAACTTGAATTTTAGCTGAGTTTCCACAAATAATTGAGCCAAACACTTCCCTCTTGCTGTTGGCTAAAAAGCTTGGCTATAAAGGCTTGAACCTACCCCTTTTATGTTGTCGCCTATAAACCCAAAGCTTAAATATTGTTTATTGTAAACTAGATGTCTTGCCGCATCCTTTGAGGGTTTGAACAGCTCTCTAACAAAATCGGCAGGTGAGTTATGGTGTTGCAAAGTAATTGTTAAAAAGTGGCTCACGTAGGTCCTAAAGGTAAAAACAACCCGGAGCCAAAGGTGTTGATATATCTCTGTGTGTTCCCTTTTATCAAGTGTAAATGTTGGCTTATTTGAAAGTACTTGCCTCTATACTATAGTTTTGTAAATTTTTTTGATTTTTTGGTTAAAAGACATAGGGTCTATGCTATTTAACATTTTGACGTTAACTCAAGCGGTTCACAAAAAACAGCTGGGCCGCACGTGGCTTTGTGCGGGAATATCTCCGCTCCTGTATGGGTTACGGACCTGGTCGAAGTGTCAAACGATGCGGCAAGTCTTGTAGTTTGCACTCGAAAAAATATTTTTGGTTGGGGGTGCAGTTTTTTTGTGAATGACATCATAAGTGGAAGACTTTTTGGCCAACTTCCCCTGGCCTGGTCGCCAACCGTTAGATGGTAGTGTTTCGCTGAAGTTTTATTGGAAACTAGGCTACAATCCGAGTCTTTTGATACTTTGTATGACCTGCTGAGGTTTCGGGTTCAGAAGTTATGATCTAAGTTAATAAAAATTTTTGGCTGGTTAGTTAATTAGATAATTAAATAATTTGTTTATTTAAGATCATAACTATTGAACCAGAAATGCTAGAAAGTCGATCAAAGACTTGGACTCGAGCCTAGTTTCCAACGAAAACTTCAGCTAAATAGTTGGGCCTTAGGCCAGGCAACATGAGCCAAAATGGCCTAAAAACTACTTCACTTATGACGTCACTCACAAAAAATCTGCAACCCCCAACCAAAAATTTTTTTTCGAGTGCAGCCTAGAAGACTGGCCGATCCATTTGAGCTCTTGAACAGCTCTCTAGTGCACTTGGCGGAGGAGCTATGGCGTTGGTAAGGCAACTGACAACTGCTGGTTTTAGGCCGATTTCAAAGTATGAATATATCGTACTCCGGCTCTCAAAGTGTTAAATTAAAACTCAACTTTTTTCTAGACCGTGTTCATGAAACAGATGGCATCCCACTAAGTGAAGATGATAGTTTTGAAAGTGAAAAAGCTCCAAGCAATACTCTTAGCATGGCTTGCGGATCTGTAAAAAATTCCCCTGCAACACCCATTCGTTTTGACGACAAGAAAAACACTTGCACTGTTGGCATTGTTAAGCCCTTGCTGCAGGCTTTCATTGATAGTGAAGAAAAGGATGTGCACAAAGACTCAGATACTGCAACAGACTCTGACAACAAAGATTTGAACACAAGTTCAGATAGAGACAAAGACCTTGAGCAACTCCCAGCTGATGAATCCTTACCTAAAGCTGAAATGGAAAATTTGAAAGTTGATTCTGACAGTAATTGCAAGACATTGTCTAATATTGTGACACCTAGTCGTGTGGCATCATGGAACATTGCGAAACAGCGTGCTCCTTCTAAACAACCAGCAAATGTGTAAGTACTGTGAATATTTTAAAACTTTTAGTATGGGTTGATATTTGTTGAAAATACACAACTCAGTATGGATCCAAAGTTTAAATGGTTGTTGTGACATTTTAAAGCTGAATCCCTTATTTTGCAACACAGTTTGGTTCTTTTCTAATTCTGTGCTAATTTTGAGGTAAGTGCATTTTTGCTTAGGAGATAACCAGCTTTGTTTGTGCATGCAATTTACTTTTGTAACATGACATTCTTGAGAAATTTATTCTAACCCATATGAGTTCAGTGACTATGAAGTCTTTTTAATACAACTTTTGGAACAACTTGGAAGTTGAAAATTTTGGTAATTATTTGAACTTCTTGTTTTGCATTTTCTCTAATCTTCCAAAACTGTTGTTTTTTGAAATTTTGTGAAAATGGAATTTACACAATACAAATGGTGTATAAATCAAAAT
>Ga0210059_1005628_pt1 | contig 20142 bp, 8 predicted proteins | sample Ectturendosymbi2_FD_188042 | JGI IMG/M metagenome (GOLD analysis project Ga0210059, IMG submission 188042) | Ecteinascidia turbinata endosymbiont from Florida, USA - Sample 2 (SPAdes) (version 2) | ecosystem: Host-associated > Tunicates > Ascidians > Unclassified | place: Key West, Florida... | reverse complement strand
GTGGATTACCTAATCACTTTGATAACTACTTTGCCGAGATTGCATCAGCCCACAAATATCGAACAAGACTTGCTTCTCAGCAAAAATATTATTTACCCAGAATGAAAACATCTCTGGGTCAGCTTTCCCTAAAGTATATTGGTCTGAAAATTTGGCCTAACATTCCGGAAAAATTGAAATTATCTTCGCCTTATTCATTTGGCAAAAAATATGAAAAAGTCCTGCTATCTTGCCGGACTTCCTGTGGACCTTCGTTTTATATGCTTGTCACATTCTGTTTGATCTTCGTTTTATATTCTTGTCCCATTCTGTAATATTGCGCTGATGCCACCATTTTCCCTCCTATCAACCTCTATAGTTACTCACCCCACCCCCTGTACATAGGCATGCTTTTCCCCACTGTTGTTGTTGTTGTTGTTGTTTTTATGCTTATTTCACCTGACGTTGATTGGACGCTTTTTGTTACTTTTATTACTACTTGTAAAACGTCTTCAATTAAAATTTGGTTTTTGTTACCAGCAGGGCTGGCTGAGAACTTGACCCAGGTGGTCTTTTGTCAACCGTTTGTGATTCAACATGTTAGAACACGATTACTAAGCTGGAAAACGTGAAATTTCTTATTTTTTTTATTTTTTCATCACTATATAATCAACTAGTTATCTTTGATATTATTGTATTTCCTCTTGCTGCTTCGTGTTATTTCGTGATTTGAGTCACAAAAATGCATGATTAAACCATACCATACCATCTTTTTAGTGCTGATTTTCATTCCGGCTTGGTCGCACGCAGCAGAAAACCGATCAAGTGCATGTTGAAGGCCCTGCTCAAAAGATGCTAGCAGCACCAAACTCTGCAAAATCTAGCGGTTGATCCTGCAGCTTACAGCAGTGACACCCTCGTTGATCCGGCTGTGACTGTCTATCCCATTCATATAGACCACGAAATAGAGTGGCGACAACACATGCCTTTGTCAGAATTGAAACCATAGGTGTAACCAGGAGAGCCAAAGGGCCCTTGGCCCCAAATTTCTGGCATATCTTGTCGATTCGTGCTTTGAGAGTGGGTGTCTGAAACCAAATACTCGTTTAAAATCAAAGCATTTGGCCCCTTTCAAAATTTTGGGCTGGCTACGGTACTGTCTAACACCGCCGGTGAATGGTTGTGATTTAACTCCGCCACATGGACACAAAATACCTGAGCAGAAATGCAACGACTTCATGGTCACTAACAGGCTGCCGTCAACACCGTACTCCCGCAGCCTCACCCAATTTTTCACGAGGAACCGGTCATTTGCTTTAGGGAGGTCTACAAATGATGTGTAGGTTAGACGCTTCAGACATACTCCAAGAAATTCTCGAAAATCTGCTGGAGAATGGCAATTTGATCTGTAGTACTACGGCCACGTCGAACCGCACTGGGTATCCTCCAGATTTGGTTCAATTATCTCATGGCATTATTTTTCAAGACAATTAGCATACATTTTACCATGGAGGCTAAGGAAAGATGTCCCGGTAGTTGGTGCATTCTCTCCTGTCTCCCTTTTTGTGCATTGGAATGATCACCTCAGTTTGCTGATCTTTCGGTGCACTTCCAGAACACCATGCCACTTGTCAGACGAGTCAGGCAAATTACTTATTCCCGATTCAAGTTTTGAAAGTTTCACGTCGCATTTCACCGACACCTGCAACCTTCACTCCTGTTGCAAGTAGGAAGATTTCAGCTGCAGTGATGGGATTTTCCTCCTCCAAATACACACCGTGTGTGTCTGATGATGTGATAATGACTAGGTTCAAAAGACATTTGAAATAGTCTCCCACTGTCAAGGATTTCCTTCTCATTGCCAGTGATGGTGTTACTCGAGTCAATAACTTAACTCGCGTTGAGAAACGATGTTGTGATGACTCCATTCGAGTCACAATGAATGACTCGATTTAATTTTACAAAATCTCCAAACGTCTTACTGACAAACACAGTCATTATGCACCCAAAGAAATGAACTTTTTGCTTGAGTGAGTCTGAGTCATCATTTATCATGTCACAAATTTTCTGCTGTGACTGTGCAGCAGTGTTATATGCTAGTTTTTCAGGATCAGCGATCCACCTTACACCGAGGTAGAGCTGAGTCTGTTTTTCACTGAGGGGCAGCAGCTCACAATACATTGGACACATTATCGTGGTTTAATGTAGTGCTTGCATGTCGTGATCATGGCAGCCGGCCTTATACACTAACTTTGGATTTCTTTGGGAAAATTTGAGCACAAGAACGTATATATTGGTTGCAGCATGGAGGCTAGACTTGACTGAGAGTGAAGGAGAGAAGTGAGTTTTTGATGGATATGGCAATAATTGGAATCCACCTTATTCCCGATAATCTCCCAAAATTGAATAATTGGGATTTTTTGTCATGAAGGCTGCGGAGTTTCGCACTTCAGCGCACCACGCTTGCTAATAATATTCGACTCTGTTCTGAAGCCATGCCCTAATTTATGCCTTATGGGGCAGCTAGTTTCTTCGGTAGAATATCTTTCAACTCCAGGTGACACCATGGGGCGACTATTTTGCGATTATTCTGTAATACACACAGTATGTCAAACTTGCTAACCATTCGCGGACTTGGTTTATTTTCGACGAGAATTCGTAGATTTACATGTAGGCATACACAGTTGATTTTAATATGAAAACCTTTCTAGTTTTCCGAATTTTCGTATTTGATGTTTGTGGTCACGATTATAGAAATTGATAATTTTTCAGATTTGTTTTTGCACGTCTGAATTTTCTGTTTTTCGTGTTGCTCGAATGACAAAATATCATTGTGATGTTAACATACAACTTTAATTGAAGCTGAGTGCGAGTGCTAAATTAAAACCAAAGTTTTGATGAATCCATTCCACAACTTGTGCTGATGTGAGATAACTATACTGACTTTGATGAAACAAACAAGCAAATATTTTTAACTGCAATTGAAACGGCTATTTTTCAAAGTTGGAGAACTTTATATATGCTTCTATATAACTTACCAAACCTTGCCTCATTATCACTGTAATTTTTTCCACTGTACAGTGTCGACAAATGCTTGGGTTTGTTTCCACATTTGTACAAGTTTCTATCATTTTCCAAGATTTGGTCTACGTCATGAAATACAAAACAGTCGTACGGGTAATCCTTCTTTGCCTCCATATAGCCGATGTTGAACAGCTTTCCTCGGTTAAAAATACCGTTTGCATTCTATAAATTAAACCACATTTGTTGTTTGATGCTATTTCACAGACGCCAAATCTGTAAGTGCCGTTTATCTGAAAATGTCGAAGTTGCAAAAATATCACGTATGACACAAACAGACAGAAACGCATACCTGCCAGACCTGACTTTTTGCAATCTTAGTCTTTTGAAACATTATTTGCCATTGAATCTTGCAATATACAAACATATCCTTTGTGACAAACAATTAGTTTCAACAACAAAATCCTATTTGTAGTGACGGTCACAGTTAACATCACATGAACCATTAAGGCAGTGGTTCCCAACCTTGTCAGTGTCATGGACCCTTTTGACGATAGTGTCACCTACAAGTGATCTCTACTAGAAAAGGCTATCATCCGCTACGCGCGCCAATAATCACTAATGTTTCATGGAACTTATCATGTAACTAATTGGCACTATTGCATAACAATCGAAATACCTAACGAATGGAATTGTGTGTAAAAAGCGTCGCTAAGGGCGGGATAATTGCAACTTGCAAACCTTTGATTAAGTGAATAAACACGTGGTGGTTCATATGAGCAAGATCTTCTGTTGCCCTGTAGCCTGGATTCTAGAGTCGCGTTCGATTCGTTATCTTTTGCAAACAAGACCACCACGGCGGATAGTTTAGTATTTCGCTACTTTGGTTTTATCTCATACATACAAAGGTTATGGACAGTGTTCCCTGCGCAACTGCGCAGTACCGCCAGACCACTTGTGCAGTGAAATCTCATTCTTGCGCAGTTGCAACATTCCAAATTTAATATCATATATGTATCGCAGAGCCCTTTTACGCTTGAAACGTTGCACTGGTCGTGTGTCTACATGGTTGCGCAATTGCATGCTCACCAAAACAAACAATTGCTCAGTGTAAAATTTTCTTAGAGGGAACACTGGTCATGGACCTCTCTAAAAATCTGTCTGTGAATCCCTGGGGTTCCATCAGAGGCGACTCCGGGTCAAACGCGTCACTCGGGCTCATCACGTGATTTATATAGAGGCCACTGACTGAAAGCAACCCTTCGAGGCTTGCGTCACTGAATCCCATTTGCTCTCATTCTGGCTGGCACTATCGTTGCTCTGTGACGTTGGTTACGTAACAATGAATGAGAAGTTCTCTTGAGAACTCGTCAGCTGTTGCGTACCTTACGTCACAGAGCAATACCGCCAGCTAGTTCTCGCGTACTAGGCACATTCAAAATAGCCCGAGTTACTGGACAATTTATCGTTCGTTTGAAATTATTCTCGAATGGGAACTGTCCATTGGATTGAAATTCAAACCCAATGTTCTATGCCAATCAATTGCCTCAAAAAATATTCAGTCTGATACAGGTCCGCAACCGGGGGTGAGCAACCGGACAATTTCCCCCCTGAAATTTTCAAAATCATGTTTAGTTGTTACGTGCAACAACAAGTTGCAATCATTTTGCCCCTCACCGAAAATTGTAGCTGGTTTCAGCCTTTATCTGATATGAATTATATTTTAAAAAATGCATAATTGCAGATGGCAACTCGGGCTCTAACGGAAGAACCCGAGTAAACCTCTTCGTGCTAGGCACATTCGTATTAGCCCGAGTTACTGGACGTGGATAATTTATCGTTCTTTTGAAATTATCCTCGAATGCGACCTGTCCATAGGATTGGAATTAAATTTCAATGTTCTATGTAAATCCACTGTGCTTCAAAGAAACATCCAATGATCAGATGAGTTATATATTAAAAAATGCGTAATTTCCGAGGGTAGCTCGGGCTCTAAAGGATGAGCACGAGCAATGCGCGACCGAATGACATCGCGAACGCTTGCTACGAACAACACTTTTTGATTCAGTAACCGTATATATTAGGAAAAATGAAACATTTTGTAAACTTTATCGCAGCTATTTTGACTAAACAATTGACATAAAACATTTTTAAAAGGTTTATCATCCACAACTTACTTGATTTATGACGTATATTCTGAACTTTATTTGCTGTCGCTGCAATGCTGGCAACATGTAGTGCATAAAGTAAAGAAGGTGTTTCTCACGATTCCGAAACGCAACCAAAATTGCTGTCTTGATAAGAAAAATTAACTAGTTTAGTTCGCAGTGCTCCCACTGCACAAAAGCTCCAAGTCTGGCACATCAAATACATGTACACTATGATCGCCACAAAACATTGTCAGGATTTGGGTATAGTTTGATATACAGTGGAGAACTCATGCTTTCAAATGTTACGGCGTTTAAATAAATGGCACTACTGTGTATTAACTAGTAAAGCAAAAACACCCAATTTTGCTCCTTGGAGAATTCTAACAACAACCGAAAATGTTTCACTTTAATCCCTCACAGTACTGTTGCAGGTACATACAGTTTCCGATGGCCTGCAATCCGGTGGTCTATATATTCCACCGAAGGTGATGCTAGGATTTCTATCACCAATTTCTTCCAAAGATGGAGCCGTCAGGTTTAGTGCAATCACTCGCGCCCCCTGTGAAGATACGTCAAAGCACGTGTAACTGTTGCTTATAATCCTTTAGACGTCAACATTGAGTGGACAAACAAACGAAATTAAACAGAAAGTCTGCATTGGACTGAAAGTTTACCATATTTTTGATATAATACAAGAAGGCGCTGTAAAACAGGGTTTTCAATGGTTATTACGGCGTCGTGTTCAGTTCTTTGTTCGCCGCGTTAGAGTTAGGCGGCCGTTGTGCTACTTCGTTAAGTCGAAGTAACAGTGATCTTTGCAGTGCAGTGAGTGGTAGTGAACTCAGCTATCAGACTATCAGCTTAGCTTGTGTTAAACTGTCTTGCTTGTTGTATTTGCTCTGGCAGCTATGTGGTTGCCAGGGATAACTATTGTTATTATATCTGCGCAGGTGTATTAGCGTTGAACTCTCTGGTGCCGTGAATGTTTGTAAAACATTACGACCTTCTCTCTAGATACGCCACGATATTGCACGACGCCCTCGCAAGTGTAATTTGACTTTCTGTAACACTGTTACTTGATCATCGTGGATCTTTTCCTGCAATTGTATGCTGCAAAGAGTTGAATGACTGCTAGTACAAATGTACCGTACTGGGTTGTTGCATTGAGAGTAGGCTGTGTGCTTTCACAAGTCATAGCAGCCAGCGGAGACTTATCTTTGAAGTTGAGCCTTACACCTGAATATAAGTTTACAAACAACGGTTTGTCACTACCAAACATATCTATGCATTATTAAACATTTTTCATCGCGAGAACTAGAATCATTTCTACCAAAACAGGATTCGGATACGGATATCATTTTTGAAAAACAGGATAGGATTGGATAGAAAAAATTACTATCCGATCATCTCTGCAGCATTCAGACATACCAGTTTTTCATTTCACTTCTCTCCGTAATTCTCAGGCAATTCCACAAGTCTAGCCTAACCATGCTGCAACAAATAGACCTCCTTGTTTTTCACTTGGCCCAACAAATGATCCAAAATGTACGAGGCCGAATGCCACTATATAGATATGCTTTTTTTTTGCTTTTTTTTATTTTTTATTTATTTATTTTTTTTTTAATTTTTTGCCTGGGGGGTGCGGGTTTTTTGTGAGTGACGTCATAAGTGGAGGACTTTTAGGCCACCTTGGCCCACTTTTCCTGGCCCTGGGCGCCAACCGTCAGGTGGTAGTATTTCGCTGAAGTTTTTACTGGAAACTAGGCTACAATCCGAGTCTTTTGATACTTTGGATGACCTGCTGGGGTTTCGGGTTCAAAAGTTGTGATGTAAGTTAGTAAAAATATTTGACTAATTAGCTAATTAATGAATTAATTAATTTGTCTATTTTAGATCATAACTTTTGAACCAGAAATGCTAGAAAGTCGATCAAAGGCTCAAAAGACTCGGCCTCGAGTCTAGTTTCCAATGATGTGGGGAGAACAGAAATAGGCTATAGTCTGGTGAGGACTGAAATTTAGGAACCGGAATGAAGCACGTTTGAGAGAAACAGGGTAAACATTTTCTGCGCCGGTGCACGCACGTCGTACATGTTCACGCCTACCACAGGTGTAGGAGCAAGCAAATTTTTGGGGGTGCAAAGCAGTGTTCCCTCTAAGAAAATTCTACACTGAGAAAATGTTTGTTTTGTTGCGCACGAAGCGCATGCAACTACGCAACTATGCAGACACACAAACAGTGAAGCGTTTCCAACGTTCGAAGAGCTACGCGGTACATTTGTTCCGTATTAAATTTAGAATGTTGGAAGTGCGCGACAATGAGATAGCACTGCGCAAATTGTCTGGTGGTACTGCACAATTGCGCAGTTGCTCACCTTAGAGGGAACACTGGTGCAAAGGGTTTTTGCCCGAAAAGTGTTCGTGCGACTTATGCCTACAAATTTTCTCTCACAAAGATCCCTTTTCTGGTAGGACCTCCAAAAAAGGTCTTCATGTAGTTCTGTGCCTTTCTGCAAACGTTGGGCGCCATTTTTGCCCAGATATTCAGGGATTTTGCGCATACTTAACAAATCAAACCTTTTGGGAGTGCGCTTGCACCCCTCTCCTACACCACTGGTGCCTATGTTTCATCGCTGGGGCGCCGGCATGCTTACATATTATTTGGCCTATTGGCTATCTTGAGGAATTGGGCTGGAATGTCACAGGATTGACAGTTATATTTTTTCATTTTCCACTGCCTAAAAATATGAATTTATTTGCGTCAGTGGGAGCTAGAAATAGTGTTTGAAATTGCGCTGACTCAAAGAAATGTGCGTATGTCACAGGGGTTTATCTATCTTGGCAAATATTGTTTTGCCCAGAACCGTCGCCAGAAAGTTTTCCATAGGGGGTTTTGCATTTATTCGGGGGGGCTTTGCATTTATGCGGGGGGGCTTGTCATTCTAAAAATTGAAAAAAACTACACGGGTCTATAGTATTTCATGTTTCAATTTGGGGGGGCTTGGAGCTTTGTTTGGGGGGGATAAGCCCACCAAAGCCCCCCCGTGGCTACGGGACTGGTTTTGCCTACATTTGAAAAGAATGGATTCAATTCGTCACATTTAGTCTTGTAGTTTGGTCCATTAGTTTCAGACGTGTTATGTTACGAGTCCGTTTTCATTGATATTGTGCCATTTAAATAAGTTGTGAAGTTTTCCTAATATTGTTATCGTACTTGTTATCATAGGTTTACGGTAGTTTTGTTTGGATAATATTTTCGGGTGTGTCAATTTGTTGCAATAAACTTTGTATTGTTCAATTATGCAAATGTTACTGCTTTTTTATTTTTTTCCAATTGACTTTAAATGCCTTTACTGAGCCAAGATGTTTGAAATGTGTGTTGTTCTTTTCTTGATACAAAGCGATATAGAGTGCATGGTGGTGAAATATGGTATTAAAAATTAACAAATTCGTCACGTCTGTGATTGAGTCCATTTAAGGGTAAAATGTTGTTGTATGAGGAGTATTTGGTTTCCTAAAAACTTTAAAATAGCTATTTTTTCAGGGAAAACAGAAGCAACAAACAAAGAGCTCTTTGGTCAAATAATTAATCATTAGTGATTTGAACAGTCAAAAGTGAGTTAATAAATTGGAATTACCTGCAGTAGCGGAGATGTTTCATTGCATTGCTTTAAACGCGTTGACTCGTTCTGTTGAAAGGGAATAAACTGAAAATAGAAATTCACGTTAGCTGATTACTTTGCAATTATGCAATCATATGAGAACGCATTCGTGAGTGGGAAACCTCTGCTATATTCACAAAGTATCTTTCATGGGAGCCAAAAGTAATCATAGATTCACCGAAAAAAAACACACTATAAACCCATCGTTTTTTTCAAAGCCATTTTTAATATAAAAAAAAAACATTCACATTCTTAAAACAATCTCTTAAGTCTTTTCGACAGTAATGCGGCAGAATGTATACATGTCGGTGACTATCTTTCTTATAACACGCGGTTCAGGACAACTAGGCTCTAATTTACTAAGGCATTATGCCAGCTATACGCTACTAGCGTAGCGCCATGTGAACACCGAACACCGGGCACGAAATCAAGTGAGATCGACCCTGTGGAGACCGTAGGTGTCTTACCTCATGCAGTCAACCCGCTCGAGCAATCAGCTGGTTTAACACACTGCTGGAAAGCCATTAATCGCTACAGACCTGGTCTAACACGGAAGCTGCTATAGGTTATCCCCAGGGGCGAATTTTCATTTTCGGGGCACTAGGCTATTTTAAACTGGGTGCCCTTCTTGAAGGTTTGCAACGACTGATGTCATACAAATCAGCACTACACGTTATCGCTACACTGACCGAATAAGTTGTTCCAATTCATAACCATATTACCTTATTCTGAATGCCCTCGATATCAGGAACCAGAGCCACGTCAGCCGCCCTCCATATCCCCAATTGGGGGGCCGGCCACGTTGTCACAGGAGACTCAAAATTCAGAGACAAAATTTCAACCCCCCAGATTTGAATATGAAACACTAGAAATCATTGAAGTTTTTGTCAATCCGTATCCTTTTCTGTCCTGTAATTTATAGACGGAGCAGTACCCAGGCTTGTCCACAGGAATGTCATTCCTATGGGAATCCCATGGGAAACATCCCATGGGATGGGACACATTTGTAGAAATAAACGTTTATGTGGTTCTGAAAGTGACGAACGTCCACTAAGTAAAAGTGAATGAACATGATGAAAGTGAATGGAACACACGTTCACGCAGTTTTTCAGGTCTGTTGCATAGTGTCAATATTTTTGTTAGTAATTTCAATTTCATATTATTCATATAATAATCTTTTCTAATGTGCAAAAACTTTCTTCTTGTTTCCGCAATGTGCAGTGTGATGATATGTAGAGTAAGGATCTTTGTGTAGGATGGGTGGACACTTGAATTGAACTTGCCTAGGGAAAGGTTTCCAAGTCTACAAAAAGACCTTTCAAGCTAGAAAAAATAGTAAAATACCACTAGAATGCGCTTGAATAAGACCAATTGTATAGGCCGCTACACCAATTATCCGTTAGAATCTAGCGGATGTAGGCCACCAGACCAGTTACTCAGCAGTCAGACAGGATTAAAATCCGCTGGATCTAGCGGATAATCCGCTAAATTTGGTAACCATGGCTTAGGGTGCTTGCACATCTATCAATAACGTGCTGTTTTCAGGACCAGCCAGACATGCCCTCCTCACTTTATCAACTTCACTTTAATAATTTTCAGGTTACCATTTCTGTTAATTTCATTTCTTGGTTTTCCTGGCCCTGTCGCTTTATCAGAGTACCTTCATGTCGGAGCCTACACTAAATCATGTTTCGGCCATCCAATGTAGTTAGTTAGGAACGCTGTCGAACGCCAGCATTATTGGTGCTAATACGACTATTTAACCACTTAAATTTTGATTTTAGGAAGCATCACCTTTTTTAACCAAACAGATTCTAGATGGCACTGAAGGCTTTCTGGCGGCGGTTCTGTCGAAATTGTGTCCGCAAATAGAACTAAAAAAATAGTGAAATAAAAAACAAAAAATTAGGATATTTTGTTGGGAAGGCCATTTGGCGTCTGGATGTGCGGCAATGTCGAAATACTTTTTGGAAATCACCATTGGGAGGCCCCTGTAAGCATTTCAGGGGGGCAGAGTTGGGCTGCCACGTCACTGTTAGAAACAGTCACATTAAAACTAACGAAAAAGGCAGCAGTGAAGTTATCTGACCACACTCCTATCACATATTTATGGAGTACATCACAGGCCTCGTTTAATCGGAAAAATGGATTCAGGCGTTTTGTTCCACACATTATATGTAGCAAGAACCAATTCTCAACGCCAGAAAAAGAGAATGCTCATCGTCATTCACTTCAATCCTTCGAGCTCATTCTTCTATTGAGTTCTTTTGTTAGCGGAATAGTAAAAAAACGTGCGTTGAACCAAAACAAAAATACAAAGATAATGCTTACAGAATTGCTGGAAATTGTCTTTACCCCCAAAATTTGGGGGCCCTCCGAAATCGGGGGCCCTAGCCTTAAGCCTTTTTAGCCTAATGGTAAATCCGCGCCTGGTTATCCCGGATAGACAGATGGTGCGATTTACTGTCAATATCCTAATTTCAAACTCAAAAAGTGATAGGCAATGCAGCCGTTTGCGACGCTTGAGAAATGGCCTACCACAAGGCTCATCACTCGTGCCTCTGTTGCTCAACCTCTTATGTAAGTGATATTCCTTCAACCAGGCCATGTCAGTATGGATAAGCTACTCGAACAAAACTTGATAAGAGCCGGAGAAAACGTGTGTAATCGCCGACTTCCGCTCAGCATGGGAACTTAAAGTTAGTTTGACTAAAACAACATCAACCGCTTTCCACCTAAATAATAAAGAAGCAAAGCGCCAATTAGCAGTCATGTCCGGCACAACACTCTGTCCTACAACCCCAACCCAACTTATCTTGGGGTCAAGCTGTATCGTCAACTGACCTACAAGCAACGTGTTGAGGGCCTATGTCAGAAAATCCTTGCACATATTGTGACGCAGTGCCACAATTGTGACGCAGTGTCACGATATGGATGAATTTATTGGAGCTTGTTGAAGTTTTATTCCTAAAAGTGATGCAATTATGCAACAAACCAATCTGTGCATCGCGGACTTTGAGATGTTGTTTTGAACGCTATGAACTTGTGCGAACCACAGCGAAAGCTTTGTGACATGAAGCCATTGCGCTTGACGAATGATCTTGTGACGTAAAACTTTCCGGCCAGCCATACCTGCACCGCAGCTTTGCAGAACCTTACAAACACTTGCTACGTTAATCATGCTCTTTTCCAATAACGCACGTTTCGAATAAGGGACTCTCTGCAGATAGGCTCGCCGTACTTTTATTCTGGTATCAATTTGATCGCCGTACTTTTATTCTGGTATCAATTTGATTCTCAACTGGTAAGTGATCAAAACAGAAAGTTCTGACCGGTGGTAATATTTCGCGAGGCCGCTTGGCCTTGCGCTACTGACGTTATGAAGTTCATTGGCTCATTCGCTGCAGCAAAAGTACAGCTTTACGACTCATGAGAACAATAAAGCACGATGCAAGAAATATGTCTTGTTCGTCAAGATGACAATTCCAATATGTATGAATAGAAAGCTTCTTAGAATGAAGTCAACGGCAACAGGAAAACAATCGAAAGTTTGAAAAGAACAGTTTTTTCTCATTAATATGTTCAAACCCCAGCCCCGGGGGTCTGCAACACACGCAACAATCTTTTTCGCTTCCTTGCTGGCTCGTCATGAGGTGCCAGTACACCCACCATTTGCACATCAGCACTTGAAATCGTCTTTAGCGCGAAGGAATATGCTGCCCCAGCTTGGTGCCGTAGCGCTCTCAGCAAAAACCTGGATGTTGCACTAAATGACACACTCCACCTCATTACTGGCTGTTTGCGTTCCAACCGGGCTATCGCCGATTCTGGGAGGCATTGCACCACCAAACCTGCGCAGGGAGCAGCTTACATATATACTGGAATGCCAAGCCATTCAACAATCAACACCCCCTCTACAGTTCAATCCCAGACCTGCAGAGCCTCCAACCACAGCGTCTGAAGTCGAGCCGCCTTTTCCACCGTCACGCCGCCACCCTAATAGCCTCTGGGTTTGAGATCAGCAAGCATGGGAGAACATTACCTCCCTCCCGGTTCTGCGTTGAGCCCAAACATTGGCCTTCCCTGTAACCTCTGGGTCACCTTGAACAAGCTCAGAATTGGAGTCGCACATTTCGGTTCTACTTATGTCAGTGGGGGCTGAAAGAAAGACCGCCTCGTGCATATGCGGGGGGGAAAATCAAACAGCACACCACATTATTTATCACTGCGCGGCCCTCCAACCACCAAGCTCCCTTGATGACTTGGCGTCTCCCGGTCCAGAGGATGTTTGTTGGTTGGACCAACTTGTAGGGATCGCTCGAGGGTTGCTGCTCGCACCAAAGAAAAAGTAGCCATTACATCACTTTATCCTACCATTAAGACAGGTGGCCGGCAAAAGCAGAAGACGTCGACTGTTAGGGGTTATTGAAACGTCACAATACCAGTTACTGAGCCGCGTTACCTCAGAGAGAAAACGTTTACAATCGTTTATAAGGCAAATGGACAAGTAGAAGCCATTGTAGAATTGTTTTTTCCAACAGCCGTCGCAGTCGACTTGGGAGCAGTCCGCGGTCCACCAGTAGACCGTGATTGGCAGATTGGGTACCATTGTGTCACTGCATCTGCTGCAAATCTCGAAACCAGGGCTCTCCACTGCATCTGCTGCAAATCTCGAAACCAGGGCTCTCCAAACTTTCTTGTCAGAGGGCCATATAAGCTATTACACAACAGTTCAAGGGCCGGACATCTTACGTAATGTGATTGTTTCCGGGATATGATACTGTTTCCGGGATATGATACTGTTTCCGGGATATGATACATTCTACCAAACGAACAAAATTTTCGTACAGTACATTATTTTTTTATTGACAAAATGGCTTCGCGAGCCGGATGAAATGGCTTCGCGGGAGGGACTTGGCCCGCGGGCTGAAGTTTGGAGACCCCTGCTCTAAACGAACTCATATCAAAACGTTAAGCGTCTGACATCAACCTTGCTTCGGTTTTGCTACGTAAAATATCAAGTTGTTTCGTCTGGAGGCAAGATCAGCGGTCATGCAAGGACTTGGCTGACCTCACTGTAGCGTTTAAGAACATCTGTGATTGAGTATTCAACACACAGCCAGCCTCCAACACAATTTCTTGGACACTACAAAGGCTTAAAACGCTACACTAGCATGCAGGCATATCAAAAGGCCTCTGTTATGAATTTGCATTCAAATATGACGCTTACATCTGTTTCAGGCGATCATTTGGGTAAAACAGTTTGTGGTGCAATGCAGTTATTAAAATGGGGTAGAAATTTGTTGAAAAACTTGTTCAAAACAATGTATCTTTTTACTGATATGCATGCCACGATGAGATAAAATACAAAAACGAGTACAAATTTCTATCACAAATGCTTTCAAAATAACGTTTATTTTTCATCTAAAAAGTCACTAAGTACTTTTAAATAATATCCTATTATAAATTCAAACATGAACAGTTTAAAAATGCAAACCTGAAATTTTAAAGGTGTAGACTCCACGCGAAATAATGGGACAAAAGATGAAAGACTGTTGTTTGTCTGGAAAAAATCATTAGATTTTGTCAATTATCGACGCCAACAGCTAAACATAAAGACAAGCCATTACCAGCTTGTTTGATGACAGAATGACTCAAGAAGCCACTTCGAGGCATTGCTTGGCATTTTTTTGTGCGGTTGGTTAAGGATTTGCCTGATACCAAGGTAAATCCACAAAAACGCTAGACAAAGCAGACCCTTTCTTTCTAGGCAAGAAATAACCGCATTTTTCAAGCACACACGCGTTTTACGCTAGACTCAAACGTCACCAACATTGTCTGTGTACATTCACGCGCATCAGAAGTTTATAAAACGCGCACATAAAACATCAAAGTGCACATATGGGTTTCGGAACAGATGGGGAAGCACCTGCACTTGTTACTGAATGAAAGGGATGCTGTATGTGCATTTGTGCACGAGTCGAAAAGCCAAAATTGTACCAGTTTCTGCATTGAGTTTTGCAAACATTTATTGCAAAACTTACTACACACAAGTGATGAAAAATGTTATCGTGTCGCCTGTAGGCCTACGTCTATAAACGGCGTCAGGTTCGGTTTTGCAATGTAGAACTGAATTTATTGTAGTATGACAATTGATGACATTGCGTACTGCGTACATACTATTTTTAAACTTTGTGAATTCCTATAGTTGTTGCAATCGGAAAGCCTGAGCGGCATGCGCGCAAAGCTTCGCACTGTGGCAGCAAGCAACAATAGAGCTCACACGACGAGATCACTCTCGTCGTCACCGTTGGCAGGTGCTATCAACTGTTCACCAGGTTCACAAGCATGTCACTCATCGTGATCACTCTGTTATTGCTTGTTCGTGCCACATATATATATATGGTGTTTTTCTTCGCGCACATTCCGTTCGTGGTGAACCGCGCATTTCAGCGCAACGCCAGCGGAGTGGTTGCAACATAGTAATGTGTTGCATTATATTCCCTGTTTTTTATCGCCCATAGCACCGTGCTGGATACAACACTCAGTCGCAAGCATACTGCCTCACCGACGAACACACTGCGCATATAACCATAGTGCGTGAAGAAACATTTATAAGCAGCGATACATACTGTAATAGTGACGTGCAAGAGTGTGGGACCTAGGGGTGTAGGGGCACTCCCCAAAATCTCAAGTGGCCAAAGTTGACATTTTTAACAACACTAAACAAGTTATGTTTCTTTGATAATAAGAATATAGAGTATGATACAGGGCACCTACTTTACATTCGTAGAGTCCACACCAGGCAAGTACAGAAAAACTGTTTGTAAATTTAACTACTATGTTTGGATGGACACATTTTGCCATACAGTTTGTTGCATGTTGCATATGTGTCCTCAACTAGGTGTGAGGTGTCTTTCTGACGGCATCAGCTGGAATATGAATGGAACGCCAAAACTCAAATGTGAGGCAGATACTCTTGAGTACTGAGCCAGCTGGATTTTGACACTGTTCTTGCACAGCCTAACGTACTAAGTGAGAACCAAATTTTCTACTTTCAAGTCTATGGCAACGTGATAAAGGAAAATAGAATGTACCAACAGCCAAAAAATTAAGAAAGACAGCTTGTCGCATAACAGTATTTTCAGGAAAATGCGGGTAAAATATCCTTTGCACCCCAAAACTGCCTGCATCCAGGGGTGAAGTGGGATGGGGACGGCGTTTCCACATCTTTTTGCACTCGTAACGTTGTTCAAGATTCAGGTTTTTCATTTAAATTTCTGCGTGTAGAGCTGGAGCAGCATAAATGAATAAATGACAAGTCATCTCGTGTATAGCACCGTAGCACTACATTGAAACAGGAAGATCCAGTGCGGAAATTCTTTTAAGCGAATGCTCACTTTAGTCGAACTATTTGGTGCAGTCTTCCTTTATTTGGCGTGGAAACGCCGTTCCCACACCTTTTTTTAGCACTACAACCCTGCCTGTACGTATGCCTATGGTGCATGACACTGCGCAACTAACCAATGAGAAATACAGTATTCTTCATCATCATGTAAACTCATTAGAAAAGTGCAGTCTACGTTTGCTATGACTTTCCATATCTTTAACGCATGACAGAAATTTGACAGTTGTGCCATTTGACACCCTGTTTCAAGTTCAACCGGTGAAAACCAGAACACGTGGAGAAAATCATGCTTCCTTCATCCATGAAACAAGAGGAAAACGGTTCAAACCAAATGAAGGGGCATTCGTTGGTATGAAAGCAGTGCTCATTCTTTTGATGAAGGGATGATCACTTAACAGTAATTTCTGTTACAACCAAGAACATGTAAGGCACACATTTTGTTCGATATTTTGAAAAACCTCTTCAACTTCCCACTCAATATTCGTGCTCAAGTTGCATGTACAAATTGACATGATGTTGCGGGAACTTCGTCCCATAACATGTATAGCCAAGAAGATGAAAAATGCGGTGACGATGGAAAACAATACAAAAGTACGAGATGTGACCTGGAAGTAGACTCGCACTGCGATTTCAGCGAACCAATGTCGTCCGTTGATTAAAAGACAAAACGTTAATTGAGTGCTGTGTTTAAATGACAGTGTTAAAAGGTAAACTAACCAAATTCTCCGAAAGAATGTATATGTAGTAATCGTGTTATTGGTAGGTGTTACAGTGTAGACTGTGTTTCCCCGAAAATAAGACAGGGCTTATATTAATTTTCACTCCGAAATTTACACTAGGGCTTATTTTCAGGGGATGTCTTATTTTGATATATCAAAAAATGAAGTTACTATGTAAAACTTCAGATTTCTAAATAAACAGAAATTACGAAAAACTATCTACATTTACTTATCATTAACATGTTTTTATTCAGAAACTCGTTAACAACAATTTATTCAAAAACAATCATATCATCATCCTCTGGAATGTCTTGCAGGTCATCGGTTTCCAAAATTGCAGCGAAGTTTTCGCTTAGATCAGGGAATCACCATTCAACTAGGGCTTATTTTAATGGTAGGGCTTATATTAAAATCATCCTCAAAAGTCACGCTAGGTCTTATTATCGGGCACGTCTTATTATTGGGGAAACATGGAATATCTAATAAGACGTACAATGAACTGCGTGATTTTTATGCGGCGTATTTATATGGTGCAATTATTCTGCACAAAATAGAAAATCTCAATCTACAAAAAATCATTGATAAAACGGTTTATCGAATAATAGAATGACTGCAAGACATTTTAGAAATGTGTATAAGCCATGAAAAAATTACGAGCACCGCGACGTTACATACACATCATAGAAAGTGGAAATGACGATCGAATGTGACATGTGACGGACAAACTTTAAAGATTACTGCGTGGGAATTTATGTAAGAACTTCTTACGAACATTAATATATGAACATCTACATTACAGAAAAGTGTTAAAGAACTGGCGAAAACAAGAACTATACGGAGAAAAAGAAACTGCCTTGGACTAACAGATTCAAAGCAGTGGAAAAAACCAATGGAACAACTAAGCATCAGCGCTATGGCTAAGATGTTATTAACATGGGCCAGCGAAAGAAAGACTTGAAAAGGAGACATGCAAGTAAGAACGAGTGACATGCTAAAAAGAAAACGGCAGGCAAATGTTGACGAGTGCGAATTAGAATCATCGCAAAGTGATGAAAGCAGAGCATGGCAGCCGCACTTCTCTAAAAGGTCACAGCAAACCTAGTCTTCATTGCTTAAGGTAAAGTAGTATTATGGGAACCAGTGTTGCCACTCTTTTGTTACGGAAAAGTACTAGATTTCATGATAAAAAACACTACATTCACAAAAACACACTTAATTACAAAAGCAAACTTACAGTGAAAATGTAAGAAATACGTTGCAATGCCAATTGCTTTGTGCAGTCTTTGTGCAACTTATTGTAAACCAGAGACAAATAAAACGGGAGATAGCAGCAACGCTTGTGTTTGTTTGTACAGGTCACTGAACTTTTAACAGATGACCAAGTGACTGTGCAGCGGTTCAACTCAAAACATAAGGTCTTGTGTAATTTAAGATTGAATTAGGTACCTTAGCAAATTACAATTGCACCAAATCAAAAGGTCTCAATTACAGTTACAACTGCACAAATTTGTGCCATTAATTACGTTCAGCTCACTCATAAACAAACACTAGAACACTACATTAAAAAAGCACTAGGAGTGGCACCACTGGTGGGAACATAACGTTTGATGCGTCACTCTACTACAGACGTGCTTAGTTTCACGGTGTGATAATGATGTGCCTTCTGAAACATTTATATCTTGTGTAATCAGTACAATTATCCAGACTACGAAACTCACATGGACGAAGCAAGAATACAAGATTGAAATTAAAGGCCGCAGCCGAAGATTTGTGAAAATGCTAAAATCATTTAAGTCTACCTGAAGACAGTATTGTTGAAAACGTTGTTGTGTTACTTACAGTTATGATTATTTCTTAGCTAGTGAATAGTGCATAAAATTTTGGTTTTGCACAAGAAGCAGTTTTTTTTTAATTTGCCCCTTTCACCAGCATCCACAGACCTTCAAAATTATAAGTTCTGATATAAATACAAGAGTCCTGCGCGGGTTGAAATTTTTGTCCACTCCCGCCCCGCACTCGCACTCGCACTCGCACTCTTTGTAACCAGCACCCGCCCCGCAGACCATCCCAACCCGCGCCCGCCCCGCACTTTTTCGGTTTCAAACCCGTACCTGTCTGAAAACTTCTAAAAACTCACAACCAGGGCAAGTTTGTTGCAATAAAATCGTGAGAAATATGCAGTTATTTTTAACAAAAGTTTCAGTAAAAAGTTGAATTTATCCACAAGCATTTGGAACGACAGTGATTTACTCAAGTGATTTATGTACATATAATGCTACATATTTCCAAACATTATATGTGGCGAGAAATGGCGATCATTTGCCAACAGTTTGCGCAGCTCGCCGAAACTTCGCTCCACAATGCGTGAAGTTGCTTGGCAATTAACAATTTGGCCCACAGTTCTGGACTGATGTTTGGCCGGGTCATCCCTACAATTGCTTTTGGGGCACTATTCAGTTCGAATTGGTTATTAAAGAGAACATAACTATACTGATATAGTTCTAAAGCATGATTTTTTCAAACAACACTTTTACATTTTGCGCAATTGGCCTACATAAAAGTTGCAGTAAAAAGTTGCATGTAAAAAAAATTTGCAATATAAAATTCCTGCAACCCGCTTAAAAATATCGTACTACAAAAATTCTGCGTATTTCAGAAGCTGTTGGAAGTTGTAAAAAAATTTGCAAAAGCTTGCCCAACTAACAACGCCTGAAGACAGGTCTAACAAGCAGCAAAATCAAGCCGGTCATTCTTTTTCTTGGCAGCCAATTTTTCCACAGATCTGATCTTTCGCAGTCAACAGATTTGAGGTGATAAAAAACACGTTTCAGTCCAGTTGTGACTAGCTGTGCGTTAAGCGTTGTCTTATCCATTTAGAAGTGCTGCTAGTCTGAATTATTCCTCACCAGTGATGCCAGGTGATTTTGTAAAAACAAGCAAGCAAATTTGAAAAGCAAGCCCTAAACGGGTAATTTAACGGAAAAACAAGCCGAACGTGCGTTTGGTAAGAAAATTAAAAAAAAAAACATAAAGCATGTTAGTTTTATTACAAAAAAAGTGAGGCAAATCCGAAAAAACAGCCCAAAATGAGCAAATTTACACAAACACGCCCAAATTTCGCTTTTCAGTACAGTGCATCCTCGATTATCCGGCCATGTTGGGCAACCTTTTCCAAAATCTTGGCCGGATAAGAAAAGTATCTAT
>Ga0210059_1005627_pt1 | contig 20143 bp, 8 predicted proteins | sample Ectturendosymbi2_FD_188042 | JGI IMG/M metagenome (GOLD analysis project Ga0210059, IMG submission 188042) | Ecteinascidia turbinata endosymbiont from Florida, USA - Sample 2 (SPAdes) (version 2) | ecosystem: Host-associated > Tunicates > Ascidians > Unclassified | place: Key West, Florida... | reverse complement strand
TCTCTTACGTGGTTTGATCCCATCATGGTTTGAAGTCTGAAGAAAAATCGGAGGTTGCTGAAAACCGCGAGATGTTTCCAAACTCCAAAAGTTATCTCCGCCATCCACCCGAGAGCAAATGTAGCTTCGGTTCTAAAAATCGCCTGCCAAAAATGATTTACTACGCTAACGCTTCAAGGAGCTCGCTTTTCTTTGTGTTCTTTCTATTGGAGGGTAACTGCACTTGATGCACGAAAAAGCAGGATTATTGCAGCAGAAAAAACGAAGAATTCTGCGCGAGGTTACTTGCAGAAGAAGACTTACCGGTAACTTGATGTTCTTAGCCGAAAAATAAATTTGTTGACTCTCTGGCGCCTCTTGTGATAATTGGTTCTCATAACAAGATGTTGAACAAACAATTTAAATAAACAACTCAGCAAACGCAATACAAAGTTAACAACAACATTTCGGAAAGAACAACCACGACGACGGCCTCATTGCTTTCTCCATCTCCTGAGCAATAACCAAGCCACTGACTACTGCGAGCTGCAGGATTTTGATCAGTCGTTTTAAAAAAACGTTGCTTCGTGCAAGGTTTCATGCACAAATACCTCGTGAAAAGTCTCAAGACAAAGGAATCCAGACTAGAGATGGCGCTGGCAGAAAATTTGCGTCCTCTGACCGCGCCGCATCAACAGTTTCTGTCCTCTGTCGGCACCGTAACCGCATTTGTTATCCTGTCCGCGTCCGCTCTGCATAGCAACCCTCCGCACTTCTTGAGTTTTACCCCAAAACAGCAATTAATTTTTGTGTACCCTAACTTGAAGCTCCCCCTAAACTCTCTCTTTAGTGCCAACTCTGGGTATAAGCGTTACATATAAGTTTAGCAGTGTCTATTTTGCCTCATGAGGCAAAAAACACTGCTCGAGATATTTTACGTTTAACCAAACTTGCTTCATTGCTTGACGTGGTCACATGACAAGTTCAAAATGCACGACCTGCTTAGTTGACCGTGATGTCTGTAACGGCTCAGTCCGATTGACAAGTTTTATCATGGCTTAAGTCCTGGCAAGCTGTTAGCGCGCTGCTTGTTTGCGTTGCGTGAAACGTAGACTAAACCCTAACTGCAGTCTTTTCCCTAAATCCTAACCCCAAAACTTACCCTGAACTGCAATCCTAAATGTAACATATTGTTGTCTTTTTGTATATTCTACTTGTCACGTGACCACATCAACCAATCGTGTTCGACTGAAAGCAACATAGGCTACCCGCAGCACACCGTTGGCTTCATTAGACAAAATAGACACTACCTGAAAATTTACAAATATATTTAATCTTTCCAAATTGTTACACCACATATCCTCTTGAACAAAGCCATAGCAAGCTTTCCTTCACAGTTTAATCAAATGCGATAGTTGTTTTCGCAGTTGCACTGACACACAAGCAAAAAACATTTGAAGCACTGCTTCCACCAACATACACCCACGTTTGCATTGTGTCAACATTGTGTCAAACTTTATGTGTGTTCCATGCATGTTGGAATCGAACATTGGACATGTGATGCATTTATGTTTCAACTACTATCACAAATCTAGTCAGTATGGCAACGAAGGTTTATAAATTAAAACTCATTCATATTAAATTACGCATTATACTGTCAGTGTAGAGATGCCATGCATTCACAGCAGTCTGGGCTGGCCCTTAGGGGCCGTCGATAAATGACGTCACACTATTTTGGGCAAAGATCTGCCCCCTCCCCCTTGTCACATTTCGTTACAAGTATTTAAATGAAATATAACGTCACAATTTGCAACCCCCCCCCTTACAGTTCCAATTACAAATTTCCATCTATTTTGTGTCTGCTAAGCAAAAATTTCATCAGTTTTGTAGATTTGATTTGTGCACGTTGTGACAAAACCAATATTCTATTCGTAAAACGTCAACAATACTGCAAACATTTCTAAGCAAAAATTAAGCAACAAAGTGTTTTCTACTTTGTTGAAGACCGAAACGAATGAATTAAGTTGTGCGAATGCTGGCTATGGCTGATTGCGGTTATAGTCCTATGCATTGATTCACCGTAGTGGTTGCTTTGCAATACTGAAGCAAAAACAAAACATAGGAAGTTTTTGGAGTATAGTCTATCTGCGAGAACGATTTCACAATACAGAAAACAAGTGGCGTGCAAATGCAACACAGGAGGTAAATAACTCCATTTGAGAAACGTTTATTGATAGTTTCTGCATAAGCTAATATAAAATGAATTTTTCTAAAAACTGTTTCCTTCGAGATCGGCGCGTGACTTACGGGAGTCTTCACTTTTTTGTTGTGATCTGTGCGTAGTAAACACCGAACCGTAGACCACAAAAATGAAACAATCAATGTGGACTTTTGAGGTCCACAACTGCTTATGTTTTTCACAGAGGTTACGGCGTTTCAACAAACTGTTGCAACTACCGAATGGTTATAAGTCAGCGACACTCAACGAAAACACTCACTGGTCTCCAAAATAAAACACAACATCCTACTACAGAAAACAAACGAATCACTGAAATTGTTGGGTTATATGAAATAACTTTGTTATGGTCTGTTATGAAAGTGGTCTGTCTTGAATGGTCTGTTATGAGTGGTCTGTTATAAACGGGGCTGTTTAGAACGGGAACCATTTTTGTTATGTTTTTATGAGTCGCGATTTTCAAACTGTTTGCTGTAATTGGGTTCAGCGCAAAAGACCCCTCATACTAAAGGTGGTGGTGGCATTTGCATATGTTGCAACAATTTTGACCTCAAAATAAAAATGTAAATTATAGGAAATGATTCTGAATTTTCAGGATGAGTGGAAAGCTTAATTGATACTGCACCTTCAGATAGAGATGCAAGGAAAGATGAAGCCCGCTTTTAACTTCAGGTATTCCAGAGCTAGCCTATATTGATTTGTCAGAAGTTGAGAATAAAACTGTGGAAGGCTTGCCAAACAGCTAAAAAATCTTGCACAGGATCGGGCGTGGAAATCTAAAACTTTTTCGTCTAGTAGATGGAGTTGGGAGTCAATAAATTTTATCGAATGAGCTTTGGCTACATTGACAGTGTTATGGTATTTTTTGAACCATAACATGAATGCTTTTTGATTATGTCAAAAATTGGTATTTGTAAAATGTGTGTGTAAATTAGTTTCGAGCATGATGAAGTGTATGCAATAATTACATGATTAATTACAGAAGGGCCATGGTGACCAGTATTGTTCAGACTTCCATGACGGAAAGCAGCCTGCGATAACAGAACATGAGACAGGTACAACTAAGGAGGTCATGTACAAGTGAGAATTCAACTGTGTCAATAAAGAATCACAATCGACGAAGTACTTCCGTTGCGAAGTCGTATGAGGGGAGATCAAAGAAGATGGAATCATGGCGGCAAATAACTTTACTATTGAACAAAACTGTTGTTAATCTGTGTAAAATAAAGAAATGGTGGCGATTAAGTACAGCGCAAAGTTATAATGTGGTAGACCGAAGCTATGTTAAGCCACCAGTAATGCATGTGTACATGCATTACAACAATTGTGTATTGTGTATGTCAATATTGGATCGCATGTGTATATCGCAGTAATTGTGTATGTGTGTGAAAGTCAAGCACTTAAAACCAAGCCAAATAATAGTTAGTTAGATAGAAGTGTCATTATGTAAATAAAACCACGGGAAAAGGTGTGGTTAATCATGCGAAACGGAGTAGCAGTGAGTGAACAAGGTGAAACTAAAGGCACGCGCTAAGAGAAAATCTCAGTCATATGTCACTGCAGGGACGGCACAAGAGTTGAGGCACGCGATGGGAGAAATACCCAGTAACACATTATTGCGGAAGCCATTAAATGATTGACAGCTAGAGGCTGCGCAACAATTATTTGATTGACAACCAGTAGCTACAAACTCACTACATGATTGACAGGCAGAAGCTGAAAAACGAAAAGCATTTGATTGACAACTGGTGGTTGCAGTAAGTTGTAAAGTAAGCGGAAACGTGACCATGGGTACTTGGGCAACGCGTCAAGTGTAGAGCTTGAGACTACATAAAAGAATAAAGACCTATTGAAAAACAAATTAATGACGCAAATGATTTGGTCGGCGTCGTAAGTCGGGGAAACAGGAAAAATAGGAAGTAACTGGCTGGAGAAGTAAAATAATTAAACAAAAGAAAGCTGCCAAACGAATTACGTCGGTAGCCTGGAAGTGACACAAAAAAAATAGTTAAGAAAAACAGCGCAGGGAGAGCAAAGTAGCCCAAAAATACTATATTAACAAGGAAGAAATCTGGTGGAAGCGACATTTTCATTTGGCTGATCTGGGGTTAAACAGCTTGGTAGTAAAAATTGTCAACTAAAGCTTTGAAATCTTTTACAAATCAGAAAGGTAGGGGTAGGACTTAGGAGTTTAGATATAGGGTATGACAAGGCTTGCCCATGTTTGGCTTTCTGTTGTAATTATTTAAAGTACTATGACGAGTGCAATAATGTATCGCAGTAACAGTGTAAACTATAGCCGTTGGACAATGAGAAATACTATTGCTCTGAGTGTAACTTTACACATGACTCCAGAGGGTGCGTTAGAGCAGTCTCTGTTAGTTACTGTGCTAGTGGTCTGTAAACGAACCGTAGGACTAGAATTACATGGCAGCTTAGCTAAAAGCGAGTGTTAGCTAGGTCCAAAAGGACCCACAACCTGTAGGTTAATAGAAACGGAGTAATCAAATAACTTACATCAAAATTAACCTTTGCAAATGGTTCGGCCATTTCGGGCATTGGCCAGAACCGTTTCAACAGTACAAGAATATAGTTAGCCATTAGCTGTAAATCCAACAAAGATTGACTGACTATCGGAAATATACTGCAAAACAATTAATCCATTAGCAATATCGACAAACATTCCTCAGTGGTTGCAACAGAAAACTATTGTAAATGGAATAAAAACATTTTGGTCTCCAAACCTTTATTTTCTGGTATGACTGCGTGTAGCATGCATATCAAAACGACTCCTGTGACATCACAAAACTACTGACTCCCCCCTCCCCCTGTCACAATTCGTCACAAATCTGGTGACCCTCTCCCCCCGTTAGGCTGTGACGGCATTTACGGAGGACCCCTTAGCCAATTGGACCGATTGCTTCCAACCGGTCCCCGCGCCACGCCTACTAACCTACACAAACTTACACTTTCTATTGAAACTGCTTATGCAGACCCGGCGGGGGACCCACAGCATTTTTAAGCGCAAGATCCGTTACCAACGAAAATCAAAGTGATCTGCGCGGTTTTAACACCCTCTTTCATCAGAATTCGTTCTACAATCGTAACAGTGATCATTGTTTTGTGATAATGTGTGGCATAGTTTTTCAATAGCAACAATTCAAGGTAAGATTTGAGTTTAGAAGCTGTTTTCTGTTTCAGTAATAAGCGTTTCGTACTTGGCAGGTCAAGTTTTTAATAGTTGCTGCAAAGTACGGTAGTTTTCGCTGTTTCAAAATTTACTGTCAGTTGTCTTCAGGTTAAGTTGAGTTCGTAATTTAAAATTTGTGTTATTTCGACGGTCTTTCCATAGCGGTATTCATTTTCCTTCTTAGAGATCTGATAAGGCAGCCAGTCTCTTTCCTTAATTCGTTTATTGCCCTCAGGATGTACTTGACCATCCGCGTTACCGTGGCATACGGAAAAAGACGTTTTTCAAATCTAAAGTAACTAAAACTTTTTTGAGATCATCAAACCAACAGGAGGACCTAATAGTTTGGCGATTACGTCCATTGAATCTGAAATTCGCAGAAACTGAAATTTGGATAAAATTCTGAGAAACTTTGATAATGTTAAAGCGGAAAAAATAAGTTTATCTCGTAAATGCATTTTCCGTATCGTAAACTGCAACAGCCAAAAACAGGGCTGCGGACCCGGAACTCAAATTTCAGGCTAGTGCTCTGGCTCCAGCTCTAAACATCTACAGTATTTGGCTCCAGATCCGGCTCCAACATCCAGAAGCTTTTAGCTACGGCTCCGAAATGATTTAGTCAATTGAAAACTGAAACCACTGTCTTCTTTGTACATTTATGTCAATACACCAGCAGAGATGAGGTGTCGCGAAATGATGTATTTGATGGATAGTGGAACATGTGCAAAAAAGTTTGAGCAGCCCTGATCTTCACATAAAGGAGCGTGGGCGTCGGAAAGAGTTTTTCCAGGGGGACATGAGTGATTTTTTTCAGAGTTGGGCCAACAGTGATGAAATTTCATTTCACCAACTCGAAACTGAGAGACACATTTTCGTACTAAAAAGTTAATAGGAAAATATCAAATTTCAAAACCCAGTAGGCGCTTGTCACGCTTTTTCGTTTGTTGATGTTTTGCAGCTAAGTTGTGATATCTTATCTTTGCTGGCTGATTACATTAAGCATGTTGCTAGTTTCATTTGAAACATAGCCGATTGGCGTGTCATACCCACGTTAGGTACCTGCCCAGAGAGGAGGTGTTGAGTGTAGTTACTCATGGATTTATTGGGCGTTACGGAATCGGCCATGGAACGGACATGAAAAGCCTCTGCTGGAGAAGTTAAACTGGGTTGCATGCCTCCAGACACCTTTAGATTGGCATGGCCTCTTCGGGCCTCCTTCTTTCACATCACTCATAGTTTCTGCCAGTATGACTTGATGACCCTCCTCAAAATTTCTGCACACGCCACTGAATGGGGCCCCGCAAAAATGCTTCCAATCGGGCCCCGTACTTGCTAAGGCCGGCCCTGACAGCAGCGTTGCCATACAATCAAAGCAGCATGTTATAGTATACTGACACTTTATGTTCATATTATACAGAAGAATGGGTGGTTAACAAACATTACATCTGCATCCCTGAAAGCATTCTGATAGTCAGATGCCCGCCAGTTAGATTCTTAAAGTTCCGCTAACGCAATTGGCATGTCTGTGCACTGCAGTGACTGCAGCGTGCCATCTGCATGCAGAAAGAACAGCAATATAACATTTGCGTATCCTCCATCACAGGCAGCGCTAAAACGCAAGCAAAAGCTGTAAGCAACAATAACTACGCTCCAAGATAATAACTTCCAAAAAATCTTTTTGTTTTTAAAAAATTCATCATCAGATGTGAAACGTCCACGCGGTATGCGGCACTGGTGCGGTAACCAATCTTTAAAAGTCACACGGGGGATCAGAACGCGGTGAAATTTTCCAAAACCGACATCTCTCGTCGGGACCTAGAGGGAACCTGAGACATTTGAGACGTAGCCGCAACAAAACTAGGAAAACAAGATACGTCTCGCGGTCGTAACCAAACCTCGATACGAGGACCCATCATTGATACAGCATTTTTTCAAGGTTTGGCCTTGGTGACTGCTAAGGCATTTCAAAACACCGCAACTATTCTATTTAAATGCCAAGATTGGTGTAAAGCATTTTTTAGTGTATTTTGGTGGAGATCATAAAGTGAAGTTCTGCCGTATTTTGAGAGACCGCTGCAAAAAGCCGAGAGACCGTTTCGGTCTTCCAAGCATTGTATATAGCCGTATTTACGAATTACATTTCTATGGCTCCACATCGCTTCGGTATTCAGTGGTTATGAAATATTCTTTTATTTCTTTAGCACATTTATCCAGCCAATATTTTCGGTTTTCATTGTCAATGTCCGATGCTGCTTTGTAGCTTGAGATAGCCTTCTGGAACGATTGGCTAGCGTCACTGAAGCGTAGCATCCGTTTGTTCAAGACACCTGAGCAAGTATACCCTTTGCTCGAAAGCCTCCTCACCATGCTGTTCGTCCATTCGTGAGAGGCAATATTCGATTGTGGCGATCGCTTCATTCAGTTAACCAACGGCCGCCTCACACGTGCTAATGTGGTTCAACCCATTCACCAGCAGTTTGCACTTCAAGTCCTTTTTCGCTATTACCACTTTTTCCATTTTCTCTTCAAACTCTTGCATTAAAGGTATCACGAGCCCTTTCACAACCTCCAGCGCGATGTCCTTATTCTGAAGCATTTCCAGTGACGCTACCTTTATGCCTTCAAGACACAAAACCATTCCTCTCATCGAGACTGTGCCTTTCGACTTTTCTGCGAACAAACAAGCAGCCACATAAAACAAAGCGATGGCATGAGAATTTCGTTGGGCATTTCGCATGTCCCACGCGTATTTCCGCAGCTTTTCCGGAGTGATCGTCGTTTTTGTTTTTATGCAATTGCTCAAACGTTGGAGGGCGCTCTTCATTTCAGGCTCGTTGGTAGACTCAAAGCTAGAACTTAAACTCTGCAGCAGATTTTGGACTTCACTGAATTGTTCTTCAGCCTTGAACACACCTGCAAAAGGGTGTGCTCCAACGTTGTTAAATATTTCAAAGCCATGCAAAAATTAAGTGTTGTATCATTGTTTAATGAAAATTTGCAAGAGATGCAAAAACAGTCATGCACTTCAAACAAGAAAGCAGTACTGCAAAAGTCTATTTGCACTTCCAAGCAACTTTTCTTAAAACTGTATCTATCAGTGATAACAGAGACCGCTTTGGGAGATCAATCAAAAAATAAATAATCTCTTTCACACCAGGTAAGCTGAAATGCTGAAACAAAGCATTACTGAAAAAACATGTAAAATGAACGAAACGAGAATTTAAATTTCCGTATCACGTGCAGTTAAGACAACGTTGTAGTCCAAATGTTCAGAAAAACACACACAATGCAGGTAGTTTTGTGCTTTGAATTGCTGACGTTACCATCAAAGAGAATATAATTTGCGGCAGTTTCATCGAATAGGTTTTGTCGTTCATATCTTTGATAATTAATCGTTTGCTCCCAAAGAGGGCAGCTTTATGAGTTGGGGTGTTTGGCTATATCCCCTTTCCTTGGCGTTAGCTCTCGCCATTCCGGGCATAAGTAAATCTTTCATGATATTTTTTAAGTAACTTTTCAAACCTGAATTTTTAAAAAGTTTTCTCATCTTGCGTTTCTTTCGGCGAGAGCTTCTGGAATTCCCATCACCTGAAAAGCGACTCTGCCGCAGATTTTGAACTTCACTGAGTTGTTCTTCAGGCTTGGACACACCTGCAAAATCATATGGTCAAATGTTGTAAAAAATTTGAAGGCTATTCAAAAATCAAGCGTTGTATCATTCACGGACTGTTGGTGCGCGAGTTAGGGCCGATAATAAAGTCAAGGGTCGTGGCTTCTGCGAGCCTTAAAGGGTTGAGAGTTTGCAAGAGATAAAAAAATATTGCACAGTCGCTTACTTCAAGCAGGGCGGTACTGCAAAAATCTTTCAAAATATTCAAACAGTTTTCCTTAAAACTATTAATATCAGTGATAACGGAGACCGTTATGGGGAAGCCATCGAAATACGAAACCTCTTTTACAGGAGACAAGCTGAAATGCTGAAACAACGCATTTAAGAATGGTTTTGAAACAAACAAATAAAAAAAGTTAAAATTGACGAAGTGACAATTTACGTTTAATATCATGTGTGGTTAGGACAACATTTGTAGCCCAACGATTTCAGGAAACTACAGAAAATACCAAAATCCAGGTAGCTTTGTGCTTTGAATTCTTTACCTTGCCCCCAGGGGTATATCATTTGCGGCTATTTCATCAAACTAGGTTTTTGGGTTTGTATCATCCAAAAATTGTTTTCTATTGAAGGAGGGAAAGCTTCATGAGTTGATATGTTTGGCCCTCCTCTTTACTTGGCTTTAACTATCACCAATCCGCAATCTTCCGCAAGTGAAACTCCTACAAATCTTTGTTAAGTAACTTTTTCAACCTGAATCTTTAAAACGTTTTCTCATCTTGCGTTTCTTTCGGCGAGAGCTTCTGGAATTCCTTACACCTGAAAAACAAAAAAATTCTTATACAACGGCAATGACAAGCATGGAAAAATTTTGTTGAAAAATATAGGTTGTTCCAAAATTTGGAAAAACTGAACCACATATTTCCAAAGTTAAGAAACAAAATATTTGATTATGAGAGAAGTAAAACCACCACGATAGCACTGCACGGTCTTCTAAACCTTGAATTTTAAGTGTGGTAATATCTAGGGCAACCAAGGTTTTGACCTAAATCCTTAAAATTTTGACTTTATAACTAACAAATTTTGACTTTATTTTGACTTATCAAACTGTTGCGTTTGCAACTGCAAAATAATTCAGCCTTACGTGCTGAGGTTAACTGAGAAGCATATTCATGGAAAATACTTTCGAACTTATAAAGAATTCTGGTTATTTAACCTTAGGCGTGATATACTGATAAGTACATTGATAACTGCAGTAGAATCCAATCTGAGAACATCATAAAGTTCATGCATAATGGAGTAAGCATTTATCAAACCAAGAACTGTAAGACACGTTTGTTGCCTTACCACTCTTATTCTACTAAATATTGCAATCGTCCAGTATTGAGTAAAACAACATTATTACATCAGAAGTCGCAAGAAACCCATCATTATTTCAGAATTGCAACTAAAGTTGCAACAGCATATCAATATCTGTTGTTGTGCCTTTAATAAAATATCGGTAAAGAGTAAACGATCTTCCAAGCCATGGGACCAAAATTGCTTATTACGTAACCAATTCATTACATTTTTTGTTTGCAATTGGAAGATGAGCACAGTTCGCTAGTTAGCATTGACATTGTAACTAGTATTTGAGTTGTGTGTTAAGCTGAGCACTTGATCCTATCGTGAATAACCGCAATTGTGTGCTTGTCCATTTTGTTCCGTTAAGCTACGTTGATAGAATCACTAGTTCGTATCGGATGCAGTTGAGCGTTGCTTACGTGTGACAAGTGGCTGCGCTAATCATCTTCCCTTATTCACGGAATACGAGGCTACGGAGCTGTTGATCCGCGGTATTTGTGAGGAGTCAGAATAGGCGAAAGGTTGTCGCATTGAAAAGGCAAATATTAAAACCGAACAAAGCTGATGAACTTGATTTCATTGACTGTTCATCGCATGCTCATAGGCAAAGACCACTCTTTTCACGAAAAGCTGAAGTGAACCCCGCATTTTGAACGTTTATTTCACGACTTGGAATCACTGCATCGCCAACACAGTCAATGTTTAGTTTTTTCAGAAATTTTGGAAATGTTTCTTGTGATGTTTTTTGCTAGACATATTTGTTTTCACTTGAAATCCTGCAGCACAAAGTGTATTTAGAAATTATTGGAGCTCCGCTTTTTCTACCACAATAACAGCAACCGCCTTCAAAACATATTTGACCGCTTATGATCATAATTTTTCATTGGTTGCAAAATAAGTCAACAAAAATCCAAGTCATTAAATGAAAGCGATGGAAACTACCACCTGTATTATCAGCTCTGCTTGCTTCCTGTCTCCTGTTCTCGGAAACGATGACTTCGTTGCTACTTTGGCCGGTAAACGTTGGATTTGCAGCTGAACACAAATGAAAGAACATTCAACCTGATTGGAAACGCGCTCATTCTAAGCGATATCACAATCGCCTTTTGCTGCTTCGAAAATATATTGAGTAAAAAATTTATTTATTGCCGTTTTCATTAAATCACCACGTTTCACTTGAAAGATTGGGTAAGGAATTCAACTCTTGTTTGTCGTCGGTAATTTAACTGCTGAGGGGCATCGACTCGACAACCTTCCGGTTCCTTCAATGCCCTGGCGTCCCTGCACTGATTTGTGTCTTTTCTAGCTGACTATTAATTATCGCCAAATAAAATCAACTCACGGTTTAAGAGGGAAACAAATGAGGAATATGGTTACTTTGCGCAAATCTAAAACAAACGGATCGTACTTCAACATGTTCTTTCATCACAAGTAACAACAGAACAGCGTTGTTCTTCGCCAAAGGTTTATGCATATTGGCGGGTTGTTTCGTCACAAAAGATCAAATATTGACGTTTCTTTTTCAACAAGCGATTGCAGATCAACGTGCTGTTTCGTCGAGGCAACTAATAAGGTTTTGTTGGATTAGTAAATGTAATTCGTGCCAAAATGCTTCTGACACATTTTACGAGATATGTTTAGCATTGTTGTGGATTACGTCAGGGTAGAATGACAATTTATTAGACCTGCAAAAATGCAAGCACACGTATAAATTTGTCCGTTTTCCGTTCGGAAGTGATTCCATTAGCTGTGATTCTTTCTTTTATTGTTAGTTATTTATCACAACTATTTTTCAGGACTTAGATCGACTTCAGTAACTGTAAAAGGTCACAATAGAAAAACCTTGGCTCGGTTATCAAAGTCAAGTTTTACGTTTCTTTGACTGGAACCAGTTTTGGAATCAAGATATATTTCTTTGACTGGAACCAAGATATCAATGTTTGAGACGTTCACTCACAGAATGCTGCCCCTCACTGTTGGTTCAACTCTAAGAAAACGAAACTGTTGCACACGATTGAACTTTAGTGTGCATTTTCTTGTTTCCATCACAAGGTTTGTTTCCACCAGATTTAGATTCGCTCATACCCAAATGCACATTAATTGCCCTCATTCATGAAAAAGGAATTGTAGGCCATTATGAGCAGCTATTAGCAGCCATTTGCATCCACCCACAGCATCACAATTTTTGCAGAAATGTGAAAGATCCATCTGACAAAAAATGTTGGATGATGTGTGAGTCGATCATGTCGCGTAGGTGCTGTCAGAACGTTTATGAGGCGAAGGTAACACTAAAAACATGAATTGAAAGTTCGTTCACGTCGCAAAATCGTGTCAATCCAAAATAAAAAGAAGTTTAGTAATCGAATAGACACAAGTCATCAATATTTCAACGCACTAGTAGCAAATAAACCTCACCATTAATGTCTTGGCTGACGATATCAGACCCAGCAATCCTTGTGTGATCTCCTGTAGACCCAACATTAACTGATGTTGTTCCTACAGTTAAAAACACTGTTTGTTAACAAAATAGAGAAATGTATTTTTTTGACTATTGTCACAGGGTGAGAACATGTCTTTAATTGCTGCATTCACGCGTTTCATTCCAACCCATTGGTTTGAATTCAGGTTCGTTTCCGAAACAAATACGTAAAATCGGATACAATTACCGATTTTTCGCCATTTAATGATTTTCCCAGCTAGGCATGAATTATGCAACGCCTTTGCTCACCAAATAAGTTTGTACATTTTGAGAAGAAGCTGATGGCTTGGTTTTTAAATGATATCTCAACCGCAGCAAATTCAGATACTTCGACATTTGAACAAAACCACAAATCAAACAAAATGTTCGGGTCAGTTTATAGTACTGTCATCAACTACTTGTTTTTGTGTCTAAAAATCTAAATACATTCTAAAGTTATTACATCACAAAGAATCGAATATCTGCATTTTGTTTCGTCAAAAGCGATCGAAGATCAACGTGTTGTTTCGTCGAGGCAACTAATGTGGTTTTCCTAGATATGTAAAAAGTAATTCCTGGGGCAATGTTTCTGGCGCACTTTGCGAGATATGGTTCGCATCATCGCAGATCACGTCAAGGACGAGGGACGTTTTACTAGATCTGCAAAAACGCAAGAACACCTGCCATTTGAATTGATTCCAATAGCCTTGTTTCTTTATTGAACAAATATTTTTGCAACCATTTTTCACAAAGGTTCACTCAATTTATGCAACCGAAAAGTTTACAATCAACAGAATCTTGGGTGGAAACCCAACAATCAGTTATATCATTCTTTCACCAGTCGTGAACAAAAAGATAAACGGACAGATGCTTTGACGTTTGAGAACGTCTTTCACAGATTGCTCCCGCACACTTTTGACTCAAATCTCAAGGTCAAGAAAGAAAACTAACGGTTGAACTTTCGATCACATCGTTCTTTCTATCATTTTCACGAAATTTACATTCGCTCTAATCCAAATGTGACTGAACTCATTCTGGCGAATAGACTTAAGACTTTATCATTTTCATGTTCTTTTATTTTGCAAAAAGAAGAAATCAAGGGCTCTCAGCAACATTACACATCCACCAAAAGTAGCACACTATTAGCTATAATATGAAAGGTCTGTCTGAAGAAGAAATATTTGTTGATGAGATAATAATCAACCATGTCACGTGGATGCAGTCAGAGTGAGGCAAAGATCTCATCTGCCTTTCTACAAAAAGAGAGGGATCAGGTGCGACACAAATGAAAACAAGTCAGACTGAAATAACAATATTGTAAACCTTGATAGCAAGGTTTCGCTGTTCAACGTGCGGTTTCGTCGAGGCAATTCTGATCAGGTTTTCTTAGATATGTAAAACACATTTCGTGGGACATTGTTTCTGGCGCACTTTTGGAGACATGGTTACATTATCGCAGATCACTTCAAGGACGAAGTTAAAGTTACTAGATGAACGAAAACGTAAGAACTCCCAGGAATTCGTCCGTTTCCCCAGTTGAATTGATTCCACCAGCCTTGTTTCTTTAATGTACAAGTATTTTACAAACATTTTTCAGAAAGATTCTATCAATTTTTTCAACAGAAATACGGAATACTTTGGACTTCGTCACTTTTTTATGTGTTTTATTTAGCAGAAAAAAGGAATCAAGCTCGCAGAAGTCTTACACATCCACCCAAAGCATCGTAATTTTTGTAAAAGTGTGGAAGGCTTGTCTGAACAAGAAACGGTTGATGAGTTAATAGATCATGTCACGTGAATGCTGTCCGAGTATTCATGAAGCAAATACGTTAACGTAAACAGATCAAACTTCCATAACACGCGGCGTCATACCTTGATGGCAAGGTTCGCCAGTCGCACTTGTTCTTTGCTGGACATGAGATATTTGCTTCTTGCCCTGATCGACGACGACGGAGTTTGACGCTGAAACAAAACTTGCAGCAAAATCAGCTTCAGAAATGAAAAAACGTTTTTCCACACCGCAACTTTTACAAAACATATGTATTCAATGTTCGTCAATTTGGCAAAATCATCTCCAACGTAAACTAACCGACATAAGTTACCATTATTTCATAGCACCTGTAGCAAGCCAACCTCACCATTGATGTCTTGGCTGACGATATCAGACCCGGCAATTCTTGAATTATCTCCTGTAGACCCAACACTAACTTCTGTTCTTCCTTCAGATAAAAACAATGCTTGTTAACCACAAACAGGATGCATTTTTGCGTTTTTCAACTCCAGGAAAGATCATTTCCAAAATGGCCGCAGTCACGCTATTTATTCCAACCCGTCGGTTTCAATTCAGGTTCTGTTTCGAACAAAAATTCGTAAAATCGGATAAAATCAGCGATTCTTTCACGTTTTATTCAATGGGGCATCTGAATAGAAACAAAGCAACGCCTAATGCTGGCACGTAGCCAGGTTCTAAAAGTTTGGGGAGGCAAAATACACTTTAGGGGGATAAAAGTTTTGTTTTAATCATACGTTTACAACACACGTTTCTGGGTTCAACAAAATTTGAGGGGGAACAAAAAAGATCGGTGGGGCTCTGCCCGCGAATGCACCACAGTGACTACGGAACCTGGCCTGATGCGCATTGATAAATAATCAGTTAACGCACTGCATGTTCACAAAAGGACCATGTTTTAATGTTTTAATTAAATCTCATGTGCTGCAAGTTCAAATGCTGTGATATTTGAACAAACGTAAAAACAAAGAAACTATCAATGTACTTTGTCGTGTTTTTATCTAATATTTTTTCTGTTCAAATATCTAAAAATTGCCTGAGGTTGTTTCGCCACAGAGGATCGCATATCTGCGTTTTGTTTCGTAACAAGCAATCACAGATCAGCGCACGGTTTCGTCGAGGCAACTAATCAGGTTTTGTTGGATAAGTGAACAGAAATTTTTTGCGACAATACTTGTAGCGCACTTTACGAGACATGGTTCGAATTGGCGTAAATCAAGTCAGGGACGAACGCCAATTTACTAGTTCTGCAAAAACGCAGGAACACCTATGAAGTCGTCCATCTCCCACATAAATTGATTCTAATAGCCTTGTTTCTTCAATGAGCAAATGTTTTTACAACTATTTTTTCAGAAATAATTCACTCACGTTATGCAACCGAAAAGGTTACAATTAAAAAACAATTGGCTGGAATACCAACATTAAGTTCTACGATTCCTTCACCATTCTTGAACAAACAATTAAATGGGAAGGTGTATTTGAGAGATTCATTCACAGACTGCTGTCATACACTTTTAACTCACATCCTGACATAGCGAAACTAACGAGCGATTGAAATTTCGGGTTCATTTTCCTGTTCCCATCGTTCTTTCTGTGATTTACATTGGATTTAGATTCGCTCTTACCCTCATTCTTGCGAAGGGAATATTCAAGACTTTATGAATCATTTTCACGTTCTTTATTTAGAAAAAAGGATTCAACGGCTTCAATATCCTTGTTCATCCAAGGAAAGCATCACATTTTCAGCAAAAATATGAAAGGTTTAGTTGAACAAAAAATGTTTGGTGATCGATCATGTAAGGTGGACACTGTCCGAGTATTTATGAGGCAAATATCTCTTCTACCTTTCTAGATTAACTGCGACGCAAAGGCCAATAAATAAAACTTTCATAACACGCGGTTTTGTACCTTGGTGGCAAGTTTCGCCAGTCGCAGTGTTTCTCTGCTGGACAAGAGATATTTGCTTCTTGCTCTGATCGACGACGACGGAGTTTGACGCTGAAATAAAACGTGCAGCAACACAAGCTCCAAAAATGATACAATCGTTTTGCACACTGGAACTCACACGGAAAATATACATTCAAAGTATGGCAATATTGCAAAAGCATATAGAATGCAAATTCAAAAAAGTCTACAAATCGATTTGACAAAAGTGATCACTAAGGAGTTTTAAGTCGGACCGAGCTCTTCGGTTCGGGCCGGGCTCGGGATTAAGTTTGTCAAAATGTTTCGGACCGATTTCGGGCCTACATACAAAACTCTTTTATAACATTCAGAGTAACGATTTTTTTTCTTTCATGATGTACATTTTTTGTGCTCACCACGGTGACGTCTGTGAGTGAGGTGATTGTGATTTTTCTTAAACCAATTCTATTTGCAAACACAGCTGCATTTTTTGTTATCTGCTCGGATTAGCCTCACACTCTTGAGAAGGTGACAACGGTGAGGAAATCAGCACGCGATAGAGTTGCGTCGAAAAATCAATCACTTACGCGATTCTTGGCTTGTTTCAAGAAACAATGGCCTACAAACAGGCTTTACATGCCTATAGCGCTGTTCAAGATAGTTTCTTTTATGCCTATAGCGCCATCGTGGATAGTTCCGTGATAGTTTCTTTTTTCTTGAGAAACATTACATTCCGCAGTATTGTCGTTGACTAACAAACTAAGTTTGTGCTTGCTTAACTTATGTTTTGGTCAAGGGGATGCTACTTTAGGTATGATAAAACCGTGTACCTGAGGCTATACCCTTACACTACATTTTTCGATACTCGCAGTTCCTAATATCATGACTCAGTCGGTAAATTTGGCTTTCAGGCCTAAATCGGGCTTCATAAGTAAACGTCGGGCCGGATTTGGGCTTGTGATTTTGGGCTCGGGCCGGGATTGGGATTCAAAATGAGGCCCGTTTGGAACTCTGGATCACTATTTCATATCACTCGTACTAAACAAACCTCACCATTGATGTCTTGGCTGATGATATCAGACCCAGCACTCCTTGGATGATCTCCTGTGGATTCAACATTAACTGAAGTTGTACCTTCAAACAAGAACAATGTTTGTTGACAATAAGCAATAACGTCCTTGTGCGCCTTTCTACATCAGGAAAAAATATTTCATGAAAGGTTGCACTCAGGCAATTCCTTCCAACCCGTTGGTTTCAATTCAGGTTATTTGTCGAACAAAAATGTGCAAAATCGGATAAAATCGGTGATTGTTTCACCTTTTATTCAATGGCGCGTCTAAACACGACGCCTGATGAACTATGCTGATTAAATTAGTTTTTATATGTAGAGACAAGGCGGATATACTAATTTTTAAATGAAATCTTATTAGCGGTAAGTTCAGAACTTGCTATATTTGAACAAACACAAAAATCAAAGACAACATCAAGGTCGTTTCTATCTTGTTATCACAAGATATAATCGTTGTTATCCAAAAATCTAAAAACACCCTAAATCTTGCAAGTCCTCTACCTATAATGCACTCAATCCAGAAAAGTGACGCAGTTCCGTTCAGCAGCTAAATTGTTAAGAGAAACTCGATCTCACGTAACTCTACGCATCATCAGTCTTAAAAATCTTTAAGCAGTCGCTTACGGGTGAAATTCTGACGGAAGAAGACTGGCAGGGAAAAGAAGCAAAGTCAAGACTAGAATGAATACGTCAAAACAAGCTGCGGGACGACAATGTGGAAAATCGGCTGTTCCCAAATAATTGCTTCAGTTACAATCGAAAAACTACAGCAACGGAATCACCATCGCCAACATCAGTAAAACAGACTTTTAGTCCCCTACATCGTTTCAAACAAACAGTGATTAAATAAAGAGAAGCCAGGGAAACAAAATCTGTTTCTCACTTCTTATTTCATCATATAGTGCCCATTTAAAAATCTGAGTATACGTGTCACGCTGAAGTGCTGCCTTGTGTTTTTCCACATAGACGAAAGAAAGTATTGTAATAAACCATAATTCAGTAGATCTTTCTTGGCGCTGACTTTGCAAGTATCAAGGGTCAGCAAAGACGACTGCCGCCAAGAAAACACTAAAACTGTAATTCCGAAGATTATCAATCGGAATGGAATTTACATTGGAATCCCATGTGATGTTACAGTGGACTTGAAAATTGACCATGTCTCTTCGTAAGTAATTTAAAATCATATAGCAGGAATTTTGTGAAGTTCACAGCACAGAATGTATTAGGCGTAGAGACTCAGTGTCATGGGCTTGTGATGCGAGACGCAAAATAAGATGTAGTGATTTTTGTGCCTAACATCAACAATCATCATTTCTTTCTGTTGTGTTTCATAAAAATTCATTAAACGTTCATCGCATACTTATAGAAAAACACCACTCTTTGCTGGAAAAGCTGAAGCGAATCCCGCCTTTGAAGTTTGACTTTACGAATTGGAATAAGCGTAGGGCAAAAATAGCAAACGTTCAGTTGTTTTTAGAAAGTTTGCAAACACTTTTTTTAATGTCGTTTGCTAGACGTGTTTGTTTTCACTTAGAACCTGCATGAAAAACTGCATTTCGAATCTACATGATATCCGCTTTTATAACCATAGCTGCAGCACATGTACGTCAACGATTTGTTGTTGCCTTCATCATGATTTTTCCGTGATTGCAAAACAATTCAAACAAAAATGCCAAACAAACACAGCAGTAACTGTTACCTGTATTATCAGCTCTGCTTGCTTCCTGTCTCCTATTTTCGGAAACGATGGCTTCGTTGCTACTAGTCAATAAACGTCGGACTTACATCTGAACAGAAGTATACGAACGTTAAACTTGTTTTTAAATGCGCTCATTCTAAGCGATGCGACCATAATTTTTAATTGCTTTGAAATATGTTCGGTAGCAAACATATTTATTAACGTTTCCGTTGAAATATCACGTTTCACTTTAACGATCAAGGAATTAGTACAACAAAACAAAATTCCGGCATTTGATTTTTGCTTGCAATCTGCCACAGTTTTTGAGGTTAATAAATGTGGAATATATGTACCTCACGCAAATCTCAAAAAAAGGTACTGTACATCAGTATGTTGTTACATCACAAGGGACCATAGACCAGCGTTATTCTTCGTCACAGGGTGCTTCTTTATCTGTGTGTTGTTTCGTCACACAGAATCAAATACAAGGTGACACAAAAAATGGTCATCACCAAAAATCGAATAACTTCCAAAATTTTACTTAGATTGACACAAAACTTCAGATACATTAGGTCAAGCCTGTGTAGCAGACATCTACAAAGTTTCAAGTCTGTGCTACAAAAACTCTTTGTTTCACTGGCGCTCACAAAATGTGCTCCAAATGAGCTCCCGGTGCTGCAGACACATTTGGATCCGGCGGGCAAAGTTCTCGATGACCCTCCGCATTCCTCCCTTGGGATCGCTCTTATTGCTGCTGTGATTACTGCCTTCAGGTCAGGGATAGTCTGGGAGTTGTTGCCATACACCCTGTCCTTAAGGTATCCCCACATATAAAAATCTGGGGGGTTCAAGTCCGGTGAATGCGGCGACCACTGCGGGTCACAC
>Ga0210059_1005626_pt1 | contig 20145 bp, 9 predicted proteins | sample Ectturendosymbi2_FD_188042 | JGI IMG/M metagenome (GOLD analysis project Ga0210059, IMG submission 188042) | Ecteinascidia turbinata endosymbiont from Florida, USA - Sample 2 (SPAdes) (version 2) | ecosystem: Host-associated > Tunicates > Ascidians > Unclassified | place: Key West, Florida... | reverse complement strand
ATAATGACTGACCCATGGTCAGCTGACTTTGATTACCATCGGGTCTTTTCGTTGGCCATGCAAAATAAACATGCATTGTCTGTCTGTCTGTCTACAGCCATGGTCTACTTTCAGGAGGAACATGCAGCAGAACAAGTTTTGATTGCTTAATTGAGGCATACGATAGAGCACTGTAATACCTAGAAAAAATTAAAGGTGGTCAGAACATATCCACAAAAAAATTTATCACTCTGCCCAAATTCCGGAAATGCATGATATTTCCAAGTACGAAGCAAAATAGACATGTTTAGAATATTTAATAAATTCTTTTCATGACATAATTTCACAGGACTGTTATCCACCACCAAACCAACATCGGCCAGAAGCAGAAAAGAGTGTTGCGAATGTGGTTATGTAAAAGAACATCCGAACAGCGACACTCAACTCAAAAAGGATCTAAATTATGGAATAGAATACCAGAAAAAACAGTCTCACAATGTTCGACGTTTGTGTTTTTAATGCAAAAAGTTTGTAATACAACCTACGCAATCTAAATATAAAATCAATGTCACATCATTCAATAATCTTCTGTAGCAAATCAAAAATCGTGATTACATATAGTGGCGTACGCAAAACAATTTCATGGGGGGTTTCATTCAGTGGCATAGGGTAGTCATTTGTACTTGGTGTACGCTGTTTGTGACGTCACAATTTGACGTCATAATTATGTTTCCAAACCAACGTTTTGGCAAAGTTTGTTGACATAATATGCATGTTTTTCTACACCCGCTCCCCTTATTTTATGTGTCAATGCACTGAACCAGAGATCAAAGTTAGGATATTGGAGGAAAATAAACTCAACGCTACAACACAACAGTTCATTACTGCAAAAATAACAGGCTTCGCGTTAAAACAGGGGAGTAAAACACACTCATCAATGCGTGAGAGCAATTTGCAACTGCCAAATGAGGATGCACTAATGTCTTGTCGAATACGAGCGTCGAGGACATAAAGTGTTCAGTTGGACTGGCTGGCGCACACCCCGGTTTGCAAGATCGAATCTTGCTAAACTACACAAGAATTAAAAATGCGCGTAAAGTAAGCAAGAAAACTTTCGTTTTTTTATGTATAGCAGTCCAGCAAACTTAAAGCTTTCCTTTTTCCATGCTGAGACATTATCAAATTCCTGAATGTTTCTATGTTAACATCTCCTGTTTTTGAGTTCGTGCAACAGTTTTATCATGCCATAGAAATTGTTAATGTAGCCAGCGCGGTCAGCGTTTGCGCTGGTCAGCCTCAGCAGACTAAATAAAAGCAATTGTTCCGGAAAAAGTGAACTATCGCCAAACACAATCTTAAACATGCGTAGTAGACAAAAGGTCTGCAAAAAGTGGTGAGACGGTTTCTGGATGCGGACGATAACGCAGATTCCCACCGAAACCTAATTATTACTTTTTGACCCCTTCACAATGTTTCTTGAAATTTGCATGCAAATTCATTCCGTAGTATTTGCATTAAGTCGACAAATTAGCAATCAAAAGTGTGTGAAAACAATTAATCTTCTTTGCGCAGGTAATAAAGTTTTTGTAAAATATCAAGGTCAAGGGGGTTATTTAACCCCAACTCCCCTTGCGTACGCCCTTGATTACATAATCGTTTTATTCATGAGTCGATTCTATACGTAACACGAGTGAAGTGAAACAGTGCCGGTTGTAATTGTAAACCTAATTAAGCATTTCGTTGGTGTTTCGAAGTGCAGGTCGTGAATTTGTGTGTTTAATTAGAGTAATAGGAAGTTCTGTTATTGGACTTGCTACCAAGTGGACTATGCAGCCGTTTACCCGGTACCCGTGTATTCGCTAATGACAGTGATTATCGAATAAAAAGTCTTTGCCTTAGAAATAGATTTTTAGCTGATGACGCCAAACAGCATTGCACAGCACTTTAACAGAAAATCTTAGAAGTAGAAATGAATCCAAGCAAATATGGAAATTATTCACCTCATACCAGTGAGGAAAAATCAACTTAGACACTACCTCAGATGCATCATTGACCATGTGAACTGTGTGGGCAGTTTCAATAAGGATTGTGATTAGAACAGAGTAGTTTTTACACCACCAAGTTTCAGATGTTAGATGGTTAATATTTTTAGGAGTAAAAAAAACGTGTGACAGTGCTTGGGTGATGGTTTCGATTGTTTAATTATGCGACGAGTTGAATACGGACTCATTTTGTTGATATTGTGCAGGTGTGGGAAACACATTTGGTGCTGGTGTCTACGTCCTTGCTGGACATGTGGCTAGGGATGATGCTGGTCCATCAATAGTCATATCATTTTGTGTAGCTGCATTTGCAACTCTGCTAGCAGGTAGTTTGCTTCTGGGTTAGTCTGTGATGCTGGATTTCATTTTTGACAAATGCATAGTTGTAGAAATTAACTGAATATTTCATCATTGTTTGTTGAACCATCTAATGTTTTGCTTAATTCTTTGCAGGTTTGTGTTATGCAGAATTCGGAGTTCGATTCCCGAAAGCTGGATCTGCATACATTTACAGTTATGTTACTGTTGGCGAGTTCTGCGGATTTGTTATTGGTTGGAATTTATTTTTAGAATTTGCTATTGGTGAGTTTATTTTCAGCTTCTTGTGGCAAGACGGTATAAAGTTCATGTACTGATTTCATGTACTCATAATTTACTTTTTTGCCAACTTAGCAATACCTTTTTCAAAGAAAATTTTCACCACTGCCGAGCAGCAAGCACAGTATCTATTGGTTGACGCCCACCCCTGCAACAAGTGATGAACTATTAAATTGTTCTATGCATCGTTGGTTGGATCGTTAACGTTAAAATGTTACGAATGATTTAACTAATTGTTGTCGAAGTGTTTATTAGTTTTTTTTTATTATAGTTATTATTAATTAAAGCTCAAAAGGCTCATAAGTAATAATAGACCTTGAGTATGGAATGTTCCAGACTTGCGACATCCATGACGTCAGAAATATTTTGCGAGGTCTGCGTTCCACTGCAAACTGTTTGAAAGCCACAAAACAGCCTCTGTGTATTCCACTTAAAAGTTGAAACAGGTTCTAATTGAATGCAGACCTTGCTAGATGCTGAAGTATGCGCTGTGGTGTCATGGAATTTGACTGATACCGCTGAAATACGCACTGGAAGCAGTCCATGTGCATTAGGGTTAAGTCAAAAGGTGAGGTGAGTGTCTTAGCGATGTAACAAAAGGAAAAGTTGCTCTTGAAGGTGGATCAACTCCTGAAAATGTTAAGCAGTTTTCCTGGCAATCCTTCTTTGTATCGTCGCATTCAAATAGCGGGAATCATTTCGCTGTTAACAAGCTGCGACAGATTTGCTGGTCAATATATTTCAACCTCAATTTAGAGAGTTTGTAACCCATGTTCTTGTATTTCTTATGTTCAGACATATGTTGCATAGATTTTCACATATGCTCAAAACATTTTTTTATTTGGTGAAACAACTCAGAAAATGCAGGCATTTCAAATATGTTTACAACAAGGTGGCAGTAAGGGTTGTTGAAAATGCAAATATAATTTTTTTTACTCCTGACATACTGAGGATCAAGCAAGCATTTGATGTTAATGTATATGCGGTCATATATATTGAAAGTGCTGTCATTTTTCTGTGAACTGTACAGTTTTTATATTATCTCAGATTTAATTTTGTGTAATATCCAATAATACAAGAATATAATATTATTGACTTCAACTACTCACCCTGTTTTCTAAATTTGGGTTGTCACCAACCTTTACATAACAGAAGAAGTTTCAAGAAGGTACTTTTGTTGTGTTTATAAAAGTTGTCAATTTAGATATGCTTCCTTTCCTAAACTACTTCATAAATGTTTTCTGTTAAGGTCAATGCTTCATTACTTCCATTCGCTGTATGCTTCGCTTCGCCATAGTCCGTTAAATATCACTAAAAACAACTATCGTGTTTGTATATGTGGTGAAATGGAGACCGAATTACACCTATTCTTCCATTGTAACGTTCACTGCGCAGCACGAACAGCACTTCATAACAACTTTCGTGATATTCTGAACGAAACCGGATTTGCTGAACGATTTGAGCGCTTGGGTCATACCGATTTGTTGCGCTTATATCTTCATGGTATGCCTGATGCGCCGACTGCCGTTTCAGTAGCTATTTTCAACGTTGTTGACGAATTTCTGAAATGTAATAGTTTCTAGTAAAGCAGTGTATTCGTTTTGCGTATTATTTATGTTTTTTTGGAGTTTACTCGTGCTGTATTTTGAAAGCTCGACGTGACACGACAAAATTGCACCAGTCAGGCTACCGCCTGTAGCAAGATTGTCGCAAAATAAATAAATAAATAAATAAATAAATTAATTAATGCTTCATAAAAAACAAAAAATAAAGTGCTTTTTCAGGTTTTCACATCAGAGATTTTTCAAATGTTGTTTCAACGAACCAGCAAGTATCAGCAGTTCACTTCTATTTATTCCCAAGTGATAGCATGAAGAAGTTTTTAGTGACAAGGCACAATTTCACCTACCTTTACTCACTATTTATTCGCATTCAAACATAGTTGACTGTTGTTGTGTCATAATTGGCATCGATAGGATTATGAAAGCATGCAATCGCATTTACTTTGTACCAAGCATAGTCCTTCAAACTGTGTGTTTGACGGGCTTGTTGTGTGTTCAATGTGCAGATGCCTAATTGCGAAATATACTCGTCATAAATGTAGGAGCAGGCAAATTTTTGGGGTTGCGAAGGATTTTCGCCCAAATTTCCCCAAACTTGCCCAACTTTCCCCTAACTTGCCCGAAAAGAACTAAATAAAAACATGATCTTCAAAAAAACATCTGCACTTTGATCTTGCGTGACATGTTTGTAAAATCAAACCACATACAGTGATTTTGCAAAAGTATTCACACATTTTGCCCACATTTCTGCAAATTTTGCCCGGATTTTCATCAAATCAAAAGTTTTGGGGGTGCGTTTGCATCCACTGCACCCCCGCCTCCTACACCAGTGATACCCGTTATTTGTTACCCTCGCTTTTTGAATTCCTTCCGGAGTGTCACGAGTGTCATGAGTGTCACGAGTGGTCAACTGAGGGAATTAGTTGGCAATAAATAGAGCGTGGAAGGACACTTTGTGAGCGCATGTCTTCGAGGCAGGGCCGGATTTAACTGATGCAAGGCCCTAGGCTAATCCCCTTGTGAGGCCCCTCTCCCATTGTTGCGATGAAAAATGGAAAGCGTCAATCACTTTGCGAAAAGCCGAAAATGATGCTCTCAAACAGGGTCTCAAACACGCGGCCCGCGGGCCGCATGTGTTCCGCAAAGGCGTTTTGTGCGGCCCGCGATGCTGTTTGGGATAGGGTTAGTCTTGATGCTGCCGTCAGTATCATGCGTTATAGCACTCACAAAGTGCTCAGCTGCCGAGTGAACAAATTCCTTTTAAACGAACGTAGAGACGGTTGGACATGATTTGCCTATAACTCATGATACCTTGATACCTTTCGCAAGAAATAAAATGTAAAAGCTGTTGCTAGTAAGGTTCAGCTGCCGCCATTGTTGCGTAAGTGTCATAAAGTAGCCCTCGGGTGCTGCGAACAGTCATAATGCGGCCCGAGGGTTACTTCGAAAATGCTGATTTGGCCCTTGGAGCAATTTGAGTTTGAGACCCCTGCAGTAATATAATGTAGGCTACTTTGTATTACTCTTTTTGTGAGAAGCCCATGTGTTGGTACAGTCGCTTGTTGCCATGAAATGGTACATAAAAACTCCACATGTACAAGCCTGTTGATCTCATTTTCAAATCCGGATTTCTAAGATATTTAAAGAAAGCTTGTGTGCAGGGAACATTCTGGCAAAGTGTATTTTTCGATAAGTGAAGCTTGCATTTGTACACAGGTGGATCTAGCGTTGCCCGGGCTTGGAGTGCCAATCTAGATTCACTTACTGGCGGGGCGATTGCTGAAAAGTTCCGAGAAGCCATGCCCATGAACGTGACTGGATTTTCGAGCTACCCAGATTTTTTGTCGGTTGGTTTCATCATTGCCATCACAGGTCGGTTTCTTGGGTTTTGTCGTAGGCCTACATTTTCGCATACGAATTAGTTTCTTCGACGTGCAAGCTTTTGAAACTTTTCTGTCTTCCGGAAATGTGTCTAATGTTGCCTGTTTTAACATTAAGATTTTCTGCCTTCCAGTCAGTCTCTCCTTTGGAGTGCAAATTTCAAGTTGGATTCTTTCATTTTTGTCTGTGATCAACATTATTGTCTTACTTTTTTGCAGCATTGCTGGTTTTATTAAAGGTAAGATAGTAACGTTTTCTGTAATGTTATTGGGTTGTGTGTTGTAGGATAAAGTTTCCCAATGGTTTAAGTGAGTAGTTCAGTGTAGTCGGGTAGTCTTGCCAAAAGTATAATCTTTCACTGGGCGTTGTGCACTACATTTACAGCTGTATTTCAACGTTTACGCGATATTTTCCTACTTTCAGATTGTACTTTGTGAATTTAACGGTTTTACTTCCTGCTTGTTCATTATTGTGATCTGACAGGTAGTTCATTTTATTTGCATAGTCAACGAAAGGACATGGAGGTCATGGAATCAGCTGCTCATGGACCAGTTACTTTGTTTGTTCAACTCCCACAGTAGTCAAGGACAAAGAACAGTGGTAAATCAGATGATTCGTAAAGGCACAAGAAAATAATCGAAGTGATAATGATAAGGCAATAATTTGAGTAGAAAACAAATAACAACAAGGACAGAGAGCACTGAGGATATAACACAACAGAGAGCATATAACAAAATGCACATAGCAAAGATCGTAAAACAAGAAAAAAGCGGATCACAATTTTTCAACAGGAGCAAGAAGTTGTTTTCTGACTTGGCTGCGAAATAAGCTGGGATCTAGAAGATTGAAATCCTGATCAAAGGCCATCCATTCTTTTCCCTTCGATATTGAATTGATTTTTTACCTAAATCTGTATTTACTAATGGTTTAAAGAATGCCTTTCTGGGTGTTTTGGGTTTTCTTCTGAAAATCTGGGATTTTAAGTAGCGGTGGCTTAAGATTGGGTGATTTATCATAGTTCTTATTTACAGCTGCGTCTTTTTTCACCTTGTTTAATCAGTGTTCCGTAGTCTTCAGCACACCTGATGAACAAGCAAGTTGAGTGGCACCGTATAAGCGTCAAATATTAGCTAGATGCAGTGAGTTCAAGTGACAGATGTACTAATGAAGCAATCCCAAATAAAAAGATAAAGATCCGGATCTCAAAGGTTAGCTGCAGAGGAACACTGGGAATGAAGATTTAATTATTGTAAATTCTTCCAGATCACGGTCAGAATTGCAAATAAGTCGAAATTACTGCGATTTAATACCGTAATTCCTACGAACACAAAAGTTCATAAGCAAATTTACAGTATATATTCACCAGCACCTTTTCTGGACTTACAGATGTCCAGGTATGGCAGATAGTAGAAAGATTCACCTAAGTTTTTGTCTAACTGGAGGAATTTTCTGTTCAAATCTGGGTTTGTTTGATGAATCTGTATTGGGTTTAAAAAAAAAAAATTCATTGGCAGCCCTGCATTTGGCATGTACTCAATGCCCATTGGGTATAAGTGTACTTGGAATCTTTTTACAAATATGAAAAATGATTCGCGCATTTTCCAACTTTCATGGTAGCCAACTGCAGAGGAGAACGGTCGTTTTCTAACCTTAAGATGGTAGAATGAACAAAGGAGCACCATTAGGCAAGACAAGCTAACAGCCTGATCCTAAAGAGTACGCCTGTAGACATATGGGCATCCGCAGAAATATTTCCAGGGGGGACAACGTCGATACTTTGCTTATCTGTTTCAGGTTGCTGACGATGCAGTGCTAATCAGACGTTCACAAAACGTTTTACTCATTTTACACCACAAAGAAGATGTTACGGAAACAGTCACAAACCATGCGCTTCTTTGGCAGCAATAGCCAAATACATTACAATAATTTACACGATAGGCTATTTGTACTTCTTTTCAAAAAAACATGGCTATGTTCGAATTAAGTATTGCCACGATCTTCAAAGAATAGAAAAATTATGACTTTGTGTTACCATTTTACCAATAGCAAGAGTTGTCAGCGTCACTAATAAACAAGTGCTACCCACATCTGGGGTCTCGTCTCAAGCGATCAATCACTCTTTCAACAAAACCTCGCTTGGCTTTGCTAATTTTTCACGGTGAACGCTCTTAATATATCAGCCGGACAAGCGTTCAGTTTCACACTACGCCAGGTATGACCAAATTTGTTCAATAGAAGACTAATTTACAGAAAACCAAAGCACCAACGAGCCGCAAAATCAGTTTGTAGTGTCGGTACAAATGCAATAAATATTGCAATGTTTACATAAAATGACCTACAGTAATTGAACACAACAAACGCGTTATTTGTCAACACTAGGTTTTTGTTTGAATTGCGTCTCCGAAAATCTTGTCAATACAGTGTTAAACCAATGCAAAATAATTTTCTCAAGTCTTCATTTGTCACTGGTCTTTCAGTTATGGGTATTTACTTTCTGGAACCTGTCGCCAGAGGGCAACTGTAGTGTAGCACTGACAGAATTTTTACACTGATCTTCTTGCATGTCGATCAGTTTCATGTCTAGAGCAGACAAGTTTGTTACAAAAGGTTGGCTAACTGGACCGCCATCACCCACTACACTAACGTTGAATGGATTTACAAGAAATGAAAAACCTGGTTTCAACTCCTGCAAATGGTCAAATCTATTTAGAAACACCTCCAGTATTATTGAAGTTTACTTGTTTATTCTTCCACTTTGTGGCCTGAAATTGCCTCTTCGGGAAAAGCATTCGTTCTCATTCTGACATTCGGAAAATGACAGAATGTTTCAATTTTGTTCTGGAAATATAAGTAGCCAGTGCCTGCCCAACCGTTAGGCGAACTAGACGGCTGCCTAGAGCGCTGAGCCAAATGTGGGCGCCAAAGGACCAAAAAATATAATTGCGTGGTTCACGAAGTGACCAACATACATCAAGTAAAAGTGAATTAACGTGATAAAGGTGAAGAGAACACACGTTCACGCAGTTTATTAGAAGATAGTAGGTACAGGTGCTATACACTATTTCAGGTTTGGTGCAAAAGGATCATTCTTATCAATTTCATATATGCAGTAGATAAGCATCGGGGCACATTGGCATAAATTTAATTCATCTAATAAACCTTTCTCGTGTAAAACAAAAGTCCTTTTTCCATAATGAACAACGTGACGATATACAGAATAAGGATCTTTGTTTTGGAGGGGAGGTTGCTGGCAGGGCCGGTGCAAACCATTGCAGCGCCCTGGGTGAGATCCGTTTTCAGTGCCCCCTCGTAGCTTGATGACGTCATTCTGTTCAACCTGTTCAATTAACCGTGGCAAGACCTTTTCGCAAATGTACAATTCTCTCTGCATATATTTTGCCGGTGCGTCCTAGGCAAGGTCCATTCCAGCACCGTTTTACTTCAAAATGACTTTTTTCCGTGGTACATTAGGTTGATGAGTACTTTCACACAAGCTAATTTATTACGTTAATGCCGACTTCATGTGGACAACAGGTTCATATAAATATTATTCACACAAGTAACACCTGTTGTAACCGTAAACAAATCCAGCAAAAACCTTAAAATTTTGCCTTCCTGGTCTTTTTTGGCACACTGGCTGCTAATGTCCTTCATGTGAAGAAATCTCTGACTCAATAGATACGTGAATAGATCAAACAATCTCCCTTGCAACATGGTTGTATGACTTTTTCAGTTTCAGGCTCAGATGAGAAAAGCTCCTTTCCCTATGATTGCGGACACAGGGAGGGGTAGCAGAATTCGGAAATCTGCTGATATGTTTAGGAAACGTTTTGTCAGATCGTGTCTGTGAAGAAAATGCAAACTTTCCAGAGGATCTTTTCGAAGAAACTATACACCGAGTTCTTCTGCGTCAATATCTTAGCCATGCTTCTTGTTTATTACAAGGTTTTGCAGTGATAAAGAAAGAACTTGGATTGGTTTGATATACTGGACACATTTTGAATGTCACAGAGAAAGTCAAAGAGCTACTATGCTCCTGCAGCTGCTGGAAGCGTTTCTCATTAGATGAAATAGCTATGTCGAATGTAGCGTATTAAAAGTTAACCTTGAAGCTTTCGTCGGGATGATCTATGCCAGTGGTTCAACCTGGGGTCCGTGCACCGCTTGGGTGTCCATGAATGTGTTTTACATTAGGGGTTTCTTAAAACCAAAATCCAATCAAGAAAATCCGTTGGGTTTTATCCGCCCATTTCAGCCATTATTCAGCTTAATCGCACCACAGCTGTAGTCTGACATGTTCATGTTGCAAGTCGATTTACCTTTGTTTTATTTTATTTTGCTGACGTCAATTGGCGGCAGGCCAAAGCCTGAAATTTTCTTCTTGACGGGGCAACCTTTGGGCCGCGACCTCCAGAGGTGTTGCGAGCGTGACCCTCAGTGAGGTTGTGAACCATTTTTGAGGGTCGCGAGTAGATATTTTAGGCCTATGTACACAGCTGTAGTACATTTGCTTTATTCGAGTTTTGATGGGGGTTGTTGGGTTATAGTGGGTTGCTATAATTGGTCGCAGTACAAAAAAGGTTGAAAACCACTGGTCTCGCTCCATGCTAAGACGTCTGCGTCAAAACAGTCACATGTGGCAAAACACAGTGCAATAAACCTGTGTTGTTGCCATGTTCTTGTTACGAAATAAAGATGGTCAGTAGAAGTATCTGCTCACAAGTTTCGCAACCTGCCTCTGCAGGCAAATGAGCAGACATGAGTGAGTGCACTTTAAGCTCATCACTGCATGGCACCAGGACAGTGAACCTGGTTCTTGTGCAGTGCAAGTGTCATTGCAATAAATAAATCAATTAGTCGGAATTAAGCTGCTGACTTCAGGTTTTCTGGATATTTTTGGTTCTTAGTCCCAATTTCCAGGGGCGGGAATGTTTTTCCCCCTGCGGACGCCCATGCCTATAGAGCCAGTGGTTCTTAACCGGGGGGCTCCACTCCCCAGGGGGTCAATAAACTTCCAGGGGGCGCGAGCCCTTACGCGCTCTACAACATGGAAGGTTTGATCGATAAATTTACTAATAAATACAATTGCTTTTGCAAATTGTTTAGGTCAGGGTGCTTGAAACAAAACGCAATTACTTAAGGGAGACGTGGTAGAGAAAAGGTTAAGAACCACTGGTATAGAGCATGGACTTATATGTGAAATTGACACTAGCACTATCATAAACAAATGCGCTATGGAAAAATCTAGAAAATGGGATCTTAAGCAGAAGGTTTGCTGCTTTTGACAATCGACTTCGACATTTATACAGTACTTAGACTACGCTCAGGGCCGGTTATAAGCCGATTGGACCGATTTCTTCTAATAGGGCCTCGTACCGAAGGGGACCTCGCGCTCCCACCATTTACCAAAGCAAACTTGCACTTTCTATCGAAGCTGCCGGCGCGGGGCCCAATGTTTTTCAAGTTGATTTGAGAGAGGTTCTCTTATTTTTCCAACGGTCTCTCAAAATAAAGTATAAACTCGCTTTACTATCACCATCAAAATACACCAAAACCTTGCTTTACCATTATCTCGGTATTCAGATAAAACAGTTGCGATCTCTCAAAATGTCTTTGCGGTCAGCAAGGTCAAACCTTAAGAAAACTCTGGAGGGGCCGACAGTATTTTGTAATCGTGGATCCGTTGCCAACGAAAACCCAAGTGAACTGCGCGGTTTTTAACGGCCTTATCAAAATACTATAGCAAGAATGGTCGTTATCTTCAGTGGTGTGTAGCCAAGTTTTTCACTAGCACCACAATCGTTAAGGCAGAAAGGGCTTCAATTTTGAAGCTGTTTTCTGTTTAATTTATCAAAGCGTTTCGTATTTGGCAGGTCAGGTTTCGATAGTTGCTGCAAAATACGTTTCGATGGTTTCTGGATGTTGATATTTCAGTAGTACTACCACTACCTGTCTTCTAAAGCAGGGGTTCCCAACGTTTTCACGATCTCGTACCACTTAGGCACCTCGTATTGTCAATGCGTAAACAACTAATTTGATCGAATCTTAGTTTATTCAGAAGAATATTATACATTAAAATAACAATAAAAAAACACAACTAAATTCATTGAGATTATTGTTTTTGTTTACCTTCCACCAATTGGTCGATGCGCGGCGTAAATTTGCTAACAACGCATCGAAAGTCATAATGTTACGAAACAATAGGAATAGCAGTCAACAGGAAAATTTATTTATTTAGAAACAAAGCCCGCTAAGTAAACTCGAAAGCTGTGAATCCGGTTTTTTTTGTTTTTTTTTAATGGAAGTTACTCGCGTACCATAGGTGTACAGGAGCCGGAGTGTCGGAGTAGACTCCGGCCAGAGTTTTGACGATTTTCGAAAATAGGAGTGGGACCGGAGTTGATTTTTCTATGGAAGGGCCGGGGCTGGAGTGGAGCCGGAGTCAGGTTTTTAATAAGAGGTTAGTATGTTTATTATTGACTATTATTATTGCAGATTGTTTTTTACAAAGCATGTTATAACATAACCTTCAAATGTGCAATACTACTTCACAGGAAGTCTTAAAAATTTAATACAACTTGGATGTAAGTCAGGTTAGGTTGGTGAGTTTCATGTGTGTAAAGATTTGGACAATTTCTTGTTCATGGTGATACGTTTAATTTCTGTTGGCCAATGAAATTTAGCTCACATAAAAAGTTTAGGTAGTGTCTCAACAACCAGCATATCCAGTTTTCTGTTTCAAAGGACAAAAAGTACCGTATCCCGCATCCAGTTTTCTGCTAGATATAAAACTGAGTTGGAGAAATCTCACTACTGTCAAGTGTCAACATGGTCGAGTGGGAAGTCATTAAACAATGGTCAGTTCAAGTGACTGCTTTGTTGTATTTGTTTTTTCTTTTGATGTACTCACACAAGATTGTAAGTCAAAAATTTTGGACCGCTTGTGGTGCACAATTCGAAAAGCAGACAAGTGCTTTTGGACTAGGGTTAGGTTTAGCATTTAGGGTAAGGGTTTTGTGTTAGTGTTTAAGGTTAGGATTTCGGGTTAGCGATTAGGGTGAGGGTTCGGTGTTAGTGTCAAAGGTTAGGTTTATTAGCGTTTAGTGTTGATTGTTAGGGTTTGGGGCTAAGATAAATGGTTAGGATTTAACTTTAGGGTAGGCCATAGGGTAAAAAAGATGGCCACCTTAATCCTTTATCTGAGAAGCAACTGACATGTATTGCATTGATCAGCAGATTTGTTTGTTACGTTTTTTTAGTCTTTTTAATGCGAAAACCGGATGTGGTCGTTTAGACACTACCAAAAATTTAGATAATTCACTTTGGAGTTTAAGCAGGAGTCGGAGTCCAAAACTTTAAAATGTTTCGGAGCGGAGTAGATTCAGCTGAAGCAGGAGCGGAGTCGGAGTCAAAAATTTCAGACTCCTTACACCTCTGTCACGTACCACTTGGAAAACCTTCGTGTACCACTGGTGGTACGCGTACCACAGGTTGGGAACCCCTGTTCTAAAGGGAACGTTTAGTTCACAATTGCAAATGTGTGCTGCTTAGTGTTTTAATAGTCTTGTTCATTTTCCCTTTCGTAAAGATTTGATGAGGCAACCTGTCATCAGAGGCAACCATCTGAGATTATTGGCGAAAACGTTTGAAATATACCTAGTTCTAATTATGAATGGCTATTTCAGGTGCGCAAAAAATAACGGTTCCTTAAAAAGTAACCGAAAATTACTGACAGTTAAGCCATACGCAAAGTAAGAGAAGTGACGATTTGGTTCAAGTGAAGTGAGCCTCGTGGTGTTCTTGCGGTGAAAATTGCATCATGAAATACTGCCGAAACAAGGATTATGGCATCAATGTCACAGATTGGCGTCGTAATTTCTAAGACATAGCCTAACAAATTGAAATTTGCAAAAAGTCTAAAAAGTGGACTAACTTTCGTAGAAGTTTGCGGCTACTACACTACTTGCTCATTTTGAAAAATCAAGAAGTAATTTTAAACTTATTGGGAGATGTACAATCATTTATAATTTCTTTAGTGTTAATAGAGAAAATAATTTTTACCTTCTCCATATTCAAAACCTGTGGTAATAAGCGTTTTTTACTCTTTTAATCGGTGTATTGAATGTTTTTCATTGTAACCATTTTCCACGTGTAAAGTATAGAGTGACAGGCTGGTGTTTTGTTTTTGGCTTTAAAAAGTCGAGTCAGGGCTATTTATTTAAGAATAAAATTTGTCTGTAACCAAGCTAAATATTATGAGTCAAACACCAAGAGACATACGCCGAAAATATTAAGTGGCAGGCAAAAGAGGCCTAACGCTAAGGCAAAAATAGACTGAAGCAGAAAAACGAAAGGTGCTTTGGACAAGTTTTTGAACCACTGAGGGTACACCCTCAATGCCACACCACATTCAAGATGGCGACAACGTAGGTAGCCAGCCTAGTCATGTTACACCAGATAGTCAAAGTGGAAGTTTATGTACCGGAAGTGATACAAGTCTGTTCTTTTTGCTACTCATTTTGTTGCGTAGCATTTGCCACCAGGTTACAAATCAATCAGATATATTCGATTTTCTGGGGGTTATGCCGACGTTTCCCCCAGCTATTTAAGTATAGGCTTTCTCAGGGCATACCCTGTCCATAGAATTCTTTGCTGGAGAGGTCTTGGCGTCACATTTTCGGGCCTCGCCTTTGTAACATCAATGATTTCTATTAACCTACGCCTTGATGCGCCCCCTCAAAAATTTCTGCACACCACTGAGCGGGGCCCCGGAAAAGTGTTTTCAATCGGGCCCGCACTTGCTAACGCCGGCCCTGACTACGCTGTCTAGATCTAGCAATGATCACATTTGTTGAAGAGTCTGGGTGCAATTATTGTCTCTATACTGTACTTGTGAACTGCTAAAAAAGGTATGTAGCTCACAATGTCCACCAGTTGCTATTTAGGACCAGATTTTTGGCACTAACGAAATTCAGTATGCTCAGTGGTAGTCACATGCATGCCCACAGACTTTATGATGCCTACAGACAGTTGCTCACTTGTTCAAGTGTAATTTAGGTTGGGGCCCCGCGCTACCTTAATCAGGCACTGATTGGCATGGGCGCAATTTTGTTGTAAAATGTGGGGGGACACCTTGGTGTGAAACCAATATAGTCATCGGGTCGATGCAGAAATGACATTTTATATCTACAGATTCCCAATCTTCTTTCTAGAGGTGTTTTGAGAGCAACACTAATCACCCTTTGTCCTTGGAGATGATTTACATAATATACTAAAATTTGTTGCTGGACACGTTACTGTAATTCAGCCTGCTTCCGTATTTGGAATCGTATTTGGATGCAAACAAGCACAACAGTGTATGAGAGCAAATCAATGGGGTTCTAAAAAAGCTGTCAGTTGAAGTGCACAAAATGCTGAATCGCATTGGTCGCACGTGCATATCACCCTTACAGTACAGAACACTTCAGTTTACATGCATTTTATAAGAAGTGTGGGTTAGGTTACAGCGCGATTTATTGGCTTGTTCAAGTTGTTTAACGTTACAAAGACGATAAATATTTTTCTTTCACATTTTCGTTTTATGAAAAAGCTACAAATCTTTTTAATGCTACTGGGTATCATTCATGCAGGCCCACCACTACCAAATTCTCCATTGATATCCTCTTACCAGCAACAAAAACATTTGGCCTAACATTAGCGTAGCCTACTTCACAAAATGATATCAATCTATTTTACTGTTGGTGGGTGGAGGATGTATCTTTTCAATCTCTTCTTGTTGCCCCCTGCATACATACCCACACAGAGTTGTAAAAGGGCCTCTCTTTGAAGCCCAAACCCGGCTTGAGCCCGACATTTATTTTTGAAGCCCGATTTAGGCCCAAAAGCCACATTTTCCGAGGGAGGTACGATATGTGCAACTGCGGAGTAACAAAAAACGTTGTGTGCAGGTGTAGTTGCAGGTACACGGTTTATCACACCGAAAATAGCAACCACCTTGACCAAAACATTGGCATAATCTGACACAAACTTAGCTTGTTAGTCTACGATAATACTGCGGAATGTAATGTTTCTCAAGAAAAAAAGAAACTGTCACGAAACTATCTACGATAGCTCTGTAGGCATAAAAGAAACTTTGTAGGGTAGCTATATAGATATGAAAAGCCGGCTTGTACTTGAAGGCTTCTTGAAACAAGTCAAGAATCGCGTGAGTGATTGATCTTTTCGACGCAACGCCATCTCGTGCTAATTTCCTCATCGCTGTCGCCTTCTCAAAAAGAGTGTGAGACTAATCCGTGCAGAGAACAAAAGAAACCAGCTGTGTTTGCAAACAGAATTAGATGAAGAAAAATCACAACCACTTCACTCACAGAAGTTAACTACTGCGGCGACCACAACAAATCTACGTCACGAAAGAAAACAAACGTTGCTCTTAATGTTATAAAAAAGTTTTGTATGCAGGCCCAAAATTGGCCCGAAATATTTTGACAAACTTAAGCCCGAGACCGGCCCGACTTATAAACCTGCACCATGTCAAAATTTTCATTCTGAGAGTTGTACTTGCATGACGACACAAAAATATATTTGAGATTAAATGCACAACGGTGAATCGGTAAAAAAGTACCAAGTTTCACCTTTGACACGAAAAGAATGTCCAACAAAAATATGTGATGTATCTGTAAAGCAAATCTTTCCCACTTGGATGAACACATTGCTGCATTGTGGTTTTGGTTAAAGTCAAGTAAATAACGATGACTTACGAACCAATGCTTACAGCACAAACACAATGTGTAAGAGTCAAGGAAAAAATATCTTTCGGATTTGTTGGTCACCATTGTTGCGACATTAGAAGAAGTGAGGATAAATGTATATTTTATCCTTATTTCCCAGTCAAGACCCTACGTTTAGAGCTATAGGTCAATATAAAGCTAGATAAACACTGTAGGCTACTTCTCCAACGTTTTGTTTGAAATCCTGTTCAGTAATGGTTGAAAACAGTCTTTTACGAAACTCTCCATCCCAAAACTAAGTCTCCACAATATTGCTGCTTTTTGTCTTCATCAAAATCTTCGCAGAGATTTGCCTGAAAACCAAACTTTCTAACATCATATACACTAGAATCATTAAATTATGCGCTGTCTGTTTCTGAATACGTGGCAACCAACGTTACAGCAAAGCCAGTTACATTTCTGCACGGAAAAAATCATGGCTATACTGTGGTCTCTCACATGTGCAGCTGTAATACTCACACAGTTAACAGAAAATAACGTTTCCAACAGTATACCACACAGAGTAAAATGTCGGAGAGCAGCAGTTAACGATCTTCACGGTCTCTAGAAACTTCAACAATGATAAAAATTATTTTATCGAAGCTAAATTTTATAAACTAACTGAATCAGTGATACCACACCAAACTCTGTTTCAACATCAACTTGGCTATGTGTGGCCTACCGTCTTGCATTTGAAAGCTCTTCACATAAATACGTGACAAACATCACTTTTATTTTTGAAACTTCTCCGAATACAAAACTTAAAGACAAAAACGTGGGGGGACATGGCATATTATGTCGTCCCCGTCTGAAATATTGGGGGCACACGTCACCCCTGTTCCCCACCAAATTGCGCCCATGCTGATTGGTAATAGTTTTGTTACGGTACTTCTTGTATAATGTACGCGGACGTAGTGGAAGGAGTGCAGTTTTTACACGTTGCAGAGAAGAGCCTGTTTGAATGATGAACTGAATTCACAAGTGCATTAGTGATCCAATCTTTTACTGCAAGTCTTCTTCCCCATCTGAATTGCCTGATCAAAGGGGAATGCTTATGTAGTAAATTATTTAAGATGCTGTTCTGAAATATGTGATGCAGATTCATGCTATTGTGGGAACGTTTACCTGCAGAATGTCACATAAATCATTGTTGAATTGATCATAGCCAATTTTGTAAACGACTTTGAAATTTATACGAAGCCGGTGAGTACCAACGTTTGCAAGAACGATTCAGTGCAAAGTTTGGAAAATGGTCGCTTGTGCCGCTTCGTAGTATTCCACCCGTTATGGAGAAATGATTAAGTTATTCGAATAAAAGTGGCCTAGCAAGGTGGATGGCGAGTGATCTTTCAGATTTGTCGAATAGACAAAACGATTTCTGGTCCGGACTAGCGCAATCACACGTAATTTCCTCTTGCAGCCAATCCTCACAATTGGAACTTGCAACGAGACGAAGTTCACGGAAACGGTGTTGGCGGATTCATGCCTTACGGATTTTCGAAGACAATGGAAGGAGCGGCGACTTGTTTTTTTGCCTTCATTGGATTTGATTCAATTGCTTGCGTGGGTGAGATATTGAGATCACGCAATCAACATGTAGTTCAGCCCTTTGGTGCAAAGCTCTAGGCGACACAATTTTGAATCACTATCCACAGTCTTAGGCAAGCTCCTTTAGCATTTTTTCACGATCAATCTCGTACCACGTATGCCAGGTTGGTGCACAATTGTGTGTTATGAAAGACAATCCCGGTAGGTAAAACTCTGCCCTAATTTAATACTTTTCTTTGTGTTATAAGGTCAACATAACAACACACACACAATTTATTAACTTAGCTTATATCAACTACGATATACGTACCTTATATAAATACAGAAGAATATAAGGACCTCACAGTCTTGCATTTTGACCGCTCATCAGCTTAATGCAGTGAGAGCAGTAAAGCAATGTGCTAGTGCAATCAAGCCCGAAACTTCAAAAATTGTTCACACACGATCTTGCAATATATCAACAAACGATAAACGAATCAAAATCACATAAAACTTTGGCTGGAAATGAAAAACTTTTCTATGCTTTCAAAGTTAAGTAAATAGGTATGGAGCTGAGAATCTAGCTCGAGGGGGAGTTAAATATCAGTAGTGGTCTTAGTGAGTGTGCAGGGTGGTGCAAAATGGGGGGCCCATTTTTAATTTACGCGCTTTGAGGGGGCTTCCATTGTTAGTTTACGGGCTTTAAAAAATTTCTGAGCTTGTGTTTATGATTGTATTTTATTATGATTACATTTTATTTAGCAGAAAACTTGCTTGGGTGTGCTACATAATGTTGTGATTGTTAATATGTTTTAACACATTTTGGTTTTCTACCTGAAGATGAAAAGCAACATAAATGATAAAACATAAAGTGACTACTGTATAATTAAAGGACAAGGGGCCGAGTCAAAAGGTAAGAGGCCCCCAACCAAGATGTTGAGAGCCCCTGATCAAAGGATAAGCAATCGCCTTATTCTTTGGCCGTGGATATGGGGCGCAATATTCTTTATTCATAAAAATATATGGGGCCCTCAATCAAAATTTAAGAGGTTTCAAATTAAGAATATAGAGCTCTTACTTTTATGAACAATTTGGTTATTACTTGCACAATTTCCCTGGTAGCCTTCCATTCTTGCTTATAAATCTATTAATTACCCAGTTTAGGGTACATGCCCTCAAGAAAATACCATGAACTGAAAGCCATTGCAATAAGTCTACTTGTTCAGCACATACCAAAGATTTGTAGTTTTGTGATATTAACTTGTTTAATTTTTTACTGCCATAAGTGAAGTGGTTGTAGCCTAATAAGGTCAAGGCAAAATTGAAATGTGATTAAAATGTGTGAGTCAATGCAGCATATTTGATTCATTCCAGTCTCATCATAAAAAAATATGTTTGCCTTGCTCTTTCTCAACTGATTAAACTGCAGGTAAAAGACATGTTCGTTTGTACATTGGGAAGGTGAAAGTCCAAGAACAATAAGTTCTTACAAAGCTTAACTTGGCCGTAGGTGTGGGGGCCGGGAGATGGCGCCACATGCAAAGAAATGGTCATCTATAGATGGTGCCCATAAGTGACAAGTCACTGCGATAGTCACCACAAGCGAAGTATCGTAATTCACTGATATATATCTAATAATAGTGCAACTTAGTGCCAGTAACGTGATCTCGTTGGGTAAGTTCTATTGCTCCTGGTTACTTTCCTGTTAATTTATTGTCCCGAAAATTTAACTCCATCTTTCCTTTATGCTTGCCTCAGTAGTTCAAGGCGATGCAGATACCTGTAGGATAC
>Ga0210059_1005625_pt1 | contig 20145 bp, 15 predicted proteins | sample Ectturendosymbi2_FD_188042 | JGI IMG/M metagenome (GOLD analysis project Ga0210059, IMG submission 188042) | Ecteinascidia turbinata endosymbiont from Florida, USA - Sample 2 (SPAdes) (version 2) | ecosystem: Host-associated > Tunicates > Ascidians > Unclassified | place: Key West, Florida... | reverse complement strand
ACGAAACACCTTGGCAAAAAATTGAATGATGGAAAGCAACCTTTCCTGTGGAGTTACCACTTTACTGTGCTGTTTTGGCCAGTGCTGCTGGGGCTGTATACACTCGCCTACATCGACAGTGCTTGTTTTAAAATAAAAAGTAATGATTCGCCTCTTCTCCACTTTCTCATATAACACAGGCCTACTTCAATACTAGGTAGGAGACCAGAACATGGGACCTTCACCAGGGCATCACCTCCTGTCCTTACACAGAAGGGTTGGTATTGTTTTGTAACGAACAAAACAATAAAAATTTTTCTGAGTCAAAACAAATTTATTGAAGCATGGCAACGGCAAACACCTCGAATATTCAATTGACTCACCAACATTTTTCGAGTGAAAATGCGTAGAACCACTAAACCAGTGGCTTTCAACCTTTTTCATGCGGCAACCCATTTTGCAACCCAATTTAACCTAACTACCCACTTCCGAAAATTTCCAGTCAGACATATGAAATGCAGTTGTGTTTGCACAATAGAAAATCACAATGGCTATAAAATAACGTACTGTAGCGGCCTGGAGATGGCGCTACATGAAAATACATGGTCACCGCTAGATGGTGCCCATGAGTAACAAGTCACTGTGATAGTCACCACAAGCGAATTATCGTAGTTCACTTATACCTATATAATGATAGTGCAACCTAATAGCTGTAGAGTGAAGTCGCTGGGTGATCTACTGTTACTATGGTTGTAATTGATGCAGTTGAATGTGATGTCTAGAGGAAGCAAAGAGTGGAGTCAGTGGTGGATCTCTATTGCTGCTGGTTGCTTTCCTGTTACTTAATGCCCCGAATTGCCATCTTTCGCTTGTGCTTGCCTCAGTTCAAGCCGATGCAGTCGACTGCAACAGTACGATATCACTATGTTGAACCAAGACTCATTTGTTAAATTCATGCACATGGCAGCATCAGTGACAGAGACCCGTGCCGTACACAAATCACTCCACAGCACAACTCATTGAATACTAGAACAAAAACTCCCTTAGCTGCCGCAGTCAGATATCTAACTTACAAACACATCACATTCTTACGTCACAAAGTTATTCGTGCGTTGCGAAACGCAACAGTATTCTGTATTGTGCTGGTCATAATCACACTTAAAACAATTTTGAATGAAAAAGTAGGCTATCATTTTTGCCAGGTGATCATATTATTTTGGCTACGACAAAAAGTAGTTCCATAAGAAATACAAAATGGAGAAGTAAATATGAATATTTTTGTTAGAAGCTCTCACGACCCCTAGAAAAAAGGCAAACGACCCCCAGGTTGAAAACCACTGTTCTAAACGCTGCTAACATTTTCAATGTCCATGCATTTCTTCATGGAATTTGTAAAGAAGGCCACAGGTTTGAAGTTGACAATGAACGTTTGCAGTATTTGGCCGCTTGCACAAATTTCGGATGATTTTTATTATCTTGATATTTGGCAATGTGGCATTTATTTTGTTGCTGCATTATTCAAGGAGTTAGCTTTAATTAGCATCATAGAAATGTGAGGTCTCGAGTCTCGGTCTCGAACTTCCAGGTCTCGGCCTCGGTCTCGGCTTTCATGACAAACTCTCGGTCTCGTCTCGAAATTTGAGCCAGGTCTCGGTCTCGGTGTCGGAGGTTACGGTCTCGACTACATCACTGAAAGTGAAGTATCGCGGAGCACAATCTACATGCGTAGTGCACGAAAGGTCTGCAGAAAGTGGTGAGATGGTTTCTGGACGCAGACGATAACGGAGATTCCCACCAAAATCTAATTATTACTTTTTGGCCCATTGACAATGTTCCTTGAAATTTGCATGCAAATTTATTCCGTTGTATTTGCATTAAGTCGACAAATTAACAAGCAAAAAGTATGCGAAACAATTAATCTCCTTTGCGGAGGAAATAAAGTTTTGTAAATATCATGCTCAAGGGGGGTTCAACCCCAACCCCTCCACTTGCGTACGCCCTTGCTTGTGTTGCAGACCCCCGGGACTAGGGTCTGAACATATTAATGGGAAAAAACTGTTCTTTTTCAAGTTTCGATTGTTTTCCTGTTTTGCCGTTGACCTCATTCTAAGAAGCATTCTATTCACACATATTGCAATTGTCATCTTGACGAATAAGAAATATTTCTTGCATCGTGCTTTATTGTTCTCATTATGAGTCGTAAAGCTGTACTTTTGCTGCAGCGAATGAGCCAATGAACTTCATAACGTCAATAGCGCAAGGCCAAGCGGCCTAGCGAAATATTACCACCGGTCAGAACTTTCAGTTTTGATCACTTCACAGTTGAGAATCAAATTGATACCAGAATAAAAGTACGGCAATTCGAAGGCAGAGTATCTGCAGAGAGTCCCTTATTCGAAACGTGCGTTATTGGAAGAGAGCATGATTAACGTAACAAGTGCTTTTAAGGTTCTGCAAAGGTACGGTGCAGGTATGGTTTTCCGGAAAGTTTTACGTCACAAGATCATTCATCAAGCGCAATGTCTTCAAGTCACAAAGCTTTCGCTGTGGTTCGCACAAGTTCATAGCGTTCAAAGCAACATCTCAAAGTCCGCGATGCACAGATCGGTTTGCATAATTGCATCACTTTTAGTAATAAAACTTTAACAAACTCCAATAAGTTCATCAATATTGTGACACTGCGTCACAATACTTGCAATTATCTAATTCCAAGGACAAAGTTTTCTTGCTTTTGCTGCTGAAAGTTAATCCATTATTTTGTCAAAAAGCTGATATCTAATTTATTTGTTTATGAGCAGACACGAAGTCCATAGTATAAACACACACACTCTGCAGAACGACATATTTTAACATAGAAAATATCTAACGCCAGTGACTCTCTGTAAAAGTTTTGCTAGCAATTTTGTGATCTGAATTTCAATAATCATGTCTGTGGAGATGATCAGTTTATAGGTGGAATTACATAAAACACAGGTAGCAGCCGAAGCAGTGGTAGGGCAGGGGTCAGAAAAAGTATTTAAATGAAATTCAAACTTATAAAAACAAAACATTCCTCACCAATATGTTTGTTTCTGTTCAGCATCAATGTTGATCTAAAAAACAATAACAGAGAGTGTAGAAAACCTTTGTGAATGTTGTGGGTGCGTGAATAGCTGCAATAAATTTGTTTCAACTAAATCTTAAATGAAATTCCCTGTGATACTGTGATGAAAAGTTAGCTCCGCCCCATTGCTTCCCTTTTGAAAGAACAGGGGAAGCAATGCCCCTGCTCTCCCTTGTCCCAGGGAGTAACTGAAAAGTACGCAGTTATAGGCTAACTAATATAGACCTATTCAACGCTGTTGTCCATTTGCAATTAGAAGTTTGCAAAAGTAGTCAGGATTTATTTAAACATCCCACAAATAAAAGTCATCATAATTACTTTCAGAACCACATCAAATCCATTTCAACATGAAGTTTGTCAATCCATCAAAGATCAAAGATTTCCTAAACATCAGATCTGTTGTCATAACAATATACTCAAGGTTTATCGCTGCTCTAAAAGCATGCACTGTGAATGTTGAATTCCCGTCCATTGTGACGAAACTATGGAATGAGAACGAAGTGGAAAAGTTCGTAACCCTGGCTATCTGAAAGCACTGTGACGCCATCGTGAGTTAAACCACATACGGGCACTGGTTGCTGCAGACACAAGCGACGATTTAAAACGTCACTAAAGTTCATAATTGCTCTTGTTGCGAACTTTGTTGATCTTGATCAGATTTTGCAACTTTGTATCAGCGGCTGGCATTCGACATTTTATGAATCGTAATAACTAGCATCCGCTGACATTTGTTATTTTGCAATTGTTGCGTGACATTCCAACTTCAATTTACACCCTCAAAATGCTGCGCCCGGGAACAGATGTCTCCCCTAACGCCTGGGTACGCCACTGTCTTCAAGACAGAGCCATAAGTTTGCTTCAAGTTATGAACAAAGCCAAATATACTGAAATCGAATCAAGCTACAAAAACTGTCATATTGACAATTGCTGCTCACTTGCCACATACACTTCCTTGTCAATTTGACATATACTTCAAAACAAAAACTGTAGTTGCACATGCAGCGAAATGTTGAACCCAGTGACATGCTTTTACAAGCATTCAATTCAGTCATACGCAACTCTACCGGCAGCTGTAGCCAATGCTTCGAAGCCCTAACTGCTTTAAGTTTATCGCTGATGCAGAGTTTTTACTGAACTAATGTGGAACCTGTCAATCAGGTCAAAAGCAACCTGAGCTAAATCTTTTCTAATGCTGCTACTGCAAACAAATCATCCAAAATCAGCGCAAAACAGCAAGAAGAGCAGTTACTATCAACGTGTGCTGATGGAAGAGCTCTTGTGAACTTTTTCCTTTGGCCACCACTCATGCCAAAGTAGCGAATAGCGGTAGCGGTGAAATGGTGATAGCTCCCTACCCCATACGTTATTTTTTTCAAAAAAGAGCAGCGCTATCGCTAACGCTACTGGAAAATTAGCTCGCTGCAGTAGCTCGCTACTGCCCATCTCTGGGTCAACCAAATACAAAAATCCTTTCTCTGAAATGTAGGTAGTAGTCATGAGCACCAATTCTTGAAAGGCATTTAATGCAATTTTCTTATACTATGGGGATTGAAACAAACCAACCCAAAAATCCCCATGGTAGAGATTTGTTTTGAAAGACATTCTGATAAAATCTTGCTGAAGGAAACTTATTCTCCCTTTCCTTTAAAAAACCTGATTCTTGAAACTGCAAAGCTGATGAAGCTGGTGTGTCCTAGTCAGTTTTATCTACATATTTACACTTACCCTTATTCCACACGAAGTGTTGTTTTTACGTATTTCTTAGTCCTTCTGTAGGTATTACAAAAGATAGAAATGCGTATTAGATATTGCAATCAACATCAAGGCGATAACAAATCAAAAATACAGTAACACAAACAGGTTATCCCAGTACTTCGAATGAAAAAGCAGATGATGCAAAAACTTAACAACAAAAAATTCATTCACCCTTCATTCAGTCCTGTTCTTTCGTTCACCTTTGAAGAAGTTTCATTCACCCTGGGGTGAACCATTAACCTGTTTAAGAAGCACTGGTCTAGTGGCTAATCACACTTTGTCCAACGTAAGCGATCTAACTGCTTTGGTTTTTACTGTTTCGCTGCTCAAGTCGAGTCATTTCACCTTCTCTCTTCTGATTGGTTCGGAAATTTGGTCACGATTTTTGAACTTACTAAGCACAGCAGCACCACGGATGACGCTCATGAATTGTTTTTTTTGTTGAGGAAAATGCGCTGTTCGGTTTGGGTGAAGACAAGTGCTTACTGTAATTCGCGTGGTGTAAGTTGTTTACCTGTCATGACGAAGTTTCTTGGTCTCCAAGTTGTGAAGTACAGTATACAGCTTTACTTAGTTAAGAGTAAGAAGATTTACTTCAATTCAATTGAATATATTTTCATTTTTTGGTAGTGTCTATCTATTTTTCTATTTTGCCAATATATTTTTGTAAGTGTTTATTTTGTCGGTTATAGTCTAGTCTTCTCTCATCTTCAGTATGCAATAAGTAGTTGGGGATCAGCATCAACATATTTACTTAAAACAGTATAAACAATACAGAATAAAATGATAAGGTTGATTACATTAACATTTAGTTCATATGGATCAAATGCTGAAAAACTGTATGCACAGCTCAAAATTTTAAATCCTAATGACATTTATAAGTTACAAATATCAAAACTGATGCATCAATTAAAGCATGGCTGCTTGCCATCTGTTTTTAACTATTTATTCACAAAGTTGGACAATATTATACATGCAGCATATAATACTACTACTCTCTACTGTACTAGACAGAAAACATCTCAAGAATATATAGTTCCCAGAAAAAGATTGGCAACTGCACAAAATTCTCTTGCTTATATAGGAGTTAGATTTGGGAATCTTTTTAGATTAAAATTTACAAGTACAACCTTTCTAATGTTTTCAAAAAGAAATGCAAGTTACATTTCTTAATTCTTAAACCAATATTAACCCGTGTCAATTATATGCAACCTTAAGTTCCCCATTATCTTAATAAAACTTTCTGATGGTGCAAACCTTAAACCCCATTAGTATAACATTATCTTAATCTTAACATTAGTAGACTAGTGGGAGACCTACAGTGGTCCGAATTATTAATTCAGCGAGATCTTTTTGACCTCTCTAATGTTTGAAGACATCATTTTAATTTTAAACTTAACAACTAAATCACCTAAATGCTGCAGCATTGCTGAATAGCATTGTAGTTCAGATTTGATAAGGAAAAATTAAAATCAAAATGTCACAATTCTTATGATATCATAATTTCGTTACATTTGTCTGAAGGCAACTTGCTAAAATTTGTTATTTTGACTATCAGAAGGTGTATCATTGAAATTATGGCTGACACAACAACCCCCAAAAAGCGTGAAAGTATTCTTACTCTATATAGGCACTGTCAGAAGACATTAATCAAGGGAGATTGCAAGTATCACTATCAGTATGGTTGGGGTGAGTCAGACCACAGTTTGTAGAATCATTCAACGCTTTAAGGAAACTGGGACAACTTCTCCAAGACGCAAAGGGAAATGTGGCCGAAAGTGTAAAACATCTGCTAGGGATGGTAAAATAAAATGCTACATCACTCACTGTTGCTAATCCCAGGAAGATTGGTAGTGATTTACAAAGAGATATGATGGCTTATGGAATTCAGTTAAGCAACACTTTAATAAAACAATGTCTCATTAAAGGTAAAGCTAGAAGAGTTGTTCGAAGACCTCTGACAAAGCAGCTACTAACTAAGAAAATGAAGAGTAAAAGACTTGCTTGGGCTAAAGAATACAAAAACTGGTCTTTGGCTGATTGGAATAAATAAGGTAATGTTTACAGATGAAACTGATTTTTTTGTTGGAGGCAAGCATTCTTGCTTTGTGAGGAGGAGTGTCAGAGAAAGGGTAAAACCATGCCACCTCAACCAAAAGGCAAAACATCCCCACAAAAAATGTTTTAGGGATGTTTTAGCTACAAAGGCGTTGGGTCGCTCTTTCCTGTCCAGGGAATGATGAAAAGTGACCAGTATATCGAAGTTCTCCAACGAAGATTGATTCCAGATATGCAAAAGGCTTTTTCTAGTGGTGAGGATATTTTTCAACAAGATTTAGCACCCTGTAATTGTTAAAAAAAGTGAAGAAATTTTTATCTGACAATAACATTGCAGTGTTAAAATAGCTTGATAAGTCACCTGACCTAAATCCAATTGATAACCTGTGGCCTATAATAAAAAAAGAACTACAGAAATCTGACTGCACCACTACATCCAAGCTGATTGGGGCTGTAATTTATTTCTATATGGGACAGGGAGGGAGAAATCACCAAAACGTGTGAAAAATTGGTGGAATCTATTATCTACGCCTATGAGAATTAGACAAGTCATCAAGAACAAAGGAAGCCATATCAACTACTAAGATTGTTTTCAAAGTTGTGCTATTGAAATAAAATCATAAAAACTGAAAAATTGCTTGTTTTTTTGTTTGAGTCAATTAATTCGGACGGTACTGCAACTAGAAAACCACCTGGTTATATTAGGTACCCCAGGAAGATGCAAATATAAATTTGATTGAATTTCTATTCATGAATTTGCTTGTTTATTTTATCTTGTTTATTTGTGAGTTTTTTTTCATGTGTTTCCCGAATAAATGAATGAAAAAAAAATGCCGCCAGGATGGCAGCAGCAAAAGGCTTGGTAGAAAGGAAGTAAAGAATAAGTAAAAGATAAACCTATAACCTAACCTATAACCTAACCTTAACCCTAACTGTAGCCCTAAACTAACCCTAATCCTAACCTAAAGCTAAGCTAACCTATGCCTAACCTAATGCCAAGCTAACCTAATCTATGCCTAACCTAATGCTAAGGTAACACTAACCTAACCCTAACGTAACACTAAGTTAACGCTAACCTAATCCTAACCTAACAGCACCAACCCCTAAGTGGAGCCTGGAAAAAAGCAAAGAAAAAAACAAAACGAAAGTCGGCAAGGTGAGAGTCGAACCGGAAACCATTGGTATAGCAGCCGTAACACCTAACCATTACACCATGAGCAGGACAACGATTTCTTGACAAAGTGACCTTTTTCTTGGTATTACGTCATGCCACGAGACCGAATCTTCAACTGGTGGCACAATAGTTCCAGCCAATCTGTTGCCACCAGAATATCGGCGGTAAAATAGACACTATCTATATTTTTGGTCAGTACACTTTTTCCTGTTCGATTGTACCAACCAAGGGTCTACTCTCTGTCCCTGTCTTGTGTAGTGTGTTGTATCACTCATCTACAGCAGTGGTTCCCAAATCGTGGTAAGTGTACCACCAGTGGTACGCGAAAGCCTTCAAAGTGGCGCGCAAGACCCTTCTATTCTACACAACAAGAATACATTTTGTTTTCACTTATCGGTTTTTAAATAGAAATGGCCATTATAATTTCTCACAGCCTTGTTGTCCATGCCGCATTTGCGTCAAGTCTGGTTTGCCAAACTTTTGATCGAATGATATTGGGTAGATTGAGTTTTTCTGGAACAAACTGTTTTAAAGATGGTACCCAGTGAAAATACAGTCCCCACTAATGGTACGGGATCATTTGAGAACCGCTGATCTACAGTACTAAACCAGTGTTTCTTAACCTTCCATCCATGGTTTGTGGCCCTCTTCAACTGGCGTATAATTAATATTGTTACACTTGGGTTTTGTAATATCATGGCGGAGCTATTTATTAAAATCCTCTGCTTGTGACCCCCAAAGAACCGCTCCATGGCCCCCAAGGAGAGCTGAGGGCCCTAGTCGAGAAACCCTGAGGCTGATCTAGACTATGTTACTACAGTGTTAAGTGTAAGTACACATGGGTATACTGTATTATACCATCAATCATCTATTAAGTATTGTAAGCTAAGATGAAAAAATAAATGAGGCATCTTTGATTTCTTTCAAAAGTATGACCAGAAATTGATTTAACAAAATATGTACGAGGACCAACACACTTCACAATTGTCTATTTTATCCTTTTTCTTTTGGATGTTGAAAATATAGTAAATATGCTGATTTACATGCAAATTTACTCAGGTTTTGTGTGTTTATCACAACACTACTTAGTTTGGTGTTGCCGCTGGTGATGCTTATGCACATCTAGAGCTCAACCGATGCATCGGCATGTCAATATATATCAGCAGATATGGTGGTGTTGCCAATGTGTCATTTTGGCAAAATTCTGCTGATACATATAGGCAATACTTGCTCATAGAAGTTGCTACACTATTGATCTGCACAGAGTGTTAGGCAAACCCAAGTTGTTACTGATAGATTAATGCTGAAGTTCTCCGTCCTGTTCCTTACGACACATCAAGTAGTGCATAATAATCAGACCGCTGTGTGATCATCCCGATAATCTGCTCTATGATGTCTTTTCGCTAGCAGGTTTTTGTGTGGTAAGCAGATGACTGCCTACAAACAAGGTACGTTCCTGTGGTGGTTGACTGTTGTTGTGCCCCAGGTTTGTGAAAAATTTGATGTTGTATGGTTCTTCATCGCAGTGAAGTGATGGTTTCTGTTAGTAATGCATCACGCATTGTTGTTTATCCACTTGTGAGATCTGAGCATGGGCATATAACCTTACATAACGAAGTACTTGACGTAACACATGTTTGCCTGTTTGTGTATTCACTCTCGCTTGATATAGAGTTAGACCAATTGCGAATCCTAGAATTGCCAAGGACTGCAGTAGCTCGCGTCAGATGAGAAAATCCCATAACAGTACATGAAAGCATCTTGTGAGTTGGTTAATATATATTGTAATGTAGCAATGTGTGTGATGGCCACTACTCTAGAATGCTGCTATGGCTGTGTAAAATTTTTTTTTGGGGGGATACTCAAAATAATACTTCTATTAAAAACAGTATTCTTCTCTTATCTTATTCCGTTTCAAGTACCTATGGTAATTTGTTACACAAATTTTGTTAACAGACATGCTGCAACTCTGTTTTATATTCAACCTGTGGGACTACATTTTTTGATGGATTCCATAACTGTTGTTTATGTAATAAGTCATCTTCACAATTACTCCTGGCTCTCATGCTTGTGTCATTTGTATATTTTATTGCTTATTTGCAAGGTAGTGTCTTTTTTACCATATGTGTTCTGGAGGCTATTGTGCCTTTAATCAAACATGATTGGCTGAAGTGGTCACGTGATAAGTATGATATATAAAAAGACTAGGAGTTTAGGTTTCAGATTTGCAGTTAGGATTTAGCCTACAGTTCACATAATGCAGACAAAAAGCTGCTAACAGTTTGCCAGCACTAAAATCAGGACAACACTCGTCTATCGGAATGAGCTGTTAACATACGTTACGATCAACTAAGCAAATCATGTGAGTTCCAAACTCTTCAATCAGCCGGGTTTGGCTAAAGGCTAAATAGGCAAGTAACCTGTTCATAACATATCACAATGACAATCTGCTAGGGATGGGCATTTAGGAATACCAAATCCAGAATGATTCGGATCCTAAACTATCTGAATCCAAAATGCTAATTTAAACCAGGTAATTGGATTCGGTTTAGATCCTCCACAACATCAGCGGTGTACTTGGTTCCATCACATGAAAGTTAATGCACACAAATAGACTTTTTTTCAGTCCATTCACGTGCGTTTTTCTCGTGCATCATGTGAAAACAAGAGCACTACTGTGCATGCACAGACATTTTTTCAGTCCATTAACATGTGTTTTTCTCTTGCACCGCGTGAGAACAGCACTAAGTACACACACAGACATTTTTTCAGTTCACTCCCTGTGTTTTTCTCTTGCACCACGTGGGCAAGTGGAAGCTTAGCACTATTGCACATACACTGACATTTTGCAGTTCACCATATAAGCTTTTTTGAGACACCAACACGCGCAGTGATTTCTGCAGTTACTGTATTTAACCAACTACATGCATTTTTAAGTCGTTGAAAGCATTGTTTCCTGCATGTTTAAAAATCAGTTGTAGTAATTTTGTTAGTTTGTCAGCTTGGAAAAGTGCCTGGAGTGGGGAAATCTGCAAATGAGTAATTGCCTTTGCTTGCACAAATAACTTGAAAAAATTTTTTGTATAACTTGCCACATCAGCTTCTTCTGAAAGATCTTTTTCCAATGCATAATTAACTACCACCATGTTGCAATCACGGTTAATATGCAGACATTTTGAAAACCTTAATGTATTGCACTACATCAGCAGCACATCGCTTCAATGTCATTACAGGCCCCCTTGTGCTGCTAGGTACACAGCAGTAATGCTGATCAAATATTAGATGCTGCCACTGCAGGTTTCTGATGCGAGTGGTTTAGAACAGGCAACAACATATCCCTTCTAACATTGTAAACGATTATTATGAAACAATCACATTGGCCCACATGCATGCTACCTAACACTATTGGTATCTGTAGCTTGACAACAAAACCGAACAAAGAAATTTCACAAACTGTGGGATATAAAAATGCTTCTAAATGTTCTAGAAATCCCTTGCTCCTGATACAGTATTTCAAATTCTGAAATCCTTTAGTGTTTAGCAAACCAACAGTCATCAGTTGAAACGTGAATTCGAAGTTGTTGCATGCCCATGCATTGCATGTTATCTGAGTACGTGCACACTGTGTGTGTGACATAATAATTGCCCGTATTAGTCATGGAACGTTTCTCGCAATTTCGGCCATTTTTCTGCTTGCTTTGGGCTATACACTACAGTTGGGAACACGCTCATATCTTACAGTTGCCATGTATGAAGATTTGTAGAACTGCGGAATATAGATATGCCTCAAGAAGTTATAAAAATCTCTTGGTCCTTATACAGCTGGCTGCTGTACGTAAAGACTAGTTAGCCTGTGGGATCATTTTATAATCCCAATGGCATTTGTTATGTATCATTCGGTTGAAGCATTCACCAAATGAATCTTATTGATGTGAAAAAACAAGAAGAGTTAAGTCAAACAAGTAACGAAGTTGAAACAGTGCATTGTCCACAGCGGAACATATGGCATATATCCGTATTTTAAACTATGAGTGTGAAGTGTACTGTGCTCAGTGCTTTGGAAAATAAACCAAAATTTGAAGTTGGTGTACAGTACAGGTGCACATTTTTTTGTTCTGTGGAGAATTTAACATATCTGGTGCAAAGGTGTTAAACATAGTAGCATGCGTCTGGTATTTACCCAATGCCATAAAATTAACTTTAAAAGTGCTACTTTTGCAGCAAAAATTCGCACTGGTAGGGACGAGACACGACTAGACAGTGCCGAACACATTGTGTTGCAGCCTGGAAGTTCAATGTGCGGTGTTGAGTTTGGCATGTCAGTGAAGGGAGTCGTTTCGGCAACAGTTGCTGCAGAAAAATGGCAATAGGTTTCACACCATCTGAGCAGTGCGTTTCACACTCCTTCGAAGTTAACTATGCGATTAAGTGATTTAAGTTTACAAATGAAAAGGACTTTTCTATTTGAATATCAAGTTTATGCGACTAACTGTTATGCGATTAACTATAGTATTTTCTTTTTGGGTAGTTTCGGTTTGGGATTCTGGAATCCTATGCGATAAAGTGAATTATGTGTTTAATTGGTATGAACTTAGCCGAAGTCATTTGTAGTTACGCATTGCCACTAGCCAAGTTTGATTGGGTCTAAGGACACCTACAGCCTAGAAAAATGAGTTTTATTCTAAAAAGTATCGTCAAATCTGGGCTTTCCTGGCATAACCCCTTTCACCTACTGCTGCATTAAAATTAAAAAAATTGTTGTTTAGTGTTGCAAAAATGCATTGTTTGTGTGATAAAATGATAAATTGTTGATTTCCAATGCTGGATTAAGGAAAGTGTGCTGTGTGGGCCTCTGGTTTTTCTTGAGTGAATGACGTTTTTTTTAGTAGGTCTCAGGTGCAATGCATTGTACAGTAGGAAAAATCCAGAATAGGATTTGGTATTCTGGATTCGGTATACCTATTCTGGAATAGCAAACTATTCCATCTCTACAATCTGCTCATTCATAATTGGAACTTGTGTAATTATTTGTTTTGTTTATGTGGCCTACATAATGAAGGAGAAACTGCATTGTAACGTTTTTCAACTGCAATTTGAGTAATGCAATAATATCAGTATTGGCATCGGTTATTAGCAATGAGAAATGAAAAACATCGGTATCGGCCCAAAAAAGCCTTATCCGTTAAGCTCTATACACATCAAAATCAGCACACAGTTTGGAAATCACAGGCAAGACAGAGCGAACATTTAACGAATACAAAATTTGATTTTTTATCAAAATTTGATTTTTTTGACCATAACTTTTGAACCAGAAACGCTAGATGGCTAATCTAAGCCTCGGAAGCAGGGTCTCAAACTCAAATTGCTTTGGGGGCCAAATGAGGATTAACACTTTGAGAACTGGCGTACGAGTACGATATATTCGTACTTCGATTTTGGCCTAAAAAACAGCAGTTTTTGGTTGCCTTACCAACGCTCCAGCTCCTCCGCCGATTGCGCTGGAGAGCTGTTCAAGGGCTCAAACGGATCGGCCAGTCTAGTAGCTTGCACTCAAAAAAATTTTTGGTTGGGGTATGCAGATTTTTTGTGACTGACGTCATAAGTAGTTTCAGGTCATTTTGGCTCATCTTGCTTGGCCTAGGGCCCAACCGCTTTGCCAAAGTGTTTCGCTGAAGTTTTCATTGGAAACTAGGCTCGAGTCCGAGTCTTTTGAGCCTTTGATCAACTTTCTAGCGTTTCTGGTTCAAAAGTAATGATCTAAAATAAACAAATTAATTAATTGGCTAATTAGTCAAATATTTTTACTAACTTACATCATAATTTTTGAACTTGAAATCCCAGCAGGTCATCCAAAGTATCAAAAGACTTGGATTGTAGCCTAGTTTCCAGTAAAAACTTCAGCAAAATACTACCACCTAACAGTTGGCGCCCAGGGCCAGGCAAAGTGGGCCAAGGTAGCTTAAAAGTCCTCCGCTTATGACGTCACTCACAAAAAACCTGCACCCCTAAGCAAAAATTTTTTTCGAGTGCAGACTAGAAGACTTGCCGCGTCTTTTGACGCTTCGACCAGGTCCGTAACCCTAACAGGAGCGGAGATATTCCCGCGCAAAGCTACATGCGTTTAGGTGTTTTTGTTTGGAAATTCTGTGAAAGCAGCCGAACGCCAAAGAGTTAATAAAGTCACCCAACACTGACAACCTGACACAAGAATGGCGGTACCAAACCTTACTAGAAACAGCTTACTTCATCTTATTTGCTGCAAAAGGTATCATGACTTATAGGCAAATCATTTCTAGTTGTTTCGTCATTCATTTAAAATAACTTGTTCACTTGTTTGCTGAGCACTTTTAAACACTGGTGAATAAACTACATATCATAAATATTAATTATTTGACATTCCTAGAAAACATTGTGGGCTGCACAAAATGCCCTTGCAAGCCACATCTGCACGCCTCCTGCACACTACGTGTTTGAAACCCCTACTTTAAAGACTCATTTTATAGCCTAGTTTCCACTAAAACTTCAGTAAAAAAATTAATTCTTGGTGTTGGCACCTAGGGTCTGGTGACGTCTGCCAAAAATGTATGAACCTACTCCCATTTTGACATCACCCACAAAAAAACAAATTAGAAAAATTTCCAATTTTTTCAAAATGTAAACTACAAGACTTTCTGCATCTTTAGAGAGTTTGAACAGCTCACTAGCTTAATTCGCTGGTGAGTTACGGTGGTGCAGAGTACAAACATACCATAACCCAGTGCCAAACGTGTTAAGAATAATTTCAACTTGCAAATTTCAGAAAACAAGTATCTACAAGTTTACATATCATGCAATTCCACATCTGTTTGCAATTTACCAATAAAACAATCAATACTCACCACATATGATTCATGTGAACATTAACTAAAAAAGTCATTATTTGGTTCATCCAATCAAAACGATGATCACTTTGAAACAAACAAGAAAGTGGTTGTAGGGTGAGAAGCATTTAAAAAGTTTGTTGAATATCCTATGGAAACATCTGAATTTAGATTGTCATTCTTTTGAGCTACAGAAGAATAAACAAATGTATACCTTTGTAATTTCTACTTTTAATTGGGTAATCTAGTCAAAGCAAGGATAGCAGGTTCATATTCAGATTTTATTATGATGACTTGTGTACAAGATGATGAAATAGGGTGCAAACCACATGAATGGGGTATTGAAGGTCTTGTGACAAATATTTTGATCAATGCGAATGCAAGTATGAAAACTAATAACATCTGTTTTATCACATGGTAAATGTAAATCTCAAAAACATACATTTGGAAAATTCTAAGTTCGGAACATTTGGTTAAAGATGAGGGAAACCAGTCATCAATCCAAATGGTGCTTGCGGAATGCATTGATTAAATGACCAACACTTGCCTTGGCTTACTAATGATTTCTAACATAACTTAACACTTGTGCGGTGTGAATTCCACACGATTATTCAGCTGGTGCTGGATAGTTTTTGTGTTGCTTTCATCCAACAGCTAACTCAAAATTGAATAACTCAAAGTACTTGTCTGATTGATGTCGAATTTTCAGGTAAGATGTATTTTCACAACAACATTCATGTAAAATTTGGTTACAAAAGACCAAGCATGCTAAAAGTTAGTGCGTTCTTGTCTATAACTACTGAACCCAAATTAGCACATTGCCAGCCTAGTGCAGCGACAATTAGTCCGATGGGTTAGAAACAGAGTATTGTTGCTTGATTCACAAATTAAGAACTTGCAAAGTTCTTTATAAAATGCATTCAAATCAAAATTTCAGGCAAAATGCATTTAAAATCCGAAAAACATTCTTGCAAATTTTGGTTGCAAAAAATTTAGTTTTGGAAAAGTTATGGTGCTTTACAGAACAACTGCTCAACCTTGCTGAATAGGATAAAGTTATGTAGCCTACGTGCATCTGTAGTTATGAATCGAAAGTACCTAGCTCTGAAGTTTTCTTTAGAATTGCTTCAAATGCGCATCATTCAGAGATGATGCGCGTAGGCATAAAGATCATATGTGGAAGTTTTCTGTGCACAAATATGACTAAAAAAAAGTCATCTTTATACATGTCAGGACCTAAGTGTTTTGCAAGAAGTTTTGTAGTCTAGGCCTGGCAAACTGCATATCTAAAAATGTTCTTGCTCATATTAATTGAAATTTTCAAAGATTATGTGGGTAGGTATGGAGAACATTACTGCAAAATTTCATTGCAACCAAATGAGTATGAAAAGTGTTATTGTGTGTTATGAAACAACTGTTCACATGCAACTTTTTTCAAAAAGTTTTGTAGCCTAGGCCTAGCAAGATGGTTGGCTGCCGAACCTCATAACTCAAAGTGTTTAGTCAATTCGCATGAAATTTCAGGATGAATGTGTCTAGGTATGAAGAACATTTGTGGAAAATTTCATTGCAAACAAACAAGCTCAAGAAAACTTATCGTGTTGGCATATATGTGCGTCAATCTGCACTCAGTGCATTCGATTGAATGACACAGATGCATCAATTAGCACCCTGTGCATTTGAATGTATGATGCATACATGCGTCAATCAATACCGAAGGTATTAAACAAAAACAGTTCTGCATTTCAGCATAAGTACTTCAACAATCTGGTTGGCATACTACTACTCAACATGTGTGTTGAATGCCCATTCATCAAATGTTATACTGGTGCTCAATTAGGCTGTTAATGCTGTTGTTTACACTTCCGTTACCGGGTGGTTTTTCGGTTGCCTTACCAATGCCCTAGCTCCTCCGCCGATTGCACTAGAGAGCTTTTCAATGGCTCAAACGGATCGGCCAGTCTAGTAGATTGCACTCGAAAAAATTTTTTTGCTTGGGGGTGCAGGTTTTTCGTGAGTGACGTCATAAGTGGAAAACTTTTAGGCCACCTTGGCCCACTTTGTCTGGCCCTGGGCGCCAACTGTTAGGTGGTAGTATTTCGCTGAAGTTTTTACTGGAAACTAGGCTACAATCCGAGTCTTTTGATACTTTGGATGACCTGCTGGGGTTTCGGGTTCAAAAGTTGTGATGTAAATTAGTAAAAATATTTGACTAATTTGCTAATTAGTTAATTAATTAATTTGTTTATTTTAGATCATAACTTTTGAACCAGAAACGCTAGAAAGTCGATCAAAGACTCGGACTCGAGCATAGTTTCCAATGAAAACTTCAGCGAAACACTTTGGCCTAGTGGTTGGGCCCTAGGCCAGGCAACATGAGCCAAAATAACCCTAAAACTACTTGACTTATGACGTCAGTCACAAAAAATCCGCACCCCCCATTCAAGAAATTTTATTTCGAGTGCAATCTACTGTACTGGCCGATCCGTTTGAGCTCTTGAATAGCTCTCTAGCGCAATCGGCGGAGGAGCTAGGGTGTTGGTAAGGCAACTAAAAACTGCTGTTTTTTAGGCCGAAATCGAAGTACGAACATATCGTAGACCGGCTCTCAAAGTGTTAAAAACTAAACTTTACCAACATGCCTATATGTACTTACATAACCATTTGCAATATAATCTTTCCTGCTGTCCTAGCGTTTTGCAGCATATCAAAGCATGTCCATGGCACAAATCGCTGTCACTGCTCCAGGATCCTGTTCACCCTTCAGGTGGATGTGGATCAACTCTAAAGAACCATGCTTTCAAACAGCCTCTGAACCACAGAGACTTTGGAATCATCATACCAAGGCCTGTTATTTTTAAACCAGTCTAGGACCATAATTATTAGCTGATTCCAGGTGAAAAACATTAGAACCAGTGCTCAAAAACATGATTTTTAGTAAAAATGTACAATTCCACCTGCCAAGAACAGTACAAAGATCTTCTGAATGTAGATTTACGTGTTGTAAGCTGCATGAAAAAGAAGCACTGGAGCACATTTATGTGAGATCATGTAATACATAACTCCGTACACATAAACAGGGCTAGCACCCCTTGCTTATTTCTAAGATTTGTCCCTATTTTAAAGGACTACGTCTTGGAAAATATTAATGTCCTTATTTCTGAGAAATGACCTTGCTTTTGACATGTATCCTCATTTTTCTCAACAATTCTAGGCATAGAGATCGTTTCTATCTCATCACATGCATTTTGTGATTGCAAAATACACCTTACAACTAGCTGCAATTGCAACAAAAACCTGGCAGCAATAGGAAAGTATCTTTTTCTGCTCGCAATGACTCTCAGAAACCTAAGAAATCTGCTTAAATCCAAGATAAACTTTTTTCAAGTCAATCCATGCCAACAACAGACCAAGGCAGCTGCTGCTGAGGTAAATCAGCTTTCCAGATTTTTTAACACCAACATCCAGTCCTTGCCAATGACTGTGCACACATTTGTTCAAAGCCATCTTTCCCAATTTCAGCATTGTATAGAAGCTTTATTTCACCAGAATGAAGACAGTTAGGATCATTACAAAGGTTTTTGCTACATATATGTAAAGCGTTGTACAGTCTGAGCTAGCTGTGCAGATTTTTTCTATATTGGTAGATGCTTCCAATCGTAACGAAGTCAAACAATTTCGTCTGGTCATCAGATAGTCCATTTTCATCCAGAGTGTGAGTCCATTTTCATGACCAGTGAACACTGAATGATGCCATGTAACTCCTCAGAAGGGATCAATAATTTTATTCTCTCACCTATTCAAAACAACTTGTACCTAAAGCAACTGACATCCTTTTGTGCCAGTAAACTTTGGAGGATCCCAGCGAAATGGGTAAAAAACATGTTGTAATTCATATGTTCTATCACCTTAAACAGCAAACATGAAATCTTATTCCAGTTTGTTGCCTTGCACACCTCTTACTTAATGCAGCTGTAAAGGCATCTAACCAAGAACTTAATTGAAGCAGTTTCGCAAACAGCTTGAAATGTTGACTACTCAAATCTACTCACTCACATGCCAACTTTATGAATGCTGCTGTTGTGATCGGAAACCTGAGTGGCATGTAAGTAAAGCTTTGCACCGCAGCAGCAAGCAACAATAGAGATCACATGCCATGATCACTCTATTATTGCTTGTTCGTGCCGCATATTATGGGTATTCTTCGTCCACATACCGTTCATGGTAAATTGCACATTCAATGCAACGCTAACGGAGAGGTTGCAACAACATCCCCTCCTATTTACAATGAACTGCACCGATCGCACATTCTTTTTGTGAAGGCTGCACTTGGCACGGCCTTCACATCCTGGTCACAGCACCATTTTGTTGCGATCGGAAAACCTGAGCGGCATGTGCGCAAAGCTTCGCACCGTGGCAGCAAGCAACAATAGAGATCACATGCCATGATCACTCTATTATTGCTTGTTCGTGCTGCATATTATGGGTATTATTCTTCGTGCACATCCTGTTCGTGGTAAATTGCACATTCAACGCAATGCTAACCGAGAGGCTGCAACACTGTAGAAGTAGATGAGTGGAACTAGTCAAAGCTCATTTTCCCTTACTGAGACATCAACCATGGAATTTAGAATTTCTTTAAATTAGACATTTCATTGGTCATTGCATCATTTCTCCACAGTATTCTATTATTCTTGAAGGAGCCAACCATGTTGCTGCATAAGACAAATCTATTGTTCCCACAACTGCTAGTGATAATCGAATCGTTCAAGTGCAAAACATTACAATGCCAGTGTTCAGAATTTTTCGGCACTACAACAACCAAACAATTGTGAAGTCTGAATGAAGAGCGAGCTGACGTTCTCAAATCAAGTTTCCAAGATGTTTCACACTATCACATTGGAATACATTAAAAGGTGATTTGAAAAGTATCTTGAGTGCATTAACTAGCTCGACCCTGTTTGAAGAGCAAGACATTATGAATGAGGAAGTTCAGCAGTTGGCAAAGCAATTTGATGCACTATTTCAGTGGTGCTCAAACCGTGACCCACAAGGCCCTCTGGAGTGGCTCGCAAAGCAATTTTCATTGAAAAGGAAACTTAACACATTAATCGTTTAAGAGAATTTTTTAGAGAATTTTTATTGAGATTATTAATTCTTGTGGCCCGCGAAGGGTTTCTGAAAGACAAATGTGGCCCACGAGCCAAAAAGTTAGA
>Ga0210059_1005624_pt1 | contig 20147 bp, 12 predicted proteins | sample Ectturendosymbi2_FD_188042 | JGI IMG/M metagenome (GOLD analysis project Ga0210059, IMG submission 188042) | Ecteinascidia turbinata endosymbiont from Florida, USA - Sample 2 (SPAdes) (version 2) | ecosystem: Host-associated > Tunicates > Ascidians > Unclassified | place: Key West, Florida... | reverse complement strand
AATCTCATACGTCGTAACAGTCCGCGCCGCCGTGGACAACCTGATGATCTTTAGTCTTTATAAAATCTTTGTTTGGAGGAGTGGCAACGCCCCAACGATTCAGTCACGAGCCGCCACTCTTGACGGGTGAAAGCATTATTGTGTAAAACAAAAACAATGGAAAATTATGAAAAAAATACTTCTATTGAATTTTCGCAATTATACTACGTATGAAATTGAGCAATAAAAAATCATCAATAAATATTTTTGATAATTGTTTTTATTCGCAGTAAACAATATAACTTTTAAAAACATATTGAAAGGCAATGTGGATAATAAAAGTTTCTCTTAAAATTTTCTGTGCTCAAAATTTTCAGAAACCACTTTTGAAGGTGGATTACTCGTAACATCGCAGAAAATTAAAATGCTTTGCTTTTATTGGAACAGCCCACGCTTTTGCGTGAATGAAACATTCCTTTAGTTCGTATCCGTCGTACTGAATCCGCGTAGCGCAAAGATGCAACAATGTGACCCCAATGCGAGAAGAGCCGAAACTATTGTTGCGTGATGGGAGTGGTGCGTTGCTGCGGCAAAGAACGAAGAACGCCCGTCACGCCAAAGCAATTTCGGTTTCTCTTTTACCAAAATTAGCTCGTTGTGGCCGTTCTGTCTCCGCGTTACGCATGGTGATGAAATTCGATAGTATTTTCTACCCTACAAGAGCTCAGGTACTTATTGCAACCAAACCTTTTCAATGTTATTATTGTTTTCATAAACAAATATTTAAAGTGAAGTTGTTCTCCACAAAATCTGGTACATTTCCATCGTCAGTCCTTGACTTGTTCCTTGTCCATCTCACAACCTTGCATCAATGAACAATGTCAGTGACAAACGACTTGAAGAAATCTCAAAACGTTTTAGATTTCCAACCCAAAGCAAGGTGAAATAGAGGCTCTCACCACTTTGTCCTTTAATAACTCTACAGTAGCACCCTAAGTCAGGCACGTAGCCAGGGGGGTACAATGGGGCAATTGCTCCCCTCAATTCCGAAAGTAACACCAACAATTTTCAGTTTAATCAAGCTTTTGATGTGCAATCAAGGAAATGCGGTAGTGCAAATCAACGAAACTGCTAAAACCTATTCAGCTTCAACTTTCATTGTAACCTGACCAAAGCAGTGCGGTTTACTAATTGTCCATGATTATTCAAACATTGCGTATAGTGTAAATGCTGGAGAATTCCTGCCATGGCTGACCTTTACCTGAGATTTAAGTTCCGTGCGGAAGTAGGTGATAATGAAATGCAAACTTGTATATACGCGCATGGCCGTCGAAAGTTTTTTTCCAGGAAGGGGCCAATAGTGGATTTTCCAGGGGTAGAAAACCTTTTTCACAAAAATTGCTATGAAAATGTCAAATTTCAAAATGCTCCCCTACTGACGCCCATGTATATGCCTACGCGCGAGTAGTCACTAACGAAAGTAAAACAAGGAGTAACGCTTTTCGAAATTGTTTCTGGTGCACAGCTTGCTGTATCCCACCTAATGGCGATGGAAACTTCATTTTAAGACAATCGCAAATATTCCTCTCTGATAACTCTGGCGTGCTACAAATACTATATATCAGGGATGGCCAACTTGTCTTCGACAGGGATCGACTAGAAAATTTGTTAATAACTCGCGATCGATCGGTCGGTATTAGTCAGAAGTACAAAATGTCATAAAATACAACGTTTTTATTTTTGTATAACTTTCTGAAATATTGAATGAAAAATTTTCTTCTAAGGTATCTTGTCAATTCAATGCAAAATCAGGTGCGGTCGATCAACTGAGTCTCGGCAATCGACCGGTCGATCGCCATCGACGTGTTGGCCACACCTGCTATATATTTTGCCCTTGACTGCAGCATCAGTCGTAGCTTCAAATGGACAGTGTAGATGCTTGCTTTTGTACAGTTTTGCAAGTAAATGCGTGAACATGGCGATGATATATAATCAGGCCCGTCACCAGGGGGGAATCGCCCCCCCCTGCAAAACTTTTCGCCCCCCTGGAAAAATCTGTTGGGCATAGTTGAAAACTATTAGACACAGTTTGAAAAATTTGGGCCCTTTTCAGCAAACTTTTCGACACCCCTGGGGTCCCAGGCCGGTTACGGGCCTGTATACATTACACATTTTGTATGCCTTTAAGCTCAATCCTTGGTTAAGAAGCCAATTCAGTTTCAAAGTCTTTTTTATTACGCAGTTAATCCAGACAATGCTTTCTAGCAACATTAGCATTTATTCTAGATATTTAATTGTGATGGTATGTAGTCATTCTGTGACGGTTCAACCACAAATATGTGGGCCTCAGCGGTTTCATCAATGATTTCCCATTACCTTGCTGGCGAGTAAAAAAACAAGTTTGTCAAGTAATCATACTCCGACCTGTGCATAGTCTGAAAGTGAAAGTGTTACAACTTTTATCTGATGTTGCTTGCCACCTGTTCCATAGTAACTTTAAAAGAATTCAGCTGCAGCGCGAAGAGTCAGCAGAAAAATCTAACCAAAATGGAAGGATGCTTTTTATTTTGTTAGTGTTGAGGCCATTGGCACTGCCATTTACTTACAGATAACCTGCAATCTGTTTTCTAGACAAAGCGGATGTGACCAAACTGAAACTAAATCAAAATTTTTCCTAGACCATTGGATTTTGCTATTTAAGCTCCAACGGATATAAAGAAATACTTCAACCTCTTAGTTCCCAAACTTTTCTGAGCACGACACAATAAGTTTGGTGAACGTCTCGTGACCCAAGCCTCAATCAACGTATGATAAAAATGCTTATTGTGCCGATGATTTTAGGTAGCAAGTTGCTAAGTTCGTTTTTAATGTCAGCTATCTACTCTTTTCTCACGTACCTACGCTACAGACAGACAAGCAGTGTAACGTTGAAAATCTACAGCTCTGGTTTGGATCGCCTCTGCGCGACCCATTTTTTGACCCTTCTTCGGATTTTAATCCACACTTTGGGAACCACTGGTCTAGATCAACTCACCAACCGTTGTATTAAGCTGCGGCGACAAGTAGGCCTACATCTTAAGCTTTGACAGAGCCGTGGAAATAATCGATTGTGGCTTCATTTTCGCAAATACACAACCTTTTTCACACTTTTGCGTAGAGTGAGTGGGTCAAACATACGCAGGTTTGTTTTGGGGATATGTATAACGTTCCCCAATTAAAAAAATTGTCATCATAATATTTGTGAATTTTATTGTCAACTCTGAAAAGCTAGACATGTAAACACCTAATCGTTTATGGGAAGCAGGCTTAGTGCAAGTATCGAGTACAAAAATGCCACCGCAGCCGCATTTCATATCGTTTAATGACACAAAATCCAAACATTTTTCAAACCTATTGAAGGACTCTAGCGTTTACATTTACAATGTCAGTTGCATTCGTCAACCAGTCGCTCAAGAATTGGACAAGATCCACGTTCTCGTCTGCATGCGCGCAAGTTTTGTAGACCTGTTTGGGAGTCGGTGTCTTAGAGCAGGGTCTCCAAACTACGGTCCGCGGCCACATCCGGCCCTCGAAACTCTTTCATCCAGCTGCAAAGACATTTTGTGAATAATGCAAAGATGTTTACAAAAAATTTGTGATTTGCTACATTGCAACATATCTAGAAACATAGGTAAGATGTCCGGCCCTCGAACTTTTGTGCAAGAGCTTATGTGAATCTCGGACAAAAAAGTTTGATTGCCACCGTCTTGGAGCAAAGTTGCTAATCGGCTTCGATTGAACGTGTGTTGGTGTACAGTATATCGGAGGCGTGCAAATATAAAAAGCGCAATCACAATGACGACCACGATGACTCCTTGCTCAGGTGCAATATTGGCTGGAAATAGCATACTGCAAATTATGCACTGAAAATATCGAGATTTTCGGAATGCTTTTGCAAGAAAGTTTTACGAGCAAATGGTGGTTTCATTCCAAGTAGAAACTTGTAAATTTACTAAAAACAAACTTTTAAAACTTGTCAACTCAATGAAATGAGTCTCTCTATTTGCCGGCTCAAATCTGAACAGCATTGTTGTGAAAAAGAAGTTTCAAAATGCCGCATTTTAGAGGCGATGCTTTAAAAACAAGGGACATTATATATTTAAATGTTGACACTTGGTTGTTGTTTGCCTCCCCCTATCGAAATTTATGGCTACGGGCTTGCCCTAAGTTGATTACCTCTTTGGTCCTATCCTTTGATTGTTTTGAGATATGTAGCAAAATCAATAACACACTTGAATGTGAAATCCGAAAAATGTAACAATACTCGGTTCGGTGTAGAAAAAAGGTGAACAAAAGCGCTGTGTTCACCAGACGACCAGGAAACCGTGATCGATTACCGTGAAGCATGTTGACACGTTATCATGTCAACTGCAAAACTGTTCGAAAACAAGTAGCCTACACTGCATTGAGCCTCAGATAGAAATTGCTCAAAATCACGCATAAGGATTGCACAAAACATTAAAGGACATTTGCATCCACCACAGATACACATTATTAACTTTGTTTACTTTCCTTTTTGCGTGTGTGTACGTGTGTATGGAATTATTTTTATCTATTCAAGTGTTACTTTGTACTGCATTTTGAGCGTTGTCTCTTTTATTGTATAAACAGAGTTTCTCTCTCTTCTACACGCTACAGGACTTTAGGAAATAAGCTAATGATGATCACTTCAAGACCCAACCTGTTGTCATTGGCATTTTGGAATAAATAAACGAACAACAAATCTAATGTGGTTTTGCTCATGGCAGTTATTCAAAAGGGAGAATTTTTGATAGATCAGCTCAGTCGTTGCAAGAGCACTGTTTCAACTATGCAACCAAGTGAAGCATTGCACTGCAAAAATTTCAGTTCAAGAGATTGCCAAAAATAGCTGGTTTCGCTCTTAGTTTCAGTTTCAGCGGATGTGCAAAACAAAAACTATTTTTAAATATGGGGAGATTTGACGTACCTGGCAAAATCTGGCAACGTTTTTCGATCTGGCCACGATAGATCGTAGTGGGAATAAGCAGGATTACGCATATCGGATACTTCATTTTTGTCACATGCTATCCCGTGGCAACATTCGACTGTCCAATCTCAAGGCATTCCCGTGAAAATGGTGATACGACCTACTTTTCAACATATGCGTGTGTTTAGACCAAACTCTACAGAAACTTTGCTATTACGCCAAAAAAGGCAATGTGGGTTCCAATCAAAATAGAAAGGCTTGTTTATAATGGTAATGCATGACCTAATAACCTTATTTCCAGGGTCATCGCATTGTTGCGTCGCAACATTGAGCATCTAGATTTATTATTTGCTGTGTTGTGTGCATACAATAATGGCATTCAAGTTCAAAAAACATCCTGCTATGTGACGTGAAATTACCAGCGACGGGACATGGACCAAATTTGAAGTCTACTGTCCACCCATGCGGCAAATCGCATGATACTGTATTTCTAGAGTAAACCCATTTCCATGGACAAGACTTGGACTAAGGTAAAACTCGATCTGACGTATTTTTATTTGATGCAAACTGCACATATTTGAGCTACACTGCAACGTGAGGCTCGGTGGAATGTTCACGTAACCTGCCAAGTAGTTCACCTGTTCTCAATGGCAAAGGCCTCAACTATTTGCTTTTTTTTGTTTCGCTCGGCGCTCCGTATATAATTCTCCATGTTCGTGTTGCTTGTCCCCTCTCTGCTAATTCATTGAGCAGCAATGTAAACGCTTTTGATCTATTTGTACTTCGTTTTTACTTCAACTGTGAAGCCCGAACTAATTCTGGTTTCTCAATGAAAGCCAACTAATTCTTTTGTGGTATGATTTCATAAAACTTTTCAGGTTGCAGACTTTAAACAGAGGTATGTGAATAGTCAGAAATTGTTATTTCCAGTCGCTTTCGAAATGGTTTTTCTGGAACCTTAATGACTTTGAAAAAAGGTTAAGGTCTAGTCATTCTTTTTAGGAAAATCTTTTACTTGACAGATCGCGTATGAAATTGTGTTACAGGGTGATACGATCCAGCATATTACTGAATCAAGGGGCAAAACGTTTGGAAGATGGAATACACAGCTATGTTTACAATTTTTTTAATTGAAAAATATCACAAAATTTCAACCGGTCAACCATTCAGAGGGACTTTTGTGCTTGTTTTCCACGCACAGTATCAGAGATTCTGGGAACACTGGTTTAAAGAGATACTCTCATGTTATCCTTGGGAATCGATCGAGACCGTTGTTTTGTTTTATGGTCATCATTGAGGAAAACTCCCCTGCCCAGGGCCGTAACAAAAACGGGGCAAGCAAGACACAAATCTCCGGGCGCTGAACTATTCCGGGGGTGCCGAAAAGTCCCAACAGTGTCACAAGTACTCTTTTTAATGCAGTACATTTGCTTCCGAAAGACCTCAGGTTCGCGCATGGGGGTGCAAACCTTGCTTCTTGCCCCGGACGCCATCTAATCGTGTTACACCCCTGCCCATGTGAAAAGCAGGCCCGCAACCAGGGGGCGCAGGGGTCGTAGTCCCTTTAGAAACATTTTCGCCCTCCCTGGAAAAATGTGTTGGACATAGTTTAAAAACTGGGGCATCTCTTAGAAAACTTTTTGCCACCTCTGGTGTTCCAAGCTTGTTACGGGCCTGGTGAGAAGGTATAATAACTTCAAATGCGCGCTTCGACAACGTTGGAAACTATTCGCCCAAACCACACCACAATTTGGATAAGTCATAGTTTGGAATAAAGCATTGCTAAACATTGAAGATCAATTAATTCATCTTCACAAAGCACTTTGAAAACACCAGCTCGCGCCCTGATAAAATTTACACTTTCAGTTACGCGTTTCAAAACGACTTTCAGATATTCTGGAAGGGCTTTACTCGCCAGTGCATGTCGATGAGGAACACAAGGAGTGGAAATCAGAGTTGCACAGTCGGAGGTAAAATGTCCGACTCCAGCTTTTCCAAAATTTCTGTCTCCGACCCCTTAACATAATGTGAATGAAGTTTGGTTGTAAACAATTTGTAGCAACTAGCAATCAATGGAAATCGTGGTGCAGAGCAAGAATTCTCTGTTTCAATAAAAGTTTAGAAAGAAATTGTACCATTTCACTAGGCACGCGTTAGGATTCCTAACTTAGAAGCGCGATGTAAAAAAATAAATCGGTTGTTCTTCCGGGAGTCGGAGTTGAAGAAAAAGTCCGACTTCACTGAGCGTAGAAGCGGCACTGTCTGCGCATAGTGAGCCTCTTGATCCCCGAGTTTATTTTCTTGAAAGAAATGATTTGTTTTTCCTGATCATCAGTCACTTCGCTAGTCGTCTCTAGATTTTACCACATCAAGTACCCTTCTTTCAACCCAGCTGCATACATCTACCTATACCGACAGTAAACCAACAAATACGTGCAATTCGACACGTCAGTTGACTCACCTAGCTGAAGGGTGACTCTTGCCTTATTACTTCAAATTTCGTCTGTTACGTGATCTGAAATGTCACAAGACATAACACCTTTACGACAACGAACTGTGTGGCATGATAAATAATTTTTTTCAAATTCCTTCTTTTGTTCTCCTTTCGATTATATCCATACTACACGGTTTGATAAGCTATTTCCCAATTGTATGCGATTTCTTTTCTTTTGCTATTGCAAAAGCAGCGCGACAGGATGCTTCCAACCTAACGTGTCTTCTGAAAGTAGCCCTAAAATAGGCAGAGTTCTTACAGCACAAACTGTGCGCATTGGTCGGCAAAACCATGTGGATGTCATTTACGTGTTGGGGATGGAGTGAAGAGAGCTTATAAAATTGACGGCTTCATCGAACCATTACCAGGCACTTTGGAGAAAAAATACACTGATGTTTTTGAACATCATCTGTTGTGATGAAGTTGAGCCGAAGTATTCGTTTTCTCCAGACGAGTTATCTTATTCTACATCATAACTGAGAATGTTGAAACCTGCAATTGTTGACTCATGAATACCTCATTCGCTAAAAAGACTTCCACTGTGCTCGCTTTCGACTTTGCAGGCTATAGCATGCTGTGAAAAGAAAGAGAAAAGTGGCGTTACAGTCACACCATTGTGAAAACCGTGAAACTTATTGCACAATAGATTTTGCAATTTTGAAAGAGTTACAATCTCCCTTTACGTACAAAGTCCAAATGAAGCCATCCTCATTGAACTCATGCGCGCAACATTGTACTTGTTCAGTAGTGAACAGGTACAGTGTTGCGCGCATGAGGTGCTCGAATGAATCTGGTGACCTGTGTAAAGATGAACTAAAAAGAGAAAACTTATTACTAAGCATTGCCCTGAATCATAATCCAAGGTGCAACATATCCAGGTTGGTGTGATATATCTGTAAATTTGTTTCATAACAATCATCTGCAACGCCAGACCTGCAGCCTCTCACCAATCTTCGAACAAGCAATGTCGACTGTACTTCTGTGTTTTGTTCTGCAACTAACTGGCCTAACAATCCAGGATATTTCACTTTGTAAAAGTTTATAAAATTTTTAATTTGCTATAATTCATGACTAAGCAAATTTGCCCCTAGAAAACTGACATTTACCCCTGGCCGTAAATTTGCCCAGGTTAAGAATCACTGGCCTATGTGAATAGCTTTATCACATTACGCTGATGCGGGCTTCTTTTCACACAATATCGAACTACATGGTTTGTTTTAATATCTATGCAGGCTTTTGGGAAAACGTTTTCTAAGGTTTGGTTTACTTCTGACTCCTAAGTGAACAAGTACAAAACTATGTTTGCTGTGGAAAGTTTTCATAATTCATCTGCTCAATTTTTGTAAGCCTGCGTGCTGTTTTATCTTTAGTAAGTTGTCCGATAGTCGTTGTCGACATACAAGTCTACTTTTCATTGCTTGAAACAGTTTTTTGGAGAGTGTCTAACTTTCTTATTTGTAGAAAGTGGTCGAAAAAGCATATTAGTCAGTTTATGAAAAGAAAACGCATTTACGATAGCCGAAGTGTAGTGAAACATTTTCGACTAAAGACTGAGAAGTGGGGTTCAACCAGTACAGACTAATGAGAGCACCACAAACGTAGTTGTGTTAAAATCCAATTCAGACTCAATTGTCTGAAGTTCATAATGATAACCATGTTGGGTTATACGCCAATTCAGCAAAAGCTGTAAACGTAAAGGATGACACTAAGTACACCCTAGTTTTAGCAAACTGGTATACACCTCAATCCAGGGTCGTATCGCGGGGGAGGGGCAAAGGGGACACAATTCACCGGGCGCCAAATCACTAAGGGGCGTCGAATCACTTCTGCGGGAGCCGAAAGATCCCAACCTTGCCTTGAGGAAGCCCACTAGAATAGGTGGGCGAAGCGTCGGCTAATCATAAAATAATCGCCAGAAGAGCTACTGTAATTTATCTGTTTGAGTCCCAACAATGCCATAAATACTTTCTTCATTGCAGTACACTTGCTTCCGAAGGATCTCTGGTTCGAAAATGGGGGTGCCGAACTTGCATCTTGCACCGGGCGCCATCTAACCTCGTTGCGCCCCTGCCTCTACTTGAATAAGATTTCAACAAGGATGCAAATCAAGCGCGTTCTTTCATGGGAAATTTTCTTTGCGGTTTAGAAAGGGTAAAGCGTTTTGTGAACGTTCATTTGCATTGCATCGTCAGCAACCTGAAAAGGAAAAGCAAAATATTGACGTTGTCCTTCCCTGGAAAAATTTCCGCGGACGACCATAGTGATAGCGGCTTCTTGGGTTAGCATGTGCTTGTTATTGTATTGTGCGCACCTTTTTCTGATTTTACTTTAGTCTTTTTCTCATTGTACCTTTAAACCTTTGCTTACAAATTTTCTGGATTGAAGATGCGTCAATGACACTAAATCAATTTCCCGGAAAAACAATCTGCGGTCAGATTCTGCTTTGTCAACCTTCATAGGCGGATCCATGGGGGGCAAAAGAGGCTGGAGCGGCCCCTTAAATTATTTAAGATACATTTTTTGATTTATGGTTCCCGACACGTCCAATGTGGTGATTTTTTGGATAGCCTTCAATAAACCATTTCTCGCACGGGGATAGGGACGAAAGATTAAATGCAATGCTTATTTTAGTGACAAAGTGACACTCTTTGTTTACATTTATCAGTTATTTTGCCACTGCGTTTTCATTTATTCTAACATCCACTGACAACTAGTTACCATTTGCATGATGGCTCATGATGGCGTCATTCGTGCGCATGCCCTTTAAGTTTGTGTTTCATCAAAGTAATTGTATTAGCACCATACAGGGTATACTTTTCTACTACTTCCACGTATAATCTTCGATTTCATACATGTATTTGTGCGTTCGTTATCATTGCGATGTATGCTTACACCTCGCGCGTTGCGTGTGGGAGTGGAGACCTTATACACAATGAACCTGTTTCTCAATAAGGCTCTTTGTGTTGTTTCTGTTTATTATCTGAATGATATGAAACAATAAATCAATCAATCAATCAATCAGCAATATTGCTGAGCGAGCAGTACTTCAAAGAATCTTCACGATTGAAAGGGCTTGCAACGCATGTAATTGTAGACTTCTGAGATAACTGGAAGGATTTATTGAGCTTAATACTGAGTTAGGATATACAAGCTTTCAACAATCTACTTCGGATTCGGGAAAAAAAGCATACATATTTTCAAAGCGAAATTTGAGTCATGATATTCACTTTCTGCACTAGAACCTGATTGACATCAGTGCTACTTCCCTGTAGTATAACCTAATGTGCAATCCTGTCGTGTTTTGCAGAAACTCTTCCTTGTCAATAATTTTAAAAGTGTTCCAACATTTTTTGAAAGGTCATTTACGATGTGTTGCAAATTTCTCCGGGATATATGTAAAGTAAGTACCTGAAGATTTGAGAACTTTGTAGTGAACGATAAGTGATTAGTTACAAATTGAAGCTTAGTGTGCAAGTTTCTTCAAATAACCTAACACCTGGTACAGTGTTTCACTGTTACTGCTTTTTTAAATCGTTTGCTTGAGCTTTTTCAATTTGCCGCTTACATGAACCCAGGGGCGGATCCAGCCAGTAAGTTTAGGGGGGGGGGGCGATTTCAGTAACATGTGGTAATCATGTGTCATTCGCGGGTTCACTACTATAAGAGAAATGAAGTATACTTCACAATATTGCTGTTGCCAAACAATAGACGGCAAAATGGCCTTGTATCGCGAATGCTCTTTTCGAAATAGTATAAAATCATGGAGAATAAAGTTACTTCACTAGGTTTTACCTTGGATCCCCCCTGACCTGCACGTAACTTAGACCTTAAGAGTTGTGCTGTTACTAGAGCAAATATAACAAACTATGCCTTACAAAAAGAACATAATCTCGTAAAAACCAAATTATTTCTTAACAAAGTCGTTTGTGCTTCGCAGTGCATCTGCGATACTTTTTTGCTGTTGCTGCAACACCAAATGCTGCCCAGATTGTTCTGAAGACGACTGCTGCTGCTGTTGTGACAGCGGATGCTGATGCGCCGATTGAAACGCTACACAAAGCAAGACGGACAATGACTTGACATGTACAGTGCATTTAGATTTTTCGAGCCCATATCTGTAAATGTGCATTGCTGCAAATGCTCCATTCTTGTTGTTTCGTGCCTATTTTCTGAACTCTAGTCACTAGTTCCGCGCACAGTGCCTAATGGTGCAAATATTTAGAGTATTTTTTTGCAACCTCTCCGGTGGCGTTGCGTTCACCACGAACGGGATGTGCGCGAACAACAACAATATATAAACGTGGCGTGAACAAGCAATAATAGAGTGATCATGGCGTGTGAACTCTATTGTTGTTTGCTGCCACAGTGCGAAGCTTTGTGCACATGCATTGGTAAACAGCAAAACGACTATCAAACAAAACCATGTCGAAAGAGCGAATTGCCCAAGCTAGACCGAAACAGTGGTTGTTGTCTCATTTGCAAAAATAGTGTTCCTCACTTCCATTCCACTTTTGGAATATCGCCATGCAGTAGTAAAAATAGAATACTGAAAGCAGTCAGTTTTCAAGAAAGTACCGTAATTTAATAAACATTTAGAGACGTGATCGCTCTAACCCAACAGCGCCAGTTTCGAAACTGAGGAAGCGGTCACACAAATAAACCACTGAATACATTGTCGCTGGAGAGGAAACACGTTGAGTGAGTTCTTAATGGCTTTCAGACACGCAGTGACAGGTAGGCTACACGTTTTGGGAGGAAACAGTGCGGGGTGAGGCGGGTGCGTAGCCAAGGGAGGAAACGGGGACTATCGCCCCCCAAAAGTTGCACCAAAATTTTTGAGGTTATTCAAATCTTTCATGTACGAGCCAAAGAAATACTTCAGTGCAAATCATCGAAACTGCTGTTGTATGTGAAACGTCTTCACTCCCACACGCAAAACGCTAGATTTTTAACATCCATCGCAGTAAAGAGAAAAAAACACAAATACACGAAAGAAGACGAGGATATATGCATTGCGGTAGTATAGAGTATACGCTTGATGGCGCTAATGCATTTACTGTACTTTGATGAAATACAAGCTTTTAAGACACGCGCATGAATGACGCCATCATGATTATTATATTGAAGAACTGCAATGACTTCAAGTACTGTACATCGATGTATAGAATGCATGAGGGAGTTGGAGGCTACGAAGGACCAAGGGCCATCTAGGCTGCAGACCTCCCAAGGACGAAGCTGCTTTCAGTGCCTAAAGGGACCTAACCTCCTTCAGCTTATAGTGTAACAAAAACTTGTATCTCACTGCTTATAATCACTGACCGCAAGTAAAAACAAGGAGTAACGCTTTCGCAGCTGCTTTTGGAGCACCACTTTGCTGTATCCCATCTGATACTGATGTAAGCTTCTTTTCAAGATCATCGCAAATTCTTTTCTGATAGCCCTGACGTGCTACAAATATAACCTGCCTTGTTTGCAGTGTCAGCCGTAGCCTTAAGTCAATATCCTATATTTTTGTTTATGTACAGTTCTAAAACTAAATGCGTGAATATGGCGGTGTTATACGCTTCATATGTCTTGAAACTCAAACTCTGGCTAAGTTAGAGTCTTCTTCACTAAGTCATAGTCACTGTTTAGCAAGAATAGTATTCATTCTAGATATTTGTCTGTGATGACATATATTGTGACAGATCAATCACAATTATCTGGAACCTTGTTTTCATCAATGATTTCCCTTTACCTTGCCGGAGAGAAGAAAATCAGTCCTGTCGCGCAATTACCGTAGATTCCGACTTGCTGTGCATCTCAAAGTGTTTCAACTTTCATCTGATGTTAATTGCCACCCTATCCTACAGTAAATAATTTGAAATATTTTAGCTGCAACGAGAAGAGTCAGCAGCACAATTTAACGTAAGCAGAAAGAAGCTTTTTATTTTGTAAGTGCTGAGGGCATTGACGCTCCCGTTACTTACAGATACCGAGATACCTCATACAGGGGTGGATGTAAACATTTAGGGGCCCGAGACGAACTCTCAGAAAGGAGCTCCAAAACATCGCCACTTCGAAATGTAGATGTGGGAATAAGTGGTTAAAAGAGTTGTTTGTTTCACATTTCAATTTATGAACTAAATTCAAGAGATAAAAACGATCTATATTTATAATATAGATAAAAGAGGACCAAAAACGTGTAAGTTTTTGAAAGCTGGGCACTTGAAAGTTGCTCCCTTGGCACATTTTCACATAACTTTTGCTTTGTTTTGAGAAAAACATATGGCTTGCTTCAGAGCTTCTTCAAATGTGGTTCTAGGGTGGTTCATAGGCTTTTTAACAAAATGTTGCAAAAACTAAGCGGGAAACTCTCAAGGGGGTGGAGCACGGAATCTCTGAAAAATGGCCCCGAGGCGACTTTCCCTTCCCTAATATCCACCGCTGAGATTGCAATCTGTCTTCTTGGAAAAACGTATGCGACTAAAATGAAACTAAATTTAATTTTTTCCCATTAGAACTTTAAATTCCGCAGACTAGTTATTGTGTTTTCTAGAATGAAGTGATTTGTGCAAATTTAATTACGTGTAGTGCTTAGCTGTCTTTACATGCAGCTGAGCATGGTCAGTAAGTCTTGCAATCTGGTGTTACGATGGTGTTTACAGTCTATTTCCATTGTATATCTCAATTAAGTCAGTGAAACGTACTGTAATTCAAACGAAGTGAGTTTGAAGAAGCTACACGGTTTTACAGAGCAAATTTAACGTAGTCAAAACATTTTACGGATTATCAAATATCTAAATATGTTTCAAACGCTTAAAGACTATGGCGTTCACGTTTATCAGCTGCATACGTCAATCGTTAGCTCAAAAATTAGACGACAATAGATCCACGTCGTACAGTACATGGGCGAAAGGTTTGAGCACGGGCGAAAGCTTTGTAAAAGACCTACTTCTGAAGTCAGCGTCTTTGAGCAAAACCGCTACTCGGATTCGATTCAACGTGTGTTAGTGTACATCAAAATATCAAAAGTGCAATCGTAATGGCAGCCAAGATGAGTTCTTATCAACTGAAATGTTGGCTGCAAAAAGCACACTTCAGATCGTGAACTTATCACAGGCGGGTACAGAGAGGGTTAAGGGGGCTGAATCCACACCCTAGATTTTTTCAGATACATTTTTTGATCGATGGTTCCCGACACAGCAACGTCCAACGGGGTTATTTTTGGTTAGTCTTTAATAAACCATTTCTTGCACGGGGATAGGGACGAAAATATTAAATGCAAAGCCTATATTGTTGAATTTGAGCAGTCTGAATATGTACATTTCAATAAAAATGAAACTTTTAATGAGCATATTTTAATAAAAAGATATGGTCCCAATGTTACATAAATACGTAAGTAAACCTAGGTTAAAATCCGGATTCGATTTGATTGACGATTTTATCCGGTTTAGGCGAAGATCTGGATTAACGGAAGATGGTTGTTTCTAGCCTGACGTCATCTAAGTACTGAGATTCGGTGAAAATTACTTAAATTGAACTTATTTACGACCCATCAGCAGCCTTTCACAGAAACGAAATGAATTTAGTGATGTGTTTACAATGGTATAGCAGACTAGTAACCTCCATATCCAGGCTGTTATGAACAATCTTATGTTCATAATTTTAGATTACTTGGCTGCGAAGAGTGACTAAGGCATGTTACCGCGTGCAATACACTCAGGCATGGTACTCCTGTACACAAGCACACTCAACAGCCAACACTGATCAAAAACCGTGGTGCGCCGGCGTGTCTTGAGGAGGGCTCCCATTCTGTAATTTCTAATAAACCCAGATTGCTCATGAAAAAGAAAACATTTGTCTACCGAAAAAAAATAGAAATGCAAAAAAACACATGAATGCAAATACATGAGGCAAATCGGTTATTAAAATACTGATTTGCTTATACAGTAGTTCTTTTTTCAAATGTGTCTGCAACATTGAAATTAACATTTGGATCACTTTTCTGTTACTCAAAACATTCTGTATTAACCAATAAAGCTGATATGTGATAACATACTCCATTGTTGACATCTCTCACTTTCCAGGCTTAGGTAGACCATATAGTAGCCGCTTTGCTGGCTTCTTGACAATGCTTCTTTTGCATTTGTCATTACAGTCTTGGTTATAGCAAGTTTGTTTTTGTTTTAACATGATTAACAAGCAAAAATAGTTTTTCTAGTGATGCAGTAATATGTGGCAAACTGCAAATATGGCCATTAAGTCATAAAGTATTGCAAACAATGAGTTATTTAAGCCACCTTTGATGTTACGCTGATTATATATACCAGAAATCAAGGATTTTATTGGACAAGAACATGTGTTTAAACTTGATATAACCTCCAGCCCATTTTTTGCTGAGGCGTTTTGGTCATTTGTCTCATGTTTTTATCAAAAACAGCGATAACAGCATTCACGAGTTTATATTTTCGGACATTATTACTGAAATGACTTAAGTTTTTGTCATTTATAAAAAGTTTGGTCTGCGACAGAAAAATGACCAAAAATAACCTAAGCTTCCAGCTGATCTTCAGACACAAGATGGGCAAAATGTAGGGCCACATTTGCCATTGAATTTGGATCTTTTGTGAAATCTTGAGCTGCAAAGGAATCTAAAATTCCTAATCTTCAAATCCTTAGGCCAATGCAAATTGTTTTTTAATTTGCAGATGAATAGGGCAACCAAAGAATTTCAACATTCTGTTGTAAGCTTTGTTTCAACAAATTCTTCAGCTGGTGTCTGGGTTAATAACCATTCACACAAATGCAAATCTTTCACACTTGTTCATACCATTTGTTATTCGTTCGCGTCTGGTGCAATGCGGCCTCTACTTCTGATGTACGCGCACCTGCATGGCTGTCTGTGCTGGATGGCAAGCACCCTACAGTATTAGGTAATGATATTTATACGGGTGTCAAACCGACTGAAGATGTTTTGTTTCACTAATTCAAGTACTTTTTTCACTTGATGATCGAATGTGAACACTGCAATTACCAGAATATATGTGTATTTCACTATTATAATTCGTATAGGTCGTTGCCAAATTTTCATCTTCAAAAAATCCAGATTTGATAGGATTTTTCAAAATTAAACCTAGACACGCAGATGGACTCAAAAAACAGATCTGTGTGGAAAAACCCAGCAGTGGGAGCCTTGGTCTTGAGCGTTATGTTCAACGTGATATGCTATGCCCGTGTGTGACGTAAGAATCGTCCCTATGAATAGTCGAATGTTGCGCGCAATTGTACCCGATGTTATGACAATTCTGAACGTCCGTTGGTGATCGTGAGCACGCTAAGTGTTGCGCCTGAAAGCTGCCGAATCTTTCTTGGAGACCAGTCAATGCACTTTAAGAACACAACATAAGTGGAGAAAAATCCGGATTACGAGATGTGAAAAGAGCAGATTTTATCCGGTTTTGGCAAAGATCCGGATTAACAAATCTGGATAAACCGAAGATTTTTATAAAGAAAAACGTTAGAAATCATTCATACCACCAGTTTTATACGGTTTTGGCGAAGATCCGGATTAACCGAAGTTTACTGTATTTACATAAAGTATTTGCATTACATATACGTTACATAAACCGCAGGCAAGTACAGCATTTAAACTCTTGTTTCATTTGTGTAAGATTGGGCTTCTTGCGGACAAAGTTGAATAAGCAGGAGATTGTGGACAAAAGTAAAAAAGGAACAGACTATTCTATTTTTTTCTTACAAGCTTTCATGAATGAGTGCATCATCGACGCTCCATCGTAGCATTGTATTAGTTAGAAGATTCGGCAAATCAATTTCATACAAGATCAAAAACATTCTTTCTGATATATACTTTGCATCAAATTTTTGAAGTTCATATCTTCCGAGCAATTTTTCTTGAGGAACAGCGTCTTTGCCCACAAAGCGAATTATGACACTTAACAGCTCAACGAGTTGCGTCGCAACTCAGTGTGAATACGCCGGTATCTGATGAGTGGTGTTTCGCTAATATGCTTTTTCGGACAAGTGATGCCCTAGCTTCAATTATGTCATTTTAGATTTCTGGACAAGTGCACTTCTCATAGTTTGGGATACTGCGGGAAATTTTCAAGAGTGTTTCATCCTTCATGAAAGAAAATTCCATCAGCTGCAAAAAAGTCTGAATGCAATAAACTAAGGTCTTCTTCTGTGCCCATGAACGATTACTCGTTTCCTGCAAGATATTTTATGTCATCAACAATAGGTGAAAGTAGGGCTGTGAGCCGGAACTCAAATTTCGGACTCCGGCTCCAGCTCCAGGCATCTAAAATTTGGCACCGGCTCCAACCTCTAAAAGTTTTTGGTTCCGGCTCAAGAACGATTTGGTCCATTAAAAACCAAAAACCATTGTATTATTTGTACAATTGGCTTGCTCCAAAAACTATGTCTGTCGAACAGGAATTCAAAGTTCAGGCTCCGACTCCGGCTCCACCATTCAAAATTGTTTGGCTCCTGCTCCAACCATCCAAAATTGCTTGCGCTCCGGCCCCGGCTCCACAGCCCTGGGTGAAAGATAGTACAGTATCTATTGAGACTAACCACACCTGTTGACAACGCTAAGTCAGCTGAAGAACAGCTTTTTTCTCTTGCTTGACGCTCCACCCACATGGATATAGCTTGAATGTACGATTTACTAGCGGAATGCTTGTTCGGTCCCTGACCTGTCTCCGTGCCTGTTTTGCAGTTCTGACATCTTGTGTGAGTAAATACTTTATTTCTGCCATTACAGTAGAAGAAAGCAGTAACAAGCATTCCTTTGAGCTGAATATTCCAGTCATTCACGGTGGGCATGCCAGTTTGTTTGAAAACATCGCATCGTTTGGCCAAACTTTGATTTGGGGGTCATAACCATTGGGTGACAAGGTTCGCTCCTTGGGCCAACTCAAAATGATCCGTGGGTGAACAGAACTATTTTGACACAATCCGGAAGGCATAGTATCACGAGTGTTTCTGCAGTAATGCGACTTTTTCGAATTGGCAATGCGAAATGCAACCACATAGGATGGAAAGATTTGCTTGGTTATATGTACCTCCTGCATCCAGCCTGACACATTTGAGACAATCTTTTTAGACTTAAATTGCTCAATCAACTTGCTAACTTGGTCCTTGTGCGCATTGTTCAAATGCTGTTTGAGCTGGAATGGTTTTAAACAGCTGTTAGACAACGTTTTCATGCACAACATTCTCTTGCGGGATATCCTCTTCATCTTTCTGGAGGCAAGTAAGGTCATACTTGATGTAGTCTTTCTGTATTTTCGCTTATTAGCCTTCACAATCGATATTTTTGCACTACAACATATGTCTGGGAAAAACAATGATTTGTCAAAAAGTGGGCTGGCATGTTTCACTACAAAGCGTAACTGCGCAGCACCATGCCAAACCATCTGTGCAGCGAAATCTGATTCTAGTGCACTTGCAACATTTCAAAACGTTGGAAAAACAGGGAGAAGCTATTTGAAATAAATGTGTAAGCTCTACTTTGTTCGTATTTTCATAAGACTTTTCTAAATTCATATTCTAAATTCTAACAATCCACCAACACTGTAATTCATTTATAATTCTGGTAATTCAGCTTTAAAAATATTTACGCTTTATAAAACCAACATGTGTTAAAATTTTCTTTGATAGAACGCTGGCTAAGACTATATCCTTATATTACCGTAGCCAAATTGCTAGGGCCATGGTGTTGTTTGCGCTAACAGAGAGACTGCGGAAACAGTTTCGAAAGACGGTCTTCAGTGATTATGACGTCACAAATCGAAATTGTTGCCAGTGTGGACGTTGCTTAATACAATTCATTTTGTAACAATGAGGTTAGCTTTTTATGCAACGTGCATTGGTGTTGCGAGTTGGCGTGACGATTAAACAGATTGAAAAAGAGCATTTGCAAAGTTTGTTAGGTTTTCGAGTTTGAATTATTTGGGAGGGCACTGCCCCAAATGCCCCCCGGTGCTAAGGGCCTGCCTGCCACCCATGGGTTATGCCACTGATCAGGTGCATTTCAAACATGAACAGGCACAAGTTCTTTTGACAAAGTCACACGTAACAATCGGTACGATTCAGCATACGCAGGACGCAGCCAGCGGGCTTTGAGTATATCGACCGACACAATAGTTGGCATGCAGCTTGACCAACCGTCATATTAAAATTCATGGAAACTCGTTGGAAGACTCTGGCGTTATCACCACGAAAGTTGAATAAAACTAAATTTCGTGAATAATAATTAAGACATAAATTTTTGACGAAGTTTAATCTAAATCAGGGGTCTCAAACTCAACTTGCTCCGTGGGCCACATAAGGACATATAAGGTAATCCGTGGGCCGCATTACAACGCTGACGCAACAACGGCGGTGTGTGAACTTGCTAGAAACAGCTTTTGCATCTTTAATTCCTGCGAAAGGTATCACGAAATATAGACAAATAATTTCTAGCCGTCTAAGGAACTTGTGTACTCGCTAAGCGAGCGCTTTTAAACACCGGTGAATAAACGAGATAACGTAAATTTTATTCATTCCATTCATTTTCATGCCCGCTTTTCCTCTACGGAGGGTCACGGCGGCAGCAGCCCTAAGAGGATGTGGAATACCTCATGGTCAGCAGCAATTTCAGATAGTTCTGCTGGCTCCACACCAAGACGAGATCAAGCAAGG
>Ga0210059_1005621_pt1 | contig 20158 bp, 10 predicted proteins | sample Ectturendosymbi2_FD_188042 | JGI IMG/M metagenome (GOLD analysis project Ga0210059, IMG submission 188042) | Ecteinascidia turbinata endosymbiont from Florida, USA - Sample 2 (SPAdes) (version 2) | ecosystem: Host-associated > Tunicates > Ascidians > Unclassified | place: Key West, Florida... | reverse complement strand
GCAACTGAGGCGGGGCCCCTAGACATGGCTGGGGCCCCCCCCGGCCGGGGGGTGCGGGGGGCGGTTCCCACGGCCCTGATTGCAATGCACCTCTTCTATTTGGCGCTTGTGTTAAACTGCGTCTTTTGTTTGGCACATTCGATGTGTGCTGCAGTACAGCACCTAAATGTTTTACTATTAACCTTTGTTTTGTATATTGTGCTTAGTGCTGTGCGCTGTGTCCATTCGTCCTCGTTAGTTTTGCTGCATGCTTGAACCAGTAGCCTATTTTTTTCCACCTCTGCTCTCTGGCACCTCTGCTGTTTGGGACCTCTGGTATTTGGAGGCGGTGACGACGAACCCGTGTCTTTTGCCGCGGCGGCATATTTCGATCAAATTAATTAGTCGCGGAGCATGAGCGAACCATGACAACTGTCAGTGCGCAGAAAAGGTCCAGTGCCGGAGCTGCTAAATTAACTACCAGCTCTGGCTCCAGCTAAATTTTGAAAACAGCTCAGGCTCTGGCTAAATTTTAAAAGCAGCTCCGGCTCCACCGAAAATGGCCGGTTCCTGGGCTACGCAGCCCTGCTTAGAAGTGTACGAACACAAGCAATGTGGTCTCACACACTGGCTTGTGGTCACACACCCTGGCTTGTGATCTCACACACTCGCTCGTGGTCTCACACACTAGCTTGTGACCTCACACACTGGCTTCACTGTTACCTGTCATGTTTAGCTCTTGTCTTGTGAAATTCCCTTCTCATTCGTCCGACAGCAAAACTCATAAGAAATGCTTCACCAGCATTTTATCCTGAGCTGAATAAAAGTCACGACATTTATGTGGCCAATAATTTATTGGTACATGACGATCGCTTGTAACCCACAATGAATGTAAACTGAAAGGAGAAAAACTAGACAAGCCTTTTTCTTGGCACAGATTTCCAAGTTCTGTTCATGAGAAAAAAAGATTTTCGAGGTGACGTGTTCTTTCGGAATGGAGCAGTTCGGCGATAACACTTTTGATAGGAACGCTATTTATGTACTTTTTTTAAAGGTTTTGGGTTTAAGTTTAGGGTAGGCAAACATCCTTTGCTGTCTAACCTTTGAAGTGTTTCAAAAATACAATTGTTTCCGTATTACACATTTGCGACCACCATCGCCGAAAAGCAGGCCCGTAACCAGCTTGGCACACCAGGGCGGGCAGTGTTTTCTGAGAGGAGCACAAATTTTTGAACTATGTCCATTAGTTTTAAACTATATCCAACATATTTTTCAAAGAGGGGCGAAAATTTTTTCAAGGGGGAAAAGGTTACGGGCGTGCCGAAAAATGATGCCGAACTGTCCTAGATCAAGTGGCGTAGCTAAGCGTGGGCTGCCCTTGAGTTTGGCGCCCCCGAAGCACATAAAAATACGTAGTGAACAGTGACTCCCTCTTAAAGCTTTGTATATATTTAACTAATTTGTGCACCATTATTATATTACAGTACTCTCTCACATGCTCAAATATGGTGTTTTATATACACACCAAAAAACTCAAACATTGTAAGTAACAGGTAAACAAAAAGCAAAAACGACATACAGGGAAAAATAGTTTTAAAAAAGTGTAAAAATTAAGACTACCTTTGTTTCTGAAATGAAAACTGCAATTTTCTACACAGTAACTCTTCTTGCCGTTTTGTTGGCAAATTCTTCAATGGCAATATCAAAATTTACATTATATCAGCCAATTGTTGCTCTGCCGACAGTGTGGCAAGATTTCTCAACCGCAAGGTGCTCATACTAGATCTTAAGTAATTCTTGATCAGTTTTGGTTTCGAAAAGCTCCTCTCACAGGCAGCAACACTAACGGCAATTATGAGGAAAATCCGCAGCATTATTACTATATTTGGAACAGTTCCCAAGGTTATACTTTTGACTAAACTGCAAAACTTCATGGGAACCTTCTTCCTCTACTGTTAACTGTACATCGGCAACATCGTATAACTGTGATGCAACAATAACGTTCTTCTTAACTGGACAACAATGAACAAGCGCCGCAACAACTATTATCAATATTTCTTTTTCGGCTATTAACTGCACTCAACCTCCTGTACAAGTAACTGGTCTACTTGGAATCTGAACGCAGCACGGTGATCTAAAATTTTCATATTGACGCGTCAACATACTGACGCAAGAAATCATTTCCCCTAAAAAAACGAGGAACCCTTAAAACTCACGTAACCCCACTACATGTTTTGCGGAACCCCTGATGAACAATACTGAGCTAGAATATATTTTTCCACACACACGGAAATCTATTTTGACGAGCGCAAATCCAACTACACATTCATTAGATATACACAGGAATGTGTTTTAGACCCAACAATGCGCTTTTATTCGCAGGTATCCTACAAAACTTAAGAGCACTTACAAAAGCTTAGAGCTCACCACATCCACACATTTGCCCACAGTCGTCCACCATATTCCTACTAAGCTCTATAACGTCATATAAGGACTACGATCAAACGTGAATAACGACACAACACTCGATCTATCAACCGTGTAGTGAATCAGTAAAATTTGACACCAAGTGAGTTGATAAGCGTGTCGAAAACCGTGTTGCAGCTTCATGTAAAAAAAGTCTATTGATACAACATCCCTGACACACGATTGTTTATTGTTTGGCTAAGATAACAATCGCTTAAATACACATGCCATAGTTTAAATTACTCAAAATCAAAAACGTCCTTCAACTGCGAGTAGTGTCCCGACATTAAAACCACTTTTATTTCAACACAGCTCTTGCAGGTTTATGACCCACAACGTAGCCCACAGTGCTGCCCCCATAAAAGTGCCGCCAGGGGCGGACCGACCCCCCTTAGCTATGCCACTGCCTAGATCGTGTTCTTTTGTGGTGGAGAATAAACGGATTTGTAAATACGACCCCACAAAGATAATTGTACTTCCAGAATAGAACGTAGAGTAAAGCTTTTGTCTTTTGTACTCTCATTGCATCCAGGAAAAAACCTTGCTAGGTAAAATTCTTTTTAAAGATGTGAGAGCCAATCTTCCACATTGAAACTAACATCACCACGCCAGGAAAACTAGTGTTTGCAACATATATTGATTGAAGCGCAGGCAGCAAATCTGTACCGTGTCGCATTTCAAAATTAATCACGCTTTCACACCAATTTGCAAAGTCAGTTAAGGTAGCACAACATGTTAAAAAATAAGCAAGCGAATAGCAAAAAATTTACATCGAGGCACAAAGCGTAATTTTGGCACAAAATTTGTAAAACTGTTCACCAAGTAACGAAATTCAAATATGGCTGGAGTGTGGAGCTCCACGGCTGCAGAAAGGAGGGTTTGCTGGACAATTGCGTTTCAAAAGATTTCCGCTCACAAACTTGGATATGCTTTGACACATTCCTCACTCTCTTCATGACAGAGCAAAATATTAACTCTTTACATTTAATCTGTTTGCATTTGTGTACACAGCAAGTCAGGACTATTAGAAAACTTTATTTGAACCTAGTCAATTGGTATTGGTTCTGAACATTGCATCGAACGACTTGTTTTGTAATTGCTTCAAGTACAGCGACATATATTTTGGAATCTTGACTGCACCCAAAATAGAGATAGACCGATTATCGGCCGATATTTGGGTTTTACTGATATATTGGTATCGGTCTCAGTAGGTGTTGACATAACACTGTTATATTCCTCACGCATGCAGACAACTTGCGCAAGAAAGCACAACAAAAGCAAGTCAAGACAGTTGTCTTGCAGCAACGCTTACAGGTGCGTTTTCATACACAAGGTGGCAAGATGAGCCATGGAGCACGCTTCGGCCGTCATAGCCGAAACAAAAGCATCATCGTTAATCAGATTAATTAAAGATCATAGCAAAATATTGAAATTGCTGCAATTTAAAAAATTTAGGTCATAAATCCTGATTTGAGGTTATTGATAAAAAGGTAAGGCATACATTCAATTTTTGACAATGAAGCAAAAATCAAGATTTAAAAATTTTACAAATACCGGCTATCGGTCCATGAATGGGCGATATATCGGCATCGGCCCCAAAAAAAGCCATATCGGCCGATGTCTACTCCAGAATGTGGCATGTAATCTGTTGTCAGCAGATCTATTGAATCAGATTTTGATGGGATTCAAAACATTGTTCTGGATCAGTTAATAATCGTACTCAGCAAATGTAACCCGAAGTGTCTTCCACCTAAAAGAGCGCAAAGATGAAACTTTCACTAAAAAACAAGGATATTGCGGCGATTGCCACCAGCAAGTAAATGCAGGTCATGGCTGGTAAAAATGTTTTCAAATACATGCAAACTGTTTTTTGGCAAAATGAAACAGGTAAATAAATTGAACTACTGGTAGTCAACAAGTCCACAAAAGAATTACCCCTTAGCTGGCGGATTTTTATAAAACTAAAATTAATCAGGAAAAAAAACGAAAAGCAAGAATTTTCTGCGCATGAAGAACTAGCATTCAGTGCAACGTCAGAACATTCGTATCCCGGTACTAACACGTCACTTCGATACGCATCGATGCGCCAAGTGGAATAAATGGATATATAAGTAAATGCTCGCTCATTTTAATTCAAATTTGCATAAATGCCCTGGTATATGTGCAATATAACAGACCGCTTGTATGGTTTAAACCAACTTTAAACGTGACCGACCGTAAGTAACTTTTAGATAGCTTTCCAGCATCACGAGAAGTCGAGCACACAAACACACGATGTAACGCGTAATTGCACAACACCGTGGATAATTAGTAATTAACCGAGTAAACTCCAGTTTACTACACATTTGAAAGCACTTCAGCGCATGGAGCTGTATTTTGTTTCAATGAATTTCGCTCGAAAACCTGGACTGGATTATTAAACCTGAGAGACTCGGAAGCGCCGTGAGCAAAGAGCCGTTCAAACGTTTGGCCGGCGTCTCCAACAACAGGTTTTGTTGTGGATGACAAAACCTGCAGCATATTGAAGCGCTGAACAACACGCACCGACATATCAGGAAGGCATACGATACTTACAGAACAATAATACAGCCCGAAGCAAGCGGTAATTCGATCGCATGTGTGCATAGAAGGACCATCAACCTGGCAGAGTGCACGGCCATCAGCCATGTCTCCACGCAGCTAAAGTAGACGATGTTTACAGAGGTAGAGAAGCAAGCACACCAGCGAAACGCAAACAAGGTGCTTCAGTAAAAAATGGCAAACAAGTGCTGAGAAAAAGAAAGCAATAGAGAAGTTTTGGCCTCTACGCAAAAAAGGGCAACCGGAAGTGAACACAAGACCAATTATAGCTATTAATGTCTTCTTATAGTGAAAAATATCAGAACACCTCGTTGCTGCTGACTAAACAGCGAACATCCAAATAATGTATAATACTAAACGAGACCGAATAATACGAAACAACGGACGTACTTCTGCCTTGACCCTCAAATACTGGCCAGGTGGTCAACAACGTGTTACAGCAGAGAAAGTTTAACAGTCGCTTTTTGAAGACGCGAACCCAGAATGCAGGGACCGTGCTGTTTCAGCAGCACAAGCAATGAGAGATTAATTCCCCGCTTGACCAGGTTCACTCTTCATGGCTTGTGCTGCACTGCGCCTTCTATAACTAGACGACTTTCTATTGGCGCCGTGTGACGCGGCGTCACAAAAGCATGCATCGCAGGAAACAACCAACGACCGTGCGATCAATAGCATCGCCACCACGTTGCGCTGGAAAAATCAAAGAAGGCGTTGCAAGAACACGCCGATACCACTGTTGCGATAGGAAAGCCCGAGCGGCATGTGCGCAAAGCTTCGCACTGCAGCAGCAAGCAAGAATAGAGATTACACGCCACGATCACTCTGTTTTTGCTTGTTCGCGCCACATATATATGGGTGTTATTCTTCGCGCACATCCCGTTCGTGGTGAATCGCGCATTCAACGCAACGCCAACCGAGAGGTTGCAACAACACTGACAGCACGCTCCAGATCTCGTGTGAAGTAACGTCAATAGGTCCAGGATCTTCCTTGTCGCTGTTTCTTCTGCTTGGTACCCCTGGCATTCGCGTGCCAGGGTTACAGGTTTTCGTACAACGGCAATTTGTCGCTTGCTGAGTACTCGCCCGGCAAATTCTGATCTGTAAATCTTACAGATGGCGAGACATACTTGGGTGGAGAAGAACTCCAGGTTGTTTCGCGTGGTTTGCGGGCAGTCAGAGAGGCGTCAGCGCTCTCAACAAGCTCAACCGCTTCGTCTGCAAAAAACGGTATGTGCCGCAATGGGATTTCCCCAGAAACGAGGTTTCGTTCGCAGTCTTGAGTCAGAGCAACAAGAAATCGTGTGTATTTGCGCGTGGAACTAGCGAAAAACAATTACTCTAAGTAAATTCATGAGTAGTAACTTCACAACTTTGAGCGAAAAGACCCGAAGTCATTGATTATTATCATCTATAGCAGGTTGGTACATTTGTTGGAAATTGCAATATCAATTCTGTAAGGAATGGAAAATATTTTATCACAGAATTAAGATATTTCTCAATGTCACACAAGTAGGTTGAAAAAACAGCCTAAAAACCGCATGCGGCAGTTGAGGCCGAAGCTTTCCATGATGGAACATAAAACAAGAAATTGTGCGAGGTTGGCTTAAAGGATGGACTCAAAACGTTTATTGACATTTTTCAGCTTTCAGAAAATTAATAAAAAGTTATCATTCAATAGAATCAGTGTGGGCTGCTAAATAGCACTGGTCTGGCCAATTAAAATAGCACTGGCCTGCTAATGATACATTAATCCAGGCTCGCAACCAGGCAATTACCCCCTCCCGAAATTTTCAAAAATATGCATAGTCGTCGTTAGGTGCAAGTTTCAATGATTTTGTCCTGCCCAAAAATATCAGGTGGTTGCGATCCCCCTGCATTAATCTCAACAGATTATTTTTTTATGAAACAAGAACCTCGCAAGCAATCAAATTCGTTTTTTGCTAGTTTTTTTATGTGTTTAATTAAAAAGAACTGAACTTGATCAAGTAACTATAACTGGGATGTAGGTTTACTGTTCTTTAACAGTTCGGATACGATATTGAGCGTCTTGCTCTGAACTAAACTCTTTTTAGTCGCACCAACCTGACTGCTGCAGCTTATCGTTCCACTGGTCGAACAAAAATACAGTAAAATAAGGAACCATCTTCCGCTTGGTGGCAGTCACGAGATGCAGGAGAAGCGCGACGTCATTTCGGACTGGTTCTTGAGACTGACTCACGCTGTGACGCAAAACAGATTGACTGATTGTTACATAAACAAAACAGTGTTTATGTAACAATAGATCTTATTGAGCATAGTCGTAGCCGATCGTGCCTTTACGACTCAGCCAACATAAATTTCATTTTCACTTCTTTTTAATAACACTATTATGAGCACTGGCAAAATTTTTAAAGAATTACGCGATCATGCAGCAAAGCACACGTCAACAAACTGAACAAAATCTTCGATAAAGCGAAGAAAGAAAAAAACTGGCAATATGAAAAAACCGTGGAAAACATGAAAAAAAGAGTCGTTTCGGGGGGAAACGAGTCGCACGCACCGATGAAAAACTCGCATGAAAAGCGCTGACGCAATCCAAAACACGTTGAAACTCTCTTCTAGTGCAGTGTGTCTATTGAAACCACTGTCCCGACAGTTGGATGTCTTTATGCCGCAACCAAGTTCGAAGCGTAACGTTACCACCAAACGGAAATTGCGTCACATAAGAGAAGCCGTTGATTGATGATAGCCTTACGGATCAGAACGACTGCGCATTCCTCTCTGTCCTGGTCAAAGTGATCAGGGGTCCTGTTTACCAGTAAGTAAAGGTCCGCGGGTGCTTTTATCACTTGACAATCAACTGCACAGCCCTCTAAGCGGTGTTCCGATCAGCCGTTAGGCATGCAGCTAATCCAGCGCGCTGTTTTTTTTCTTTGAAGCTTTTGCTACACCTATCATCAGTAGCTGTATCAGTGCAGAGACTTGCTAATGTTTTGTTTCGGTGATCTGACGCACATCTTGGAACTTAATTCCACCGCTCGCGTCATGCTACCTTTCAGAAAAACAGTCAAGCCAAATTCGTCGGTATTTTATACTTTCTATGGAAATAAATCCTTTTCAGCAAAGAATCAGACACTATAAGCTCTTACAGAGCATATATTTCGCCTACGATGTAGGCATCATCAGCTCTATTCAAATAGATCCTGTTTTATACTTGTTTTTTATTCAAATAGAATCTGTTTTATACTTGTGTTTTATGCTTGTTATACACACCCCACTTCCTATTCGCTTACATGCACTGAAGCCAGGGGTGTAGTGGGGCGGGAACGCGTAGGAATGGCGCTCCCACACTTTTTTATGTTTTCGTTTGTAGTGCAATGAAAGTGAACAATGTTTTAGTGCTTTGCTGGCTGGTGGTGCTAATCAATGGCAGACAAATAAAAATTGCATCGCATTCACATGGGCGTTTCACTGCCTTTGTTGAAAACGTGCTTACTGGAACGGTTGGCACACAACAGTGTCTGGCCGCTTGCTGGTGGGAAGGCAATATATGCAACAACCATGAGCCAGCGAATTCCACCATGACCTGGAACAAAAAAGACATTTATCAGTAACAGGAGGCTATTGTGTTGAATAAACTAGTGGAAGTTGGCGACGAAACTTAGCAGCAGCAGCTAAATTAGTGACAATAAAGCTTGTGCTGGCAGTAACGGAGTATAAGGTTATTTATATACCATGCAATGAGTTGCAGTTACAATGAATTGACAGTAATTACACATTTTCAATCTGTAGGTAGAAAACCGAAGCTTTTGGTCACCAGGGGGCGAGCAAAACAAATTTTTATGGTGATTTCATGCTTTCACAATCACGAGGGTTTGATAATTTACCATTGCCTGCTATTCCTAGTTTGCCACATTGGTAAGTGTGGTATATGCTTACTTAACTTAAAACGCAAGGTGTTAATCGAGCAAACAATACGTCATGATAAAATTACTGTTAGTTGCTCGAAAGCTCGAAACAATCAGTTTCCCAGAATGGAAACAGGCGCATTTCACAATGTGATGCAAACGCATGTTTGATCTCAAAATTTGCGCAAGCATGTTTATTTTCAATCATTTCCTTGTGAGAACACTTGCGTTACATCGCGCCTGGTTTTTCTTCGGTCATAGACCGAAATGATTTTGAAATGACCAAAAAAATTAAGTCATTTCGGCCAAAATGTCTGAAAATATAGGCTAAAAAACACTATTACGGTGAGTTTTAATGCAACTGTGAGACAAATGCCCGAAAGAGACAAAAACAGCTCGAACGTCAGCAACGCTCAGAGCGGAGCACACAGCGTGCGGAGTGTATGTGTGAGCGCGCATCGGCATCACCGTGGGCGTCACAGTTCAAGTTGTTCAGCTAAACCTATTTTACTGTGAAAAATTCTGAAACTCGCGAACGTTCGCAAGCACATTCTCAATGCTGACGCCTACAACTTCCCACCTTCTTCAGTAAAAACAGTAAAATGTCACAACTACTAAATGAGATGAAATATTTAACTGTTGAACTACACATATAAGTACATGCTCTAATCGTGGGCAGCGCTTTCAAACCTTTGAATCAAACTTTTATGCAAGTGTATTCCATAGTCACAACGCTGGATATTCAGTAATACCAGTTAGAAGAATCCAAATTTCGCCGTTTTAGATGATCATGTTTTATACACTCCTTAATGCACATTCCTCCTGCTGTTAATATTTCAAAACTTGGATTTTTACTAACTAAATGTTCGCCCAAGCTCCTGGAAGCGGCATGGCATACTTTCAACCAACGACGCACGACTGGCTCAGCGAAGCGCGGCAAAACTTCGACATTTCAGGCGCATTGCCAGTGAAGCGTGGTGACATACACAAAATCAATCGGTTCGATCGCTAACACTCGAACTGAAACCAGCTCGAGCCATCAGTTTGAAAATGATCCAAAACTTTTACAAAAATACCGAATGCTCAAAACGCAAAGTGTTAAAATGACGAGGCGATTGTTTGGAGTGGCTTCAACGCTGCGTGCAATTTAAGCTGCAAGTCGTAAATAAAGCAATTAATGTTCTTTTCGATTAAGCCGCTATGATTCTTCTTGGTAGGTTTTTGTTTGTATCAGAATACAAAAGGCTACAAGGAAGTTAACTGTCCGTGTCCAAAAAAGTTTTGCATTTGGGCATGTTTAGTAAACCAGATTACTGCGATACAACAGCTTGATAATTCATCAGTGTGACTTGTTATCACTAATTTGCTGGCATAAATTTGAATTTTCGCCAGTAGTTTCAGTGCTGTTTTTTTTTCGGCCATTGCCGAAATGTTTTGAAATGACCGAAAAAACTCATGTCATTTCGGTCGGAATGTCTGAAAATATAGACTAATAAACACTACTACGGAGAGTTTTAACACAACTGTTGGACAAAAATGACCGAAATGTTTCAATGACTGAAATATCTCAGTAAAAAATGACCGAAATGTCTCAGCGAAAAAAATCAGTTTTAGCGTTCTCTATTATTTAAACCGGCGGATCGGCAACCCCCGCTCCTTGAGACATCTGCTACCGGCCAGGACAGAAAGAGCGACTAAATGTCAAACCAAAAAATCTTAAGTGTTTCAAAGTACAGTACTAAACACAGGAAATACACCGCGGGTATCATTGTCTACCATCATCGCAAGATGGGACCATCTCATTCAGTGTTCCCTCTAAGAAAATTTTACACTGAGCATATGGTTGTTTTGGTGCGCATGCGGTTGCGCAACCACGTGGACACATAACTGCTGAAGCGTTTCAAGCAGTAAATGGTCTATGCCAGGGGTGACCGAATTGCGGCTCTTCGAACCTTTGCATGCGGCTCTTTGAGCTTTCCGAAAAAAATTATATATATGTTTTTTTTATTGTTTATTTCTATTGCGAAGTGTAGAAATATTGTAAAGTGGTATTGTGGTAGCCAGCGTGCCGCACAGTATTACTTTTGCAAGTCACTCCAAAAAGAATTGTGATGTCACCGAGGCGTAGATTGCAAATAAATTCGTGTTTTTAGATTTTAATGTTGCGGCTTTTCGTAACTTGGGTTTTACGATATGCGGCTCATACATGCAGCAGGTTTGGCCAACCCTGGCGTAGGCGATATATATATACACGATATGAAATCTGGAATGTTATATACACGATATGAAATTTGGAATGTTGGAAGTGCGCGAAAATGAGATTTCACTACGAAAATGCTCTGGTGGTGCTGCGCAGCTGCGCACCTTTAGAGGAACACTGATCTCACTGCAGAGAAACAAGCTCAAGGCTTCAACTGATTCGGCGTTATGGAGTCTTGCTTTAGATTTACATGCAACTGATACTCGTTGTTAAATTTTTTATGCATTTATCTGCCACACTTTGAAGGCCAGTCCATGGAAATAACGCCTGCCTTAAACCGGTCCGTGGCGCAAGGCGAGTTGCCGACAAATGCTTTAAATGAATGTTTGCTTTTCTTGAACTCGCATTGACCGTGAAATATGACCTTTGCGTAAAATCTCTCAAAACTTTTCGTCGTGAAACAAAAGCCTAAATCGTTTAGTCATTTTCAGATTTTAATGTCTTTCGGGAACTTTTTGGACGCGTTAAAATGAATTCGAGTTTCCGCTCCGTTGAACGGATTATAACAGCCACGCACAGCGCGGTGGATAGACGCCAATAATAAAGACAGACATGGCAAGACAGAACAGTACAGACATCCAGAAGCAAAGACATATATGTAATCCTACGCTTATCGCAATAAGTTGCCTAAAGTCTTGTGCTGAAACATGAGTGGAGCTGAGAGCGCCTGACAAAAATTTTAAACACTTTTTGCTCTTACAGGAAAACTGGAATAACACAAATTGAAACTGTGGTTGGTAAAGACATGTCATTCGATAAACACAATAAGCAACTTTGACTTCTCTTATAAAAGGAAGAGTCATATCCCTCGATTCGAAAAAGAATAAGACTTCGTCATTCTTGAAAACGTAAGCTCTTAAATTAAAGATTTTGATAAAAAGAATGGTTTTGACAGTTGTTAATAATGACCTCTTCACATTAGTTAGTCGACTGTTTCTGCATTTATTGCACGACATGAGAAAGATGCACTTTTTGTGCACTTTTCCGATTCAACTTGCCGTGAATTACGTTACCAGAACCGGGCTTCACAAGTGAACAGTTCATGGCAGATAGCTAAGCAGTGAAAGTTCAGTCAGTGTCGGAACTATGGCACGAGAGCAACCAAAAAATCAAGTTTGAATCACACATTGGATCCGCAGATACATCAACCCTGGGCGAGTCACGAAAAATTTTTTAGACAGAACAGCAAAACTAAGATGCTGCAAACTCAACTGTACAACGCTGATCGGAGCTACTTTAAAAAATGTTTCGAAAGCATGCAGTTAGAGGGAACGCTCAAGCAAACAAACGCACCAGCATCTCCTTTAAAATCTCATTGTCCACGTTTTTTCGAATTCAGTGAAATTATATTTTGAACAAGAGGGCATCAGTCAACTGAGCATTTTAAAATTAACCTATAACAGCTGGCTTCATGGCAAGCTTCAGTTTTTAATCCTTAGTTACAAATGGAGGTTTCCCTAACAAACAAACCAACGACAAATTTTTTGAATCTTCACAGTATCTTTGCAACATGAAATATTTCATTGTCAGATGATACTACCTATTTGCTTGACTGACACAGAGCTTGTGTTAAATCCCAGAAAAGGACCCTAAAGTCACCATCAACTCACCCGTTGGAATTCACTGATATTGATTTATCATTAATCCACTTCAAGGTAGAGCAGTTGAACATTCCATACACAATAACTGTCAGCTGGACCATGAACCAAATAATCCTGAAAAACATGTTGTGATTTCAGACTAATGCAATACGCATCCACATCATATTTTACAATAGCATTTTAACATGTGCATTACAAACAGCCCAAAGCACACTCAACGACAATCAACAACCTGACCTTAAAAATGTGTCATGATCGCATATTACTTCTGTTGTATTGCAGCCAACATAGAATTCCATTTTCACAAACAATACCATGTTACTGCATGAAAACAACAGCCACAACAGAAGCTGATATAAAGACTTCCTGATGTAGCACCTCCATAAAACTTTAGAATTTCTGTTCTCTTCACAAAAAGTCTGTGCATAGAAAATTGACTTTTGTAAAAATGCCTGTGAACACCTTAAACAGCTAGAGTTTTACTTCACCTGCACTTTTTCAAACAAGCTCCTAGCCTGAGATTTATCTGGGTATGCAGTTCGTTCATGAAATAGTGCTTCAACAAGAATTTGCACTTCCATGTCAGCCTGCAAAAATGCCTTCACTATCATATCAGATTCCTGTGCATAATGTTTGTATCAACACTTACTCTATACTCACAGTGTCATTATGAACAGCAGAATACAAAGACTGGGATAAACTGGTGTTTGCAGTAAGGTGTGTGTGGCCAGCAACTGACTCCAACCATGATGCACTCTGACATTGATGCAGCAACCCACTGAACTCATTCACCAATGATGAAACTTTAGGCATCTGCAGAAATACCCAAGACAACTTTTTAGGAAAAACACCTTGCAGGGACCAAAAACAACACATGATTTTATCGATGGAATTATAAATTCCCAATTAGATTTCACTGCTTTCATAAAGTGTATAAGTTAGTGCAGTTGGCACAACAGAGTATAGCACAATCTCTATTTCTGCCATATTCATCATTACAAATCAATTAAAAACCAACCTTTGCTTAAAAGCATGCTCAACAAGCAACACATTTTTGGATTTGATTTCTGGCAATGCACCACATACTGTATTTATTCGAGTATAATGCGCAAAATTGTATACCAAAAACACCAACGCAAAGTTCGGTGCACATTATAAACAAGGTTTTAGATTTTTATGCCTTTACGCCAGAGGGCACATGAGTTCAGGTGCGCATAATAAACAAGTCATACGCAAGAGAACACGCAAGTACGGTATATTTCGTATAGCCTGTTTCAGCATAGCGCAGGGGTGCAAAAACCCGGTCACGCACTAGCACTGCGCGACTAAAAATTTGGTCAAAAAAATAACTTTAAGCCTTTGTTACAAAATGGCAGCGCGCCAAATTTTCACTCCCGCTGTATCAGTGTTGCACGACATTGGGTAGCTTCGGCAAGCGGTTGCGCTTGGCTAGAATTGGATGATTCGTTGCACGATGCATGACCTGGATGTAGAATGCGGCCCTAGTTCTTTTCGTATACCAGAGCTTCTGTCAAATGGGACAGCGCTTCCTAAAACCGGCGTGTTAGCGTTTTACCGCGTGGTATCTGTGGATACAATGCGCTGTAGATAACCTTCCCTGTTTGCAGTTTCAACGCTACTTAGGATCTGTGATGTAATGATGCAAAATGTTACAACATAAAGGACGACATGGATGTTGCAACATAGATATTGTGTTCAGTTTGAGCATTGCCTGTTTCATTTCAGTGTTTTCACTGGTAACATTCTCATTTGGATACATATACCAATTTTCAATCAAAAAGTTGAGGGTGCGCGTTCTACTCGAATAAATATGGCACATAGAAAACAAAACATTCTCAAAAAATAAGCAATGTTGGCTGCAAATATGAAAATTACTGGTGTATAAAACATGTTAGCATTCATAAGGGTCTGCTACATGCATAAAAAATAGGCATTATTGACACTTAAGATACTTAATCTTTGAAAACATTGTAGCATGAAGACTACTTCATGCAGAGGCAATTTTGCAATCCATAAAGGTTCAACCTCATATGAACATTGAAAGATTTTATAGTCTAACAAACAATTACTGACTGTTTTGAAGAATGCTGCTGCAGTGAAATGCTCAATGCCAGTTAGCAGAGCTTCTGCAAACAGAACCATTCTACTATATTTACATATGATTGGTGCCAATGTAGAATCAAAACCATAAGATGATGCAGTAAAAATATGGAAGTGTCTAGGTAGACAGCAATGGTTACACAAGGTCCACTGCTAGGTAACCAGCACCCATGTGATTCAGCATATGATTAGGTTTAGTCACCAAAAAATGGAAAGCAAGTTCAGACTTTTTATATAATAGTAGGATAAACATACGAGTACAATGGTAGAGTGCTCACAGAGGTGATGTCTGCACTTGGTGGTGTTTGTGGTAAGTTTTTCTTACGGTGCTCAGATTACAATTTCAGGTTTAGGCCCAGTGTACACTGGTCATGAGTCAGTAGTTGCTAGACACAATATTTTGTTTGCTTTATTGCTTCCAAGAGTTGCTGAGCTGTGCAAGGTACAGAATTTGCAACGCAACAAAACAAACAAAGGATTACATCTGGAAACTCCTGGTTGTCCTCAGTGCAAACAGACCTTTAGACTTAGCATTAGGGTTTTTAAGTTTACAGATTTAGGGTTTTAGGTTTAGTGTTAGGGTTTTACAGGTTTAGGGTTACATAGGTTATTTATTCAGTATTTTTTGGTCAATTGCACTACTCTAGTATAGTTCCCAATTATTGCATTTTGTTCATTTAATGTTCATTTTATTGCTTTTCAAACAAAAAGTTTATATTTCTATAATGACCAACTTTAAATGCATCAATTGATCAAAAGTATGAAATCCTGAGCAATGTTCCCTCAAAGCTGCATGTCTGCGTGGCCGCGCAGCTGCTAAGATCCCTCTGCGCAGTTGCAACAATGCTTAGCGCAATAAAATTTGTTTTATTTTTAGTTTTTATCTGTAATACATCTTACTGTGTAATAGATTTAATGACTCAGTAAAAATGCGATTCAGCACACCTGCTTGTTTTTCTGCACAGCATTATTAAAAATTGGAGGGAACATTGATCTTGAGCCTTAATCGCAAGTAACGTTCAACTGTGCCGTGAGTCACATGACCATAAATTATAGTGTAATGAATGACTACTCAAATCAGGTTGCATAGCCAGTCTAAGGTGAGGTAGATTTCAGTTTTAATTGGAACACTTTCGGCTGCATATGCACTGCTGGCTGGAAACCTTTGTTGTACACTACTATGTTAGGGTTTTTGGTTTTATGTTGCTGGCTACCTGGTAGTTCACCCAGTGCAGCTGTTCCCAGCTACCTAGCAGTTGACCTTGCGTAGATGTTGGCGGGTACCTAGACACCCCTAAAAATATAGTATAATCAATAACATACAAAGCTGCTTTTATCAAAGCAAGTTATCAAGACAAGTACCTATGTATTTCCCAGGACACCTATCAATTAGGTTTCCACATAGATACCCCTATATCCTCAGACTTAAATGAACAGTAGTTTAATGTTGTGCACCTTTCTAAAATGCTACTCCTCTCTTAATTATACCTTTCGTTTCATATTTTTTTCTTATAAAATGAAAAATAAGACATATGCTGCAAATCCACACTGAAGGAAAACATTTGGCAAAATCTGTTTATTATGAATTCAGTTTGACAAATTTGAAGTCTTCATGTTGGCATTTGATACATAAGCATAAAATTACAACTTTTTTATATTGTAAGCATATTTGTAAGATTTCAAACATAGCTGAAACTTATAATTCACTTACCTTGACCCAAAATATGCCAATCAGCAAGAAAATGCAAGACTCCAGCAAAAGGAAATATGGAAAATAAGCTTGGTAGTATTTGGGACAAACTTTATCAATAAAATTTTCATCATGTTCTGGCAAATCTTGATAAATATCGTGACTTGCCACTGTGTTTGACCAGTTTTTTGGAGGTTGGAATATAGTTTCATTCCAGCTGATGTTTCTTATACCATCATCTATTAATCCAACATCTTCTACAGTGGTTATTTCATTTTCAGTTGAACCATGAAGAGCGGAAGCATCTTTAGAACTGTCATGCTGGTCTGTGAAATTGTTCATGATATCATAACAGTCTGGTCTCAAGTCATCCTTCCCAATAAGAACTCGAGCAATACTGATTATTGACAAGATGATGAGAATATAAGAGCAGTAATCCAGCAAAGCTTCTCTGGTAGGTTTAATAAGAGAAGCAGTTATTTTAAAAGCCAAAGTTGAACCCATAGATTACTTTTCTAAAGTTGGCCAAAATTTTTAAGACATTTACATCAGGTCACCTGCTCATAATAATCTAAAAATGCCAACACTTTATTTTAATCAAAAACATTTATATACAGTAGAGTAGCCCTACAGTAAAAGGTTAGGCATGAAACATTATTGAATTTAGCCATCAGTAACTGCAATAGCCCAAAAGGTGCAAATGCAAGCAAGATGTTTGGTAACTTATATATTACAATATTATTTTGGCAGTGGCTACAGTGAGGTACCAATCGACCAACATGTGAAAATTTAAGACCTATAGCAGATATCTCAAATATTTCCATAACTGTTCAAATTTTTTTTTCTAACTTATGGTCTTTTCATAGTATGCATATGAAGGTCCACAAAAAATTTCATCTCGTTCCAACGTGTTTTTTTAAGGTATGCTTGTATGCATGATGCAACTTTCAAAACAGCAGTATTTCCATACAAACCTTAACAAACACAGTTTCACTGATTCTCCTATTTCTTTTATTTTCATTCCTATGACCTCGAACTTTCATTCACCAATGCTCTTGTACTTCTACCAGCTAACCAAATTTCAGTCCACTGCCGCATGCGTAGTAAAATGACGTCATTTCTAATGTGTTTCACATCAAGTAGCAGCATCTGCTGGCATTGTGGGATTTGCTTCCTCCAATTAGTAAACTTTGAAGTGCTTTCCATGTGTGATGTGTTTGGCTCGAGTCAGAAAAAAACACTAATTGTCTGGTTTTTCAAAACGTCTCTAATAAGTGCACTCAACCCTTTTCCGTTTGGCCAAGCAATGCCTTAGTTTAAGATCGCGTCAAAAATTTCTCAGTGGAATGAATGACTATGTGATTCAACTGACTTCTAGGCTACCTGTAGCCTAACTAATGTGTTGTTCACAAGTTCATCTGCATAACCTGTTTGTTTTATAATGTGATATGGATGATGGACCATGTGTCCAAGACAAACCTGAAACCTACAATTTTAATTTACTCATGTGCCCAGCCCAGACACATGGGCCATAGCACAGGTTACTTCAACGAACACAGAGATAAAAAGCGAATACCCCTACATGGAACCTACATGTTCATGTATAATGATATGTGTGGTCAATGCAGAAGAGAAACATGTATTGAAACAAACCAAACATCATTGAATTGAGTTATGTTACCAAAAGCATCAAACAATGGAAGAAACATGTTGGACTGCTTAAAAAAATTTTTGCATTTGCTCACATCAAATGTCTCATGCCTTTTAAAAATCTCTATTTTCTTCTAATAAAACGCCTCCCCATAAAAATTTTAATTTAATTTATTTGTTTGTGAGCAGACACAAATTCCATGGTATAAATACACCCTCAGCATAATGCAGTAGAATTTATAACTGGCTCGTTAAGTCAGTGTTTATGAAGATTAATTTATGTCACACAAATATTTGTTACAATCATTCTTCATACAATCACAATCTTGAAATTGAAAATCCCAATTAAAGTTAAAAATGCCAATCAACCTCTTATCAAGCACCAATTACTTTCAGTCCAATGCTTTCCGATCAAGCAAAAAATGATTGTTCGGCTTTTTTTCCTTGCCGATGTAACGTCATCTGCACAAGCAAAATGTTAAGTTGCTCACCGGTTACCTGTCATTCTGACACCCACATGACATGATGTTATTTCTTTAGCATGGAACAACTCGAAAATACTTTGAAGCAAACTAAATTAAAAAATATAGTTGTATGGGGCACTAAAATTCTAACCATACGATATAAATTTTGCAATTATAAGTTGCCTAGATAGAAAGATATCAGCGTTTATGTGAAAATCACCTGCTCACTGGTTGGTTACCCCATTGCATATTTGCAAGCTGACCTTCATTTTTGAAAAGTTATTGATCCGTCGCCTGTAATGTGACAGTAATGCACAATGAATGTGCAGCAGACTGCACTACACTTGGTAGAAACGTACTAAACCTAAACCTAACCCCTAAACAGTAAAACACTGAAGCTAAACCTAACCCCTCAACCTCAACACTGAACCTAACCCCTAAACCTAAACTCCAAAATATAAATCAAAACTAACCCTTAAACTTAAACTAAAACCCTAAACTTATAAACCTAAACCCTAAGTAAACCTAAAGTTAAATTCCAAACCGTAAACCTGTCCTGTAGTCTACCGCAAATCTGAACAGAAACAACTACCAAAACAAAAGGCGCCATGCTGAGAGCCGACCAGAAACCAATTCGCACAACAGACGTAGACGCGTCCACCAGACTGGCAGACCACCATGACTACACTATGCTGTCAAAGTGACAAACTCATATTGTTCTTATTGGAATCAGATCACTGTCGGCAAACCTGGTCTACAGTTATGAGTATCGCTTCCCTCAAACAAAACACTTGAGCCATGATTGCGCTAAACCAAGTCCTTAACATAAACATAAGAAATATAACAAGAACAAACCATACCAAATCATTTAACAAGGTTCACATTACACATAACTTACGCTCCATTGCAATTTAATGAAGACAGTAGGCTATAGCTGCAAAACAATTTAACATTATGCTCGCCTCAGGCTGCAAGTCAGTTACTCACTTTACACTGCACTTGTTATCGGATTCACGCGTGAGCGATTCGTCACCCTTCGCTTACCTTCGACAACGCACTAGCGAACTCGATACTGGGGCGTTTTCACACTGCAAGGACTCAAAAGATTTGCTTCGTGGGTTTGGCCTATGGTATTGTGAAAACTGGTGAATAGGTGAAAATGAAAAGATAAAGCCTGATTCCACTACACAAAGGTGCTTTTTGTAGGTGTTGTTGTAAACGCCAAGATGTGATTTTATTTAATGTAGTCCGAAAAATAACAGCCAGCAGAGAAAATCGTGGAGAACTGCTGGGCGATGAGGTCATGAAAACCGCGTCGTATCGTAATTGCACTCTTCAAGTGACTAATAGAATTTAAACAGCTTCTACAGGGCAGGAAATGGGAGTTCGTTTTTACATTGCAAAGCCACTTTGTTGATTTCAGTCACGATCATTAACCAGTCTGTTGTCTGCAGTACAAT
>Ga0210059_1005620_pt1 | contig 20158 bp, 15 predicted proteins | sample Ectturendosymbi2_FD_188042 | JGI IMG/M metagenome (GOLD analysis project Ga0210059, IMG submission 188042) | Ecteinascidia turbinata endosymbiont from Florida, USA - Sample 2 (SPAdes) (version 2) | ecosystem: Host-associated > Tunicates > Ascidians > Unclassified | place: Key West, Florida... | reverse complement strand
TTTCCAGACTTGACCTTTTCACATGTATTCTGATATTTTTTTATTCTGATACTATTGATAAGATTGATGCTTCTAGTTCTTGTATTATCTGTGGGTATATATGCCATACAGAAAAGTTAAATTTAGAAAAATTCTGGAAATTTATATTCAAAATTGCCTAGGATCTCTGGATATGACACATTGGCATCATTATTATCAGGCTATGTATATTGTATATTGGCAGACTGATGTATTATATCCAGCTGTCAAATGCAACCTGCTTGAAAGTATCCATGTTTGTTGAACAGCTACCACAATGTCATTGTAAATGCATGACATTCCAAACTAACAACTACTTCCAATGTGCAGATTTTTTGTTTCTGTTATTGGTTATGGCAGTGGCTCTTCATGGCAGAAGAGTGACATCTAGAATTTTGTCTTATATGCAAAGCTTGAAGACCATCCAAGCAAGTGCCGTTCAACTGCAAAGAACTTATTCTGAGTTTGAAAACAATGGTTTTGGTGAAGTGATGTTCAATCAAGAAGAATCAGCCACCGTATGGCCAGATGACCTCATGGGTCCACTTAGTCCTCAAGATAAAAGATTTCCATTACCTGGGAATATTGGAGTTACTCCTCTTGGACTTTCGAAACCACAAAGGTAGTGTGTTATAGCTTTTCAAAAACTAAGGAAGAAGACAACAGAAATGCAGAACCAGGGTTAACAAGTCTAAATAGAAATTTCAAGCTAGGAAAATTGCAAAAATCCGCTAGAATACTCTTAAGATTTTTTTCATCACAAGCTAAATTTAAACCTAGAAACACAAAGATGCAACTGTAGAGAGAATTCCTAGAATACAGAGCAGTCAATAGACAAAACTTTAAAATCTGAACCTGAAAAAATCAACAAAGGGCAGTTAAGTGGACAGATACTACAAATATACAACTTCCAAAAAAATATATTTGAAAATTTTTGCTGGGAATATCAACCTTTTGAAAAAAGATTGCTGAAAAATTTTACTGCAAATATAATAACTTCTAAAAAGAGACTGATGAAAATTTTTGATTGACTGAATCGAATGCTAAATTGACTGTAATGAAGACGATTAGCCAGAGAAAACATGAGTAGGCAAAAGTGGAAAAAGAAATCATTATGACGTACCCACAGACTGCCACCAAACCCGAAGATCCTATACATGTAGGCTTACCACAGCTCGTGTTCTGTGCGCTTCTATCCTGTACACTGTGGGCTAGCCTTAAAAGGTACCGTACTACAAGCAGCGTGGCCCTTCACAGTATCGTACTTAGGTGCTCATCCAGTCATCTATCCCACATGCTGACCCTGCATTGCTCAACTGCTCAGTGCTCACTGACTGACTGCAGGTGCTGAATAACCAGGGCTCTCATAAATGCAACTCCAAAAACCTTTAGAACAGTGCCGAAAATCCTTAAATATGTGGTGGTGCAACGCATAGGTGTAGGAGCAGGCAAATTTTTGGGGGTGCGAAGGATTTTTGGCAGATTTCTCCCAAAATTGCCCTAAAAAAATCTATAAAAAAGTGCCCCCCTAAAAAAACTTCATGTTATTTTGGACCCCATTTTTATAATATTTTCAGGGGTTTGCTCAGATTTTTAGGGATTTGCTAAGGCTTTAAAATAGGAGTGCAACACAAAATCAGAGTACTATGATAAATATTAAAATATATAGAACTAAATATGATTTCCAAAGTAAACTGAAATAGTAATTTTACACATTTTCATACATTTCCAAAAATCCTTAAAAACTTCCTAAATTCTAAAAAAATTCCTGAAAAGGATCAAAAGTTCCAACCTAGGGACAAAATTCCTGCATTGAGAGCACTGTGAATAATTTCTGATCTAAGTAGTGTTGCCACTCTGTTGTTACTGAAAAGTATTAGATTTTATGATAAAAAACACTAGATTCACAAAAAAACACTAGATTACAAATACGTGACAGATTTGTCAGATTACAAGAAAATCGGTGTCGTAAAATGGCCAGAAAAATGTGTTGCAGTGCAAACAAAGACATTGTGCAAACGCAACTCATTATAAACCAGAGTCAAAGAAAGCGGGAGGTAGCAGCAACACTCTTGTTTGTTTATGCATGCCACTGAAACTTTCAGCAGATGACCACAGTGACTTTGCAGCGGTTTAAACTCAAATTAGATTATATGCTCTTGTGTATTTTAACACTTTGATAGCCGGGGTAAGATATATTCATACTTTGATTTCGGCCTAAAACCAGCAGTTGTCAGTTGCCTTACCAACGCCCTAGCTCCTCCGCCAATTGCGCTAGAGAGCTGTTCAAGGGCTCAACCGGATCAACCAGTCTAGTAGATTGCACTCGAAAAAAATTTTTTTGATGGGTTTTTGTGACTAACGTCATAAGTGAAGTAGTTTTAGGGTCATTTTGGCTCATGTTGCCTGGCCTAAGGCCCAACCGCTAGGCCAAAGTGTTTCGCTGAAGTTTTCATTGGAAACTAGGCTCGAGTCCGAGTCTTTTGAGCCTTTGATCGACTTTCTAGTGTTTCTGGTTCAAAAGTTATGATCTAAAATAAACAAATTAATTAATTAGCTAATTAGTCAAATATTGTTACTAACTTACATCACAACTTTTGAACCAGAAACCCCAGCAGGTCATCCAAAGTATCAAAAGACTTGGATTGTAGCCTAGTTTCCAGTAAAAACTTCAGCGAAATACTACCACCTAACAGTTGGTGCCCAGGGCCGGGAAAAGTGGGCCAAGGTAGCCTAAAAGTCCTCCACTTATGACGTCACTCACAGACAACCCGCACTCCTCAAGCAAAAAAATTTTTTTCGAGCGTAATCTACTAGACTGGTCACGTTTTTTGATACTTTTACCGGGTCTGTAGAGCATACAGGAGCGGAGAAACTCCCGCGCAAAGCCACATGCGAATCAGCTGTTTTTTGCGAACCGCTTGAATTAACCCGGCTCTCAAAGTGTTCAGGTGTAAATTAGAAAATTTAGCAAATTATAATTGCACAAAATCAAAAAATCTCAATTACAGTTACAGTTACAATTACACAAACCTGTATAATTAATTACATTCAGCTCACTCATGAAAAATAACACTAGATAGATATGAAAAACACTATAACACTAGTTGAAGTACAAAAAAATTAGATCTAGTGTACAAAAAAATTAGATCTAGAACTGGAGCTCTTTTGCCTTCAGCCAATCATTTTAAAACTACAGCTGAAAGACATTACAGTGCATATTTTTCTTCAGGCCACAGAAACAAAGAAAATAATTTCACAAGTTACAATTATTTTATGAGACAAGATATACACTCCTGGAGCTATTTTGCCACCAGCCGAACATGATTGGCTGAACTGACCACATGACAATTTGGACAACTTGACAGTCTCAGTTGACTGTGACGTCTGTAAATGGGTCAGTCTTATAGACAAGTAATGTTATGCTTTCAGTGCTGGCAAGCAGCTTCTTCCTTGCATTGAGTGAACTGTAAGCTAAACCTAAACCCTTGTTTCTTTACGCATTGTACTTGTCGCGTGACCATTTCCACCAGGTGTGTTTGACTAAAAGGATGGTTTAATCCGTTGTGCCTACTGCAGTCCATAGCAATATCTAGGACTCACAGTAGTCTAACTATATGTCAAAAAATGCACAAACAGCAAACATGTGTTGCATATAAGTGGTCTTACTCCTTGTGTAGACATCTGTGCCTACGCTAAGATGTCATAAGTAAAAAAATGCGCGACGCATTAAAACCATCACTTCCCTGCGATAAAGAACCATACAACACCGAATTCTGCCCAAACCTGGGTCCTGCTCGCTGTGACGTATGCACTCATTTGATGCACGCTGAACGCAAGACTATCTAGCGTAGAGAGACCTTGGTAAAACAACCAACCAACACAAAAGCACGTAAGCTAGTTTGTTCGCAGGCAATCATCTGCTTACCACGCCAAAACCTATGAGCGAATGTTATGTTGTAGAGCGTTTTGTCAGGACTGTTGCACAATGGTCTGTATGCGTGAAGGCTCTGTGCACTAGGAACAGGACAGAGCATTTGTGTTGATCAGTCAGGGTCAGAGACGAAGTAGCAACTTGGCTTTCCGAACACTCCATGCAGAGCAACAGCGCAACACTTTTATGAGCAAATGTTGCCAATATATGTCGGCGGAATTTTGCTGATGCGATACATCAGCAACATCGTCATATCGGCTGATATATATCGGTGTGCTGATTCATCGGTCGAGCTCTAGCCGCTAGATCAGTTAGATTGGCAACCCTGTGCAGAACATGTTTCGTACGTTAAGAATTATTCTTACATGCTGTGTTTCTCCAAATACACTTTGCTGAAAGTGTTTGTTGACTGCTGGATTCATAGCAATTGTCTTTTTTCTAAAACCTTGCCTATGGTCATTGGTCATGAGATTTAGGTAATGACCTAACGAAGGTTGTAAAAAGTACAAGCAATAGAGGTTTTGTTGAAATGTCAATGGCATAACACTGCATGACACATTGTAGTCTACAATTGTGGAATTTGTAAAGCCATGTATGTCAAGCCACCCGTTACAACAATTGTGGCCAGAATAGCCCAAGAAAGGTTGATGAGGCAAATTCTGTTGGTTCCATCTTCAGTATAACAACCCAGAGACCAAACACAGACTATGATTACTTCTCTGTTGAACCTGTCTTGGTCACGGCATGGTGTGGAGCCAGCAGGACTTTAAGCAGTTTCTAAAAAGCATGAAATGTTTTTAAACCCAGTGATATGTTTGGTGCCCCAGCATCTTGACCACAATTTGAATGTGACTGTTTAGTTATTGTAAAATCACTCATCTCCTGGGACTGATGTGCCTGTGGTCTCCTCCAGAGAAGAAAGAGCGGCTTTGAATCGAAATATTAAGTCATTATTGACAGAACATTTTCTTTTATGGGGGTCAAGAACATCGGATAAAGGAACATTTATAGGTTTGTGTGTACACCCTGTGGAGGCAGTCTTGTACACAGAACTATCTCCAAAGCACTACTAGTTTTTGCATAATCCACTGAAACCTAAAAGTTCAATAAACATGGTAACTTCAAGGCAATGTTTTCATGAGACTGATATGCATGCACTTTTCTTTCTAGAACCTTTTTAACCAATTATTCATTCCATATATACATACTAAATTGACATTAGCACCTGCCTATACTAATGGAAGTTTTCGCTTGCAAGGAGCACGCTTGACAGTGATATGAACAAGACCATAATATCTAAAAATTGAGACTTGGTTCACAGTTTGAGACTTTTTCAAAAAATCCTGGACTGGATCAAAACTCAAAATATCTTAAATTACGCTAAACTTTTTCTTTATCTTATCAACACTTACCAGCTTCATTTTTGTAAAAATTTATTTATTTTTGCAAGCTCATGTTTTTCTCCCTCCTAGGATAAGAACAACAGCAGTGCAACAGCCGAACTCTGCCCCCCAAATGCTTACAGTACCCCCCTAATGGTGAAGTCTAAAAAAAGATTTAGACATTTAATTGCACATCTCATTGCCGAATAGCCTTCACAACAAAATATCCTAAATTTTCATATTTTCTTACTTTGCTATCTTTTTAGTTGCAGTCGCAGATACAATTTTAGCAGAACCATCACCAGAAAGTCTTCATTTTTGTGCAGGGAGGCTAGACAATTTGAAAATGTATAATTCATAACACAGCATTTGCCAATTGTGAAAATTAATTATAAAATTATTGACTAATTTGTTGCAAGTATCCATAATAGACTCACAGTTGCAATAAAATTTTTTGGGCGACCTTAACAAAGGAATGGGTCTCAATTGTTGACTGAGTTTCACAAAAGCAATTGAATCTTAAACGATGATTATTTAGAGATGTTGCAATGAAATGCAAATGTTAACAGATATTTACAGCAAATCAGAATCAAGCTTATTCAGTTATGAAAAAATTGTTACTGAAAGAACAAACCTGAGACTGGTCAAAACAGTGCACCATGATGAACGTTTCCTCCATTAGTGCAAATTGATAAACTCTACCATGGAATTAAGTGAATTTTGCTTCAAAGCATATGCATCGTGTTTTGAACAGACTAAAACATGCATGCATAAACCTTCTTGATGTCTAGACTTGTTAATGTCCAGGTGCATGGCACATATTTACGTTGGTAACATTTCGAATCTCAAATAGTCCATAAATGTTAACAAATATAGGCCTGCATGGATGCAACATGGTTAACATCCATAATCCACTAACTCAGTGGTTTTCAATCTGTGGGTCATTTGCCTTTTTTCCAAAGGTTGCGAGAGCTTCTGATAAAAGTATTCATATTATTACTTTTATATTTTGTATTTCGTATATGGAACCACTTATTGTCGCAGGCAAAGTAATAGGATCAAGATCACCTGGCAAAAATGATTGTCTACTTCTTCATTCAAATTGTATTAAGTGTGATTATGACCATTATAGAGTTTTTGGCACTTTGGCATCTGGCCGCTTTTGGAGATTTTTGAAAAAAGACACTGAAACGCACGTGGCTTTGCGCGAGAATTTCTCCCATTTGGTAAGTGTTACGGACCTGGTCGAATCATCAAAAGATGTGGCTAGTCTTCTCATCTGCAGTCTAAAAAAAATTTTGTGGTTGGGATGTGGATTTTTTGTGAGTGACGTCATAAGTAGAGGACGTTTAGGCCACCTTGGCCTACTTTACCTGGCCCTAGGTGCCAACCATTAGATGGTAGTATTTTGCTGAAGTTTTCATTGGAAACTAGGCTACAATCCGAGTCTTTTGATACTTGGGATGACTTGCTGGGGTTTCAGGTTCAAAAGTTATGATCTAAACTAATAAAAGTATTTGACTAATTAGCTAATTCGTTAATTAATTGATTTGTTTGTTTTAGATCATAACTTTTGAACCAGAACGTTAGAAAATCGATCAAAGGCTCAAAAGACTCGAATTCGAGCCTAGTTTTCAATGAAAACTTCAGCAAAATACTTTGGCCTAGCAGTTGGGTCTTAGGCCAGGAAACATGAGCCAAAATGACCCAAAACCACTTCACTTATGACGTCACTCACAAAAAATCTGCCCCCCAACCAAAAAATTTTTTGAGTGCAATCTAGAATACTGGCTCATCTGTTTGAACCATTGAACAGCTCTCTAGCGCAATCGGCGGATGAGCTATGGCGTTGGTAAGGCAACCGAAAACTGCTGTTTTTAGGCCAAAATCGACGTACAAATATATCGTACGCCGGCTCTCAAAGTGTTAATATGATTATGACCATTACAGAGTGCTGTTGCATTTAGCAACGTGTGAATAACTTTGCGACAGAAGAATGTGCTGTGTTTGTAAATTAGATATCTGAGTGCGTTAGCTCACTTAGGACTTATTCCAGTTTTCAGTGAGTTGTGCTGAGGAGTGATTTGTATATGGCACAGGTCTCTTGCACTAAAGCTGCCATGTGCATGAATTTGGTAAATGAGTCTTTGTCCAACATAGTGATATCGTACGTTATTTTTCAGTCATTGTGATTTTCTATTATGCAAACACAACTGCATTTCATATGTCTGTCTGGAAATTTTCAGCAAGGGGTTGTTAGATTAAACTGGGTTGTAAAATGGGTTGCTGCACGAATAAGGTTGAAAACCACTACTACACTGTTGGAACAAGCTTAGCTGTGATTGCTAAATAAACTCTTCTAACTTCACTATTAACTCCATATTGCAGTCTGAACATCAGGCTGTGCAAATGTGTAACTTTGGTCATAAGAACCATGGGTGTCTTGCTTCTATATAGTACAGAATATGAAAAGACTACCTGGGTTAGCCGTAATACATTTTGTCACAACAGTCACTACACAAAATATGTTGATCAAGTGGAAGTCCGACATCTGGATGTCTACAACTAGGCATGTAGACTTACTTCTCGTTTAACACTTTGAGCAATGAATGCTGGCGATTACACTCTAAACCAGGGGTTCCCAACCCGGGGTACATGCACATCCAGAGGTACATTTGCCTATCTGAAGGGGTACATTTAAAGTTAGCAATAGAAGATAAGATATATTTACACACTATTTATTTCCAATATTGGTACATATATCAGTTAACATTACTTTAAAAAATCGTTTGCTTTTTTGTTAAATGTATCTATGAATAATCATGACAAAATATTTTGTCCTAAAATTTTAAGGGTGCATATTCATCTGTCAATGCTGAATGGATAAATGCTTATCTGTTGAAATGCTGAAGGGTCACATGCTCATCTGTCAGGATGCTGAAGGGTTATCTGGTAAGAGAAAGGTTGGGAACCTCTGCTCTAGACTCAGATAGGTTTAATACCTCACAAACATACCAAAATGATCAAGTGATGTTGGTATAGCCAGGCAACTGTGACAGGTAATGCTCTGTCTATAAATTGCAGGACACAATAGAATACAGATTGATAAAAACTTCCATTGTTTGTAGTGCTTCATATTTCAATTTGGGGGATGGAACTTCGTTTCAGGGCCTAATTCCACAAAAGTGCCCCCCCATGGCAGCAGGACTAAATTTTGGGCCCCCTGCGGCAGCGCGCCCCCCAATTGGGGAAACTAGCATTGCAACCATTAAATCTTACTCTCATCGAAGTCTTTGGTTTATTTACTTCAATATACTTCTCAATTACTTTTCACTTGTTGAGGTTATTTGTTAGGTGGCAGTTGATAGAAACCTTGCATCGCTATCTCTTGGTTTGGCATAATTTTGAAATATGTTGTTACCATTACTGTATATCTTTTATAGTGTTCATTTAAAAGCATTTCTGTATACTTTCGAGGAATCAGTCGACTGCACTCTGCTTTCATCTTTTTGTGATGATTCAAACTTGCACATATCCATATTCAAGTGAGTACACTCCACAATGGGTAAAAGCAAGGAATCAATCAGCAAATTTTGATAGGAAATTGATTTCATGTAAAATTATGCATCTTCGGTTCTTATTCAAATAGATTTTATTTGAATAAGGACCGAGGATCTGTAAGTGAGAAGTACTTGCTTCAACCTTTAGAACTGTACCACAGAGGTTGTTAGCTGGCAGCTCATTCTAAACCGAATTGTGCTTTTGAACAGAGTTTCAGACGTCAGCGGCGTGCTTCAAGAACTGGGTCGGAGTGATCGAGAGATTGGTCTTGTTTCACAGCTGATATCAGAGTCTGATGTAAGTTGACATGACATACTTCATGTTTGTTCATAATTAAAACAGAAAACTCTTTTCAGTGCATAGAGGAGGTTCGCGGAGGGGAGGCCACTGAAAACATAACGGATACACTAATGAACAAGTATTTTGAGAACTCCTGCGTTGAGGTTGCTGCCCAAGATTGTCCAAAAGTTCTACGCAAAGGTAATAAGTGTTTTTTTCTATGTAAAGGTAATAACAGTGCTTTTTGCAACCGTGCTTTAGCACCTAGAAAAACTTGCCAAAATCATTTGGCCAAACTAAGTTTTAAAACTTCTTTTCAGCAGCTTTTTCCAATGATCAGAAGCAAGAGTTGTTAATTTACCAAATCTTGTTCTAGATCTTGATGCAATATTGTTTATTTTGTGAAAAGCATTAACACAGCTTTTTGACTGTGGAGTGAAGAAGTTTCTCAGCAGAAGCTTTTATCATGAGCAATTCTAACTTGGACCAAGTCATAGTTTTCAACAGTCTTGCAAAAACAGTATCTTCAATCAAACCTTCGCTCATCCTAAAGGTCTAGTTTAAGCAACTGTGGCCTTATGTTTTCATGTCTATCCTTCCGGTGACAAACCATTGTTAAGTGTTGCAACCTCTCCGCTGGCGTTGCGTTGAATGCGCGGTTTACCACGAACGGAATGTGCGCAAAGAACAACACAATATTTATTTGCCGCGAACAAGCAATAATAGAGTGATCGTGGCGTGTGATCTCTATTGTTGCTTGCTGCCACAGTGTGAAGCTTTGCGCACATGCCGCTTGGATTTCCAATCGCAACATAAGTTACTCAGTCTAGACAAATTTTGCAACAGATTTGAGGTATAGTTATGTTCAATAACATGTTAAAATGATCAGTTTTAACTTTGTTCAGATATCTGTTTTGTGCTGTGTTTGTTATACTGAAACCTCTTTTGCAATCTGCCTCTGAAACCTGGAGCTGGCAGGGTTGTCTTTGAGGCATTTCATTATAATTCAACAAGTCGTGATAACCACTTTGTTGCAGAATTTAATGATTCTAGCATATGTTAAAGAAGAGCAAAAGTGAATCACGCAAAAAAGAATCATCAACATCAGATCAGTGGTTTTCATTTCAGCTTTTGAAATTTTGGCCGCCAATTCCTGGCGCTCTCTGCCCACTTAAACAAATTTGCAATTTTTGTCTAATACTCAAGGTAAAAAGTTAAGTGAAGTGTTGATTGCACCATTTTTGACAGTGTAGAATTAAAAAATGGAGCCCATTTTCAGCTACAGGCAGCAGTTAATTAGTTATGAGGCTTTGTATTATTTTGGGGGGCTATAAACAACCCCCTAAATTCCCATATGGGTAACAAGATATCCCTAAAATTTTTGGTCTTCGGTAGTTGCTTGAATGTACTTTCTTGTGATGGTTCTTTTTTTTAGATGAGACTTGTATATTATTTGGATAATGCAATTGTACTTCATGTAAGAAAAACCATTGCAGCCACTCTGACTATTGTAGTATTTGAAGTTGTTATGATGCTTGCCTTGTGATGAACAATGCGGATTAGATATTTTTTGTTTGTTATGGCAACGCTGTTCAACAATAGATAAACTGGATTGGCTGCATACAATTAAAAAACAATTTTAGCTAATACATGTAACAGGCAAGGCCAAAGGTCAGCTTCAATTTTGAGCTCAGGACCACAAAAATGATGAAATCAGCATTTCACTCATCGTTTTGCCTGTGTCAAACATGTGATTTTCTATTATGCAAACACAACTGCATTTCATATGTCTGTCTGGAAATTTTCAGCAAGGGGTTGTTAGATTAAACTGGGTTGTAAAATTGCAATTTGTGTAAGTGGGTGAAGAGCACCACTTAGTGGTAGCCAAAATTTCAAAAGTTAATATTTTGAAAATCACTGATCTCGTTTTGATTAATCTTTTTTGTGAGATTCATTTTTGCTCTTCTGCAACATAACCTACTGGAAACATCAAAATCTGAAATCTAGTGATTAAGATGATTTGTTGAGTTATATGCAAGCATTTCAGTGCAACCTTATCAAAATATTTTGCAACTTCTTTCAAATTGATCAAATACAGGTATATATGTACAAATTTCTTTTCAAATACACATTTAATCTGGAAAACTACAGGATAATAACAAAAATGTTTCCTAATGAATGCCAGCATAATAGTCTATATCTAACTACATCACATTTGTTAATTACCAGGTTTTAATAAAGAAAAATAACAAGAAGTTATAATTGGAATGGCCAAGACACATAATAACTCTTTCAAAAAGTTGTCTTTTTTTGAAAACACAATTGTACAAGCACCTGAAATAATACTTTGAAGTTTGTGCATGTTGAAATATACAGTATATCATTTGCAAAATTATTAGAATACTGTACTGGTAATCCAGCATACAGACAAGAACAGTTTCAAGTAAAATCTAAAATACCCCACAGCATATTCAAAGCATCGTTTGGCTACCAGTGCTTGTCATTAAGTGGAGTAGACATAATCTTTTGCACCTGGTATTAAGTGAAAATTTTCATCATCTTCGTAAAAGGAAACAGGTGATTTTGTTTCCTCATTGATTCCCAGTTTAGTTGCACGTGTTGGTCAAGCAAGCATGCAACGCCATATTCTTTTGCAGTTGCTTAGCTAACAGCATGTTGTATGCATTGAAAAAATTCAGTAGTTTCTTCAATGGTCCAAGAAGCTGGCTTGAGTGTCAAAATTTGAATTTTATATGAACGTGTTGTTGCTTTTTCAAATTGTATATTCAAATCACTCATGAGCTGGCTTGAATCACTGCTAGCATGGTAACTAGTAGATGGATGGTCATCAATAGAAATATCCAATTGGTTGGTTCGTATAACAGCTGAAAAACTTTCATTGAGATTTTGTGTAACAGCCTTTAATTTTCTTTTAACTAGTGTTTGTCGGTATCGCTTTGGCTTACTGTGCAATACAAGTGGTGATTGTTCCAAAACGTTTAGTGTTGAATCAATCTGCTCCCTAGATACGTTGTCTTCAACTTCTTCCATTTCTTGGTGAATCTGAAATGATTCACCTTCAGATGCCACTGACTGTTCACTACTTGAAGCGCTTGAATCTGCCTGTTTTTTAAGCTTTTTCCAGCAAGTTGTGCTTTTCGTAGCACACTAACGCGATTGTTATGAGTTACGATACCAGACTGCAACAATGATCTTGCAAGCCTTTGATGTTTCTTTGGTTTAATAATCGCTAAGGCTGTGACATCGTAAGCTGGCAGGCGTGGTGTTACTTGTTGAACAATGGTTCTCAAACACTGTTCTTAGAGCCCCATGCAGCTCCCAAGCATCCTTTGTGCGGCTCGTAGTAATCTTTCAGCAACAGATTCTATTTGAATAAGAGGTGGTGATGCCTACTTCGTAGGGGAAATTTATACTCTGTAAGGGCTTAGTGTCTGATTATTTGGCTGGGAAAGGATTTCTTTCGATAGACAGTGTCTTTCAGTAACACCTCTGATATTTTGGGTAATAGACTTCGTTAGTTAGTGAAACAAAACTTGTCAATTGACTTGTAAAATTTTTGGTGCGGCTTTAACAAAATTATAGGTCTGGATTTGACTCATCTCGGCGAAATGGTTGAGAACCACTGTTATGGAAGTAAGAAAAACGTTAACTACCACATCTTACTTTCTGTAAGATGTAATAGTGGAGCGATCTAAAAGGAACTGAGCCATAATGAGTAGGTGTATAATATAATATCCATAGCTTTTGTACCTGTGTAATCATGCTGGTAGCAAGGAGTATGATTAAGATATGATACCATTGCAGGTTTAAGCGTGAATCCCACGGCACGCCATTGTAAATTAGGAATTTTTATTAGAAACCATTAGGCTTACTAGCAAATTTTACTAGATTACTGTCAAGTTCACTAGGAAACATTACGTTTACTAGTAGCCGGATAACATGAAAGTTGTATGCAACTGAAAGCGAACTAGCATTGCTTTGCATAGTAGTACATTGACAGGAGGGTACAAAAATATTTGTAAACAAATGTGAACTTTTCTTGAAGTTTTCATCTGCGGAAAAAATATGTTTTCAGCACGGTTGTTAACCAGTGTTACTTTCTCCTACGCTTTGCAGGTTAAATTGTGCTTTTCTTTACGAGTCATCACCGCTTATTATGAGGGCAAAAGATACGAATTCAGACGTTTTCCAGCTATTTTTAAAAAGTTAAATGTTAATTTTCTTGCTAAAAGTCATACTACTTCTTTGAACAAAGGGCTTTCAAACACATCTTGGCATTTGTGTTAATGTGTGCATGCTTGAAAGCACACATGAGAGGGGTAATCGAGTATGTGTTTTGCGCTCTTTGGATGGTTTGGGTAGCGTTGCTAGCTGGAATCGCCAAGACTGCAACAGGCAAAGCAAGTAACGAGTGCAAAACACTCGGTAAGTTGGGACTAGTCTGTTTTTGAATGTTCGGACACAAACGTAGTTTTCCAAACAACCATTTTCTTGATTCTGGTCGTAAGCAATAACAAAAGGACCTCAGACATTGACGACAAAACCAGCGACTGCCCTTCTAAAAATTGTTTATATTGACATTATCTTGAGTTGCGTTTCTGCTACTAACTGTTCTCTGAGTCGTCTGAACCTGTGATTGTTGTTTTTTCGCTGATTTCCCCATGGTAAGAGGGCTGTTTATAAAAAAGTACCAGAGTGAATTGCTCAAAAATGTTTGGTATATTCTCTTAATTTTGTGTACTTGATTTAATTATCCGTTCAACTTGAGGCACAACGTGTGAAAACGGACAGAAGCCGGAGCCATGAAAAAAGGAGAGCTCCGGAGCAGGAGCTCTGTGAGATTTGTAATGCAGGGACGTTAACTCATATCGCTAACATCCAGGCTCAAGGCTCTCCGTTAACGGGGCCGCATAGACAAACCACTTTCAAAACGGGGCCGCAGAGCAAAAAAGTTTGAGAAGCCCTGTGTTAAACAACTGTTGCGATAGGAAGGCTCGAGCGGCAAGTACGCAAAGCTTCACACTGTGGCAGCAAGCAACCATAGAGATCACACGCCGCGATCACTTTATTATTGCTTGTCCGCAGGACATATGTATCATGTTGCTCTTCGCGCACATTCCGTTCGTGGTGAACGGCGCATTCAGCGCAACGCCAACCGAGAGGTTGCAACACAACATTATCACATAATAGGTCACCACTTTTGTGTCAGAATTGCAACTAAACTTGCAAAAATATATCAAAATCTGTTTTTGTAGCTTTAATAAAATATCGATAGAGAAGAAAAACTGCTGCAAAAAATTTTGACCTATAGATAAATTTTGACCTGATGGTAAATTTTGACTTTTCCTTGACCTAATAACTTTGGAATGGCTCATGGTATCAGCGTAAAACGTGGTTTGTGGACGTTTTATAAACTTTAAAAAGGCAGAAAAATTTTGACTTTTGGTTGCCGTACTCATAACTAATTAACTACTGCCTGTAGCTAGAAACGGGCTTCATTTTTTAACACTACACTGTGAAAAATGGTAGAACCAACACTTCACTCAACAAAATTTCAAAAGCCGAAATCTTGAAAACTGCTGATCCGATTTTGATGATCCTTTTTTTGTTGAGATTCATTCAATGCATGCCACAACATCTATTAAAACCATCACATTTTAAAATGTAGTGGATACATTTTTTTTCATAAATTTGTTGAATTATAATGAAATGCCCTCTATGTGCTAGATATCCTAACCTATCCGTTTTAAGAGTTGGCTAACCAGCATTACCGGTTTTGTACTTTGATCCAATATCAAGATTCGATCAATAACTTTTGATGCTCTTCATATTTTTTTGCATTGCATGAAATATGTCAGGTGCATCCCAGTGAACTCCCTGAGCAATAAGTCATAAATTAGTTATTCTACTTACTGTAGCATCGCTTAGTGCTAATGTGAAGTTGATAAAAAGAATCCTCTGATCTGTTGAAATACGAGCGTAATTCTCTAATCAGTTAATTGCAGTTGTGAAGTGGAAGCAAGCTTAAAAGTCATTGTTGGGTATTAGTGTGAGCGAATATCGTCGAAACCTTCTGCAGCTTGACGCAGGTTCATGACGTTTCAGTTTTATTTCAGACTTTTCTTTAACATTTGCTGAGATGCCAAAGAAAAACATAACAGTCTTGACCATTGCGCAGAAGGCAGTGAATGATATGTCTTCGTGGAATGAGAGAGTTGAAGAGGAAAGGGAAACGCTCCTAGACAACGTAAGACATTCGTTCTTACTGGTCATTTTTATGGCATCATAAGGTCATAGCACACACAACCTGCATAAATTCTTGTTTCATGCCATGCTAATGGTAGTTCAGAAAAACTCTCTACAGATCAGTAAAGTCGTGCGGAAGCTCAACTGTAAAACTTCGTTGCAGCAACAGCGCATGGTCGGTGGTTTTGTTATGAGCTGATTTATTCATTTGCGTGGTGTCTGCACATTTTTTTGATAGATGCAGATGTATAAATTTATACAAACCAGTATTTTAGCAAAGAGCCATTCTTCTGCTCTTTCCTCCACACACCAAAGTTTTTTCATTGCTATCGACCCTCGCTTTATATTCATTTTCATGGAAACTCCTGACAAACAATCTGGTAAATGGTCTCTTTCTAAGCCCATTATCTCCTTTGAAAGGTCCCAGCAAACAGCAACTTCAGCTAGCCTTGCTCTCTCCATTAGTGGGGATTCTAGAACTTAAATGTCCTTACGGGGTCAAGGAAAAAAGTAGGCGGCAAACATAAATGTCTATCCTGTACGGTGATTTTCCCTTATTTTGCAGATTAATTTTCTGTGATTAACCCTACCACACCCAACATAGACTTGTGAATATATGTCCTAGCATTATTATTTCCTCGAGACACCATGCAAAACAGACAATGACCATGAAATATATATCATTCGAAACAGACAACGATCACAAATATTTGTTATGTGACAGGCGATAATCCAGACGTAGTTATCATTCGAAACGGACAACAATCATGATTTATTTTTAGTGTAGCTCCCAACTAATGGAACTGCAAAATGATATGAAATGACTCTTCCAAACCCCTCAACACTCCTTCAAGATTCAATTGACAGATGCCACAAGGTGCATGTGTTGGCGAAGACTTGTCCTGATCGCCAATCACAATCTCGAATCATATTCTACGCTGTCCAATACTTTGTCCCTTTCACATTTTTTTCGAGGGGTGTTTTGCTCCAGTGCAGTTCTCACGTACATATAGTTTGTGCACTCTCTGTTAGCTTCTGCAATGCACTAATTCAAATGCAAACTCAATCTAAGATGAACAAGGAACTCAAGTTGGCAAAATGTACGCATGCGGGAAATGCTGAGTAAAGGCTGTTGACCTACTCAACGGGCTGCAGGCATAAGATAGATCTCAAATAGGGATAAATGCTTCGGGTCCTATGCCACACCTTCTCTCTTATACTGTCTCACGTTCATACTTCTCCCTGTAAACGCTCACAGTGCTATTCTATCTGATTAATGTAAATGCAACAAGCCGGGAGTTGAATCTGTAGAATTAGACGCTGTTCGTAACTGTATCGCACATCCTGGTTGCGCTCTCTCACGATCAGGTGACGTTCGGTGAAAGATTTTCATGGAAACGTTTATGGTCAAGTGATGTTGGTTGCTTTTCCAGTTCATAGCGACAGCGAAGGAGATATGTCATGTTCTGAGAGCGAACAATTTCTGGTGCGATTTTATTGACCCATCATCGGGGCTGCCGGTGAGAATAAACCATTTCTTGTGTCGTCATAATGCACGTATCGCACATCACAGTTAAAATAATTTCATTTTGTTTCAGTATTTTGGACAGTACACAAATACAGACTGTGTCGTCATAATGCACTTATCGGATATCACAGTTAAAATAATTTGATTTTGTTTCAGTATTTTGGACAGTACACAAATGCGACAATGTTCGAGACGGATGAACGTTACAACAATTTGGGTTTCGAGATCGAGGACTTAGGATGTTGCAAAGTGATTACCCACAAAAAGTGGGGATCGAAGGTGTTTGTCGGAACCATTTTAACATCTGCTGCGAAGGACCATGAAATTATAGTCAAACTGATGAGTTGCACGAGATGAAAGCAAAAAATCACGAGTTCCACATCTGTTACTTTCAATTTGTGGCACAAATTGCTTAAAGACTAGACACTCTTCCAGATTTGTTGGTGTAAAGTTGAATGTCGTGTAGTTTGAAGATATTCACTGTTTATTTGTGTTTGCAACGTGGTGCATGATGTATGGGCAAGCAAGCGGTATCGGGGGGCAAGGGAAGGTCAGCTTGTTCAGAATTGTGCTACTCATCATCTTGTGGCTCTGTAGATGATAAGTATTCAAGCAAGCAGCGGCACCGGTAGTTCTGGGAATGATGTGGGAAGGTTTAGTAATAATAATAGTGGTGTATTTCAGGCTCGTGGTCCATACAGACGCGATCATCACATTGATAAGATTTCTTTGGCGGTACTGAATTAATTGCGCTTTCTATACTCTCCAAAACAGGGAAGCGCATGGAGTGTGCATCATCGAAGTACCTACTTATCATGGAGCTTCGTTTTGACGCGATGGTGTGCTCTAACTTGGGTAACAAAAGTTTTGATGCGAACCATAACAAATGTTCACGCGGGTCGCAGGTTCCACAACTCTGCTCTAAAACATCAAAAACGTCGGACACCGAAAAAACAGGTGATCTTGTCCTGTACCCCTTTAATGAGCTGAGATTGACAAAGGTTTCCATGATGAAAGATTGTGCCCAGGGACGCCGGAACGGGGATGTATTACGGGGGTACTGCCTCCCCTGCCCTTTAAAAAGGGGGGGCGGGTGCCCTTGCATAATAGTATCATAAGTAACTTCATGATTTATCAAGATCGACTTGAAAGAAATTTATAGCAGCTATTCGCGCACACAAAGTTCAGAATGGTTTTCTATACCAGGAGGGAAACAAAAAGGGCATTTTGGGCTAAACCATAATTTTCTAGAAAACTTGGAATTAGCAGCTGAATTCCGATTAATCGATTATTTCTCCCAATGAAGGTTTATTCGTTGGTATGACACTCACAGTGCACCTGAGCCAGGTTCACTATTACGGTGTCATGCAGTGGCGAGCTTGCAGTTCACTCATGTCTGCGCCTTTGCCGTCAGGTCGGAGTTGCCAGATTGGCCGTTCGTAGGCCAAATTTCAGAAATCTGGCTCCGTTTCAAGTTGGTTGTTTTAAAAATTTTATTTGGCATTTTCTGCCCTTATTTTAGCCCTATTTGGGCTAAATTTTTATCTGGAAACCCTGGGGCAAGTTGCCAAACTTGCGAGAGGATTGTTTTACTGTTGGTCTGTATTGTATAACAATAACATGGCAACAAATATTCTAATGTTCACTTCATGTTACGCGTTTTGCCGCATGTTATTGTTGAACCAAGACCACTGGTGCCACGCCTAGTGATTTTTCACGGTAATCTAGCTATTTCCTGCAAGGTGTATGTTGGAAGATTGAATGTCTTGTTTCTAACTTTTCAGCCAGTTTTCGGAAAAACAGTTGATTACATGAAGTGTTGTGTGAAGATTTTCACCTAGAGAACAGACAAACTTTTTCACCTAGAGAACAGACAAACTTTTTCACCTGGAGAACAAACAAACTTTTTCACCGAGAGGACAAACAAACTTTTCTAAACAAAAGTATGTATTGTATTCTGTAACGTCTTCACTCCCACACGCAAAACGCTAGACTTTTAACATGCATCGCAGTAAAGAGAAAAGAACACAAATACACGAAAGAAGACGAGGATGTATACTTTGCGGTAGTATAGATTATACGTTTGATGACGCTAATGCATTTACTGTACTTTGATGAAATACAAGCTTTTTTAAGACACACGCATGTATGACGCCATCATGATTATTATAATGAAGAAATGCAATGACTTCCAAGTACATCGATGTATAGAATGCATGAGGGAGTTGGAGGCGCGAAGGACCAAGGGTCATCTAGGCTGCAGACCTCCCAAAAGTTTATTAATGCAGTGCTGGATATGATCTTATCCTCATTTCTTTACAGGATTAGTGCAGCAGAAATACTGATTTCAATTTTAGGCTGATTGATCTATATCAGCTATGTCCAACCCAAATGGCTTACTGAGCCAAAATTATGTCACCAACTTAACCAGGGCCGCACACTGAATGGCTTACTTTGGTCTTAGCAAACTAAATTTAGCTTAAGCTAACGTACTGCAAGCGTTTGAATCCTTGCTACAATGGTATCAGACGTGGTAAAGTGGCACCGAGGACCACCAGCATCAAAAACGTCACATTCAAGATTATCAACATAAGGACAGGTTGTATGTAGGATGCTTTTGCCTAAACTGGGCCCCGGGTTGGACATAGCTGATCTAAATACTTGCTCAGTGCTGTCGCTTTAAGCTCTTGAAAAAAATCTGAAAGTTTTCCACCATAAGATTTTCCACGCTTCAGCCTGATCTATTTTAACAAACTTGCAAATGGTCTCAAGCAGGGTTTTTTTCGGGTCCCTAGAATCAGAGAAAATTATCATCGGGTCCCTGCAGATCCAAACCGGGTTCCTAACACTTTCCTTAAAAAAACCTGGTCTTAAGGTCAGTGGCGAAACAAGCACATTGGGCCAGGGGGGTCAAATCGCTGTTGTAGGGGCCGTGTTAAAACCGTAAAGTATATGACGTCATCGTGCTCATTCAACCTTGGTACGACCTTTCTGCAACATTCCTTTCCTTACAAGTTACGACCAAATCCAAGACCACCAGCGCTGTGCTAAGAAGTTGTGAAGTGTTCTGGTTAAAAAAGCAGACAAAAAACGGCCAATTCATGTGGCACAGCGAGCCAAGTCACCTATAAGCAGGCAATGCTGTTGTTTACGTTATGCTCTTTGTCACTGCGCCAGTGCATCAACTGT
>Ga0210059_1005619_pt1 | contig 20159 bp, 12 predicted proteins | sample Ectturendosymbi2_FD_188042 | JGI IMG/M metagenome (GOLD analysis project Ga0210059, IMG submission 188042) | Ecteinascidia turbinata endosymbiont from Florida, USA - Sample 2 (SPAdes) (version 2) | ecosystem: Host-associated > Tunicates > Ascidians > Unclassified | place: Key West, Florida... | reverse complement strand
ATCTAGGGGATCTGTTTAGCTGTCATGACAGACCCCTTTGCACTGCAGGTACTCAGCATTAAAGCCGATAAAATATCAAACGCCACTGCAGGTCTCTAATGCGGCTGTTTTGGAGCAGGCAACAGCTTACATTTCCCTTGTAACGCTGCATAGTGCTATTACGACACAACAACGTCCCTGCCTTGTCTCAATAGCACCTGCGCAGTGACATGAAACAATCCACGTTTCTGAACACTTGAAATTGATATTGCGTCGAACGCACGTGTTTCTGAATTTCCTCATCTGGCATTGCCGGCTCTAATTTTGTCAGAATCTCATATACTGCCACGCACACGAAGGAGCGGTTTTGTAATATTTCGTTTCATGGCGAGAAGACAATCGCCAATCACGATCATTTTGTTTCACAGTTTCGGGCTAATTTTATCTGCTGTTTGCACCTACTAGGTTATGACAAAATTCAGTAAGTTTAGGCTTTCCTCAGCGTCACTCCAAGTAACGTGGGTTCGTTTCCACTGAAAGTATATTTTTATAAGCAACTTCTCATATTAAAAGGCGCGTCAGCTAGCCTAAAAAATCATGGTCGCATTATCTGAACAAAATATCAGTCAATCGTCGCATTTCGAAAATAACTTTTTCAGAATTGAACAGTTGACGATGTTGTTTTCTGCGCAAGAAGTCCTATATTGATTTCCAGTAATTCACTTTCACATTACGATGCAAAGTAATTAGAGCAATTGCAATTCAATTGATCTTCTCCGCAGTGATTTTGCAAGTATATTTGTAACACCACCATCTCGAAAGACAGCGCGCTCCACAGACGCAGTTGTGCAGCTGGTTGTCAGCATCGATTTTAAAGTGTATGTCTGTTCGGATAAACAGCTCGCATTCCTATACGATTGACATTTGCTGAATGTTCGACAAGCTAAGTATCTTTTCAGCGCCATATTCGTAGGAACAAACAGGGATTGTGATGTAATAAATACGCTGTGCCCGAAAACAATGATAACTTGGAAGTTTTTCCTTATGTGTTTTGACAATGAGATCAATACCACTTACAAATACAATCAGACCTGTTTGTCCGAACTCCGATCAACCGGAATCCCCGCTATCCGAAACAAATTGCTGAGAACAGATTTCCCCCAACGCATTTCACTTCTTTAATCCGGAAACCTCGCTTTCGGACACCGGCTCGGAATTTAGGAACGGATATGTCATATCAATAGAAAAAAAATGCTAAGCCGGATTACGCCAACTGTTACGTAGTTGTTTATTAAATCACAATGAAAGGTGAAAGTCAATTTTCTACGCACAATGAATGTAACAGTGGCAGACCCTGCAGGACGCAGTTATAGGTCTCGCCTATAAATCTCATTCTGAATGCATAGTTGCTTATGTATACGGATCTGCTAATAAACAATAACAACTTGAGAGTTTCATTTGGTCATGTTTCACATGCAGTCTACACATTTGCTTAAGTTGACAGTTCGTCTGAGACTACTCTACAGTTTGTTTCTGTTTCCCCTTTCAACGTTCGCTTAGGCCAGACCCGTATCCTAGGTCCAAAGGTTTGCGGGGCACAAAATATTTTTAGGGGTCAAGACTTCTGTTTTTGCTATATTTTTTAATAAAAAATTTTCTAGGCAAAACAAAATTTGGAGCACAAAAAGATTCAGGGGGGATTGCCCCCGCATGCCCACCGTGGCTACAGGTCTGGTTCCGATTTCCCGGATACCTCTCTAAATCGACATTATTAGACGAAACACGGTAGTTTGGATAAACGAGGTCTAACTGTAGTTACCATATTTTCGGGACCATAAGGCGCAGTATCAAAATTTGACGGCTGGCTGTTGTTTTTTCATACATAAAACGCACCGGATTATAAGGTGCTTAAATGAAGCAAAACTTAGATACCATAAGTCAAACTGTATTTAACTCCTTCCCAATAACTCCCGAGTGCCGAGTCGCCACTGGGAGTTTGATCTGTCATTACATGGGAGGGAGTTTAATCTGTCACACACGCCTAATCCGCCAGACACGAATAAAACAAAATAGAAGTTGTACGCGTGTTTGATTCGGCGTGCGCCAATGTAGACAGGAGCCTCACCGCGTTACACTAGCTATGGTGTGTGCTAGCTACTCTCGTGTGCTGCACATTGCAGTTGTTGGTTTATTACGTCTGTTTCCAAAATTGTAACTCGTAATTAAAATAAATGATATCGTTTACCACGTAAAACTGGTTCTAGATGAGAAAGCGCAACCAGATTCATACATTAGGCGCACCGCATTATAAGGCACACTTTCGATTTTTGAGATAATTTAACGGATTTTAAGTGCGCCTTATGGTCCGAAAAATACGGTAATTGCCCTGATTTGTTCGCAGGCAATCATCTGCTTACCGCGCTCGCAAAAACCTGTGAGTGAATGTTACGTCATAGAGCGGTTTATGGGGACAATTGTGGAGTGGTATGAGTATTGCCCACTACTTGCTGCAGTCGGAGGGCTGCGCATCCTAAGAAAGGGACGAAGTAACAACTTGCGTTTCCGAAATTTGGCAAAATTGCAAAATTCATCGGTCGATTTCTAGTCATAAAAGAAAATGTGGTTTTATGCTGAAAAGTGATATCAAAAGCTTCCCTTCCGCGACAGACCCCTTTTTTCCAGGCTAGATGCGCCCCTGATTGCTTCCAACTATTTTACAGGTGTTTGCTCAAAACAACTGCTTACTACGCAATAATGCATACTCGTGACACACAGATTTTAACTTGATTTAAGCAATTGTATGATATAAAAAAGAAATAAATGTCTAAAGTGCATGAAAGTTATAGTCAAGTATATAACACTTGGTAGCAGATTGCAACCACAAAAACCATCACACATACAGATTTTATTCTTGCTACTGGGATCCTGCTTTAGTAACATTCTAATCACAACTGTTGCTTCAGAAACAAATATATACATTTCACTTGACCAGCAACACACATTTACACAGAGTAAGAAACAAAGTCTAGAAATTTACTATGATTGTGTGGAGTACACATAAATAGCAGCTATCCAAGGGGCACATTCATGAAATCACCTCAAAATAAACAGCGCTCACTGTATACATTATTCCTCGAAAACTTACACAACGTATAGAAGTCCTTTGTGCCAATACTTCCGTCGTGCCATCCAATCTGAAACTTTATGGGTTGATTCGAAAAATGAACAGCAAATAGGAGCTTCCACTAGCACTAAGATAGCAGCAATACAACTGAAACAGAAACAAGCATTGTTGAAACAGGATTAGATTAAGAGCCATCTTAATAATCGTTTCCAGACCTTAACGCAATTGTCCCCAACTGGGATACCATTTGCAATACTTAAGGGTGCTGCGAGCCCAACACATTTTTCAATATATATCACCAAAAATACATTTTCAAACAGTCATCAAACTCTGAACGAAATTTCTATGGGTTCAGCACTGAGCATTGCAAATTATATTTCTCTTCTGTAGGGAGCCGAAAGCTGAAAAAGTTTAGGAAAAACTGCCTTGGTGAATACATGACACACATCTGAAGTGCATATATATATAGATGAAAACAACTTGCAATATTTGACATTTAAGGCTTTTGGGCGTCAGGTCCTGACCATTTTTATCGTTATTAACACCAACAGGGAGTAAAAGTCGGTTTACATGGGGCATAGTCAAAGTGCAATTTCTTGTTTCATTCATTTTCTCAAAACGGAAGCCTGACTGAACTCGACTTAGCTCAAGCTGAAGATTTCATACAGTCCAACTTCACTTTGTAACGCTCTGGGCCGTTTAAAGTTGCATCAAGCTGAGAGAAGTGCTATTTTTTTCTTGTGGTCCTCATATTGGTGCTGTCAAGCTTTGGACTCAACACTAAAAATAACCCACCTATATAGCACAACAAACTGAGCATAGAAGTTGTGCATGAAGATTTATGCACTGTTCAGAAATTTCTCCTTGTCATTTTCCAAACAGTAAATTTAGGCTGTTTGTTATAAAATTAAATGATATGCTAGAGCTACAAGACCAACTTCCCTATTAAAGTGCAGCCAGCTGTTCACTCTACCTACCATATAAATGCACTTAGATATGGATTTAAACTGTTTCTAATGATTTTAAGGAACTATGATTATTGTTGATCATCTAAAAGCCTTAGCCAGTTAATATCTTGCATGTGTTGCAGACTTGCCCTTTTCAGAATTCAAACTTGCATTTTGTGCATACATGATTATGCAACAATAAACAGCATATATCATGATGCAGTGCCTAGTTCCAATTACAGAAAAAACGTAATTCTGCGTATGAAGTAAGTATGCATTTATATAGGTCTATGCAGTGAATAAAATTACTTTACAAATAGACTGCATAAAACTACTATGAAACAACCCCATCCTACCCCATGTTGGGCAAATGCAGTCTGCAGGTCTTACAGCAAGGGTAGGTTATTTAAAGATAATTCTAAGAACATTTGTCAGGAGTAAAAACCAGTGGGCTGTTTTGGTAGAACTGTATCCAGAAGTTTAAGACCTTAAAAAATATGTAAGTATCAACTTATTGTCAGCAATTTCGTTTCGCCAGTATTGGGTGCACAGAAATGCGATGCTTTATAGCTCTTTCAAGTTTCAAACATGCATTGAAATGAGCAGATAAACCAAGAGCAGCTCCAATTTCTGTTTGTAAGACCCCTTTTGAAAAACAGAACTTCTAAACACTGGTGTTTGTTGACCTTCACCTTGGGCCACATTACATACCTAGTCACTGAGCCATAACTACGAAAATGCAGTGCTTCCCAGTGTTACCCTCCATGAAAATTTGCACTGAGCAAATGTTGGTTTTAGTGTGCATGAAATTGCACAACCTTGTAGACACACAACTAGTAAAGTGTTTCAAGCATTAAAAGGCCTATGCAATATATATACAGGGTTCCTATGTAATTTTAAAAATTAATTTCCAGACTTTTTCAAGGCCTTCTTGAGAATTTTTCCAAACCTAACATTTCCGTATGACCTACCCAGGTCAAATACAGGCAGGGGGGTCTGTTTGCCTGTCATGACAGGCTCCTTTGTACTGCAGGTATGATACTCAGCATTAAAGCCGATGATAAAATATCGAACTCTGTCACTGCAAGTCTCTAATGCGGGTGGTTTCGAACAGGCAACAACCTACACTTCCCTTCTTACGTTGCATAGTACTATTACAAAACAACAACGTCCCTGACTTGTCTAAATGGCACCTGCGCAATGACATGAAACAATTCACATTTTTGAACACTTTAAATTGATATTGTGTCGAACGCACATGTTTCGGAATTTCCTCCTCGGGCAGTGCCAAATTCAATGCAAACAAAGCTGTCAGAAGCTCGTACACTGCCATGCACACGCAGAGCTGTTTTGTAATATTTTGTTTCATGGCGAGAGGACACAGTGTCCAATCGCGATTGTTTTGTTTCGCAGTTTCAGCCCTAAGTTTTATCTTCTGTTTACACCTATTAGGTTACCACTAAATCAAATAAGTTTAGGCCTTCCTCAGCGTCACGCCCGGGTTCGTTTCAACTTCACACAGGCACTTTAAAATTTAACATGATATAAGTAAAATTATACCAATCTTGAATAAAATATTATCAAAATAGATGTCAAAATTTCAAGTCTGAAAAATGACAAAGTTTTTTCCATACTTTTCAAGACTGCATATGATGAACCCTGTATATACGACATTAAATTAGGAATGTTGCAAGTGTGCAATGAGATTTCACTGCGTAAATGGTCTGGTGGTACTGTGCATTTGCACACCTTAGAAGGAACAATAGGTGTTTCCATAAATAATTTTTGGTTTTAGGGAAAACCCTGCACTTTGCTTTGTGTGCATGTAAAGTTGGTTTTCTTTTCACTGAGAAATTTCAGTCATTTGTCCCATAGTAGTGTTAAACCTTGCTGTAACAATTTTCACTAGTCTATATTTTCAGATATTGTAACAGAATTGACTTAATTTTTTTCTGTCATTTCAAACAAAAGTCGGTCTATGACTGAAAAAGAACCTAGAAAAGTAAACTTACACAAAATTCCGTGCTACGTTTCACAAAACTTTGCTGTAGTGTGTACCAGGCTTAATGATCCCATGTGCTGGATGGCATTTATGCAATCTACGCAGCACAAAATGGTCAGACAAAACAAAATAAGATTAAGTGAAAAAAGCTCAAGTCACACCAACCGGTCACAAAAGCTGTGAGGCACAGTGGAGTGGCAGGGACACACAACTCAAGTCTTAGGGTGATATGGTTGTCATATGAATGCTTATACAAAGTAGACTATGCATTTCATTTTACTGTTGAAAGCACTATCAGTAGAATCACCCACAATAGTTAAACAGGTTTTTTTTAAGTCGTTTTAGGGGAACCGAATTTGATTTGGGTCCCTAGAATCGGAATAAATTATCATCGCCCCCCTAATATCAGAGAAAATTGGGTCCCTAGAATCAGAGAAATCGGGTCCCTACAGATCCAAACTGGGTTCCTAACATTTTCCTTAAAAAAAAAAACTGGTTAAAAGTTGTGAATCCTGTTACAAACTGAACGTTACTAACCAAGGTTGCTCAAAGTAGGTCAAATGCACATTCTGTATAACGTCTAAGTGTACTTACATCATGAAAGCTCCAGAAACAATACAGATGGGATGAAGAATCGAGAAGAATGACAAGGTGCCACACAATCCAACAACTGCGAGAGAATCAAGTAAGAAATTAAAGCAGAAAGAAACATTTAACTTTTTCCCAAAAATAAAATGTCAAAAACAACATTACAACCATACGTTTTATTAATACAGGTGTGTGACAATGCTTAGACACACCAAACCGTTGTCAGTAGCATAAATGCTACCTAGGGAGCATTGGCTTAAATGTTTAGTATACCATTTACCAATAAAAAAAATGTCATTGCTACATAACAACACAGTGTTCAGCAGAATAATGCCTACTGAAAATTTTATTCCCTACCAAATTTTTCTCACATGATTGAGCCAGTCCATGCTTTGATTACCTAACTATGGTAGGCTTAAAGTCTGATAACAAAAAAATATGACAGCATAATCCATCACCACAATGCAGAAAAAAGACTCAAGTTTGGTCTGAAAATAACCTTATTTGGCACTGCTGTTAATCACACATCTTGGCAATGTGATGATAAACTATATACAACAGTCAATGTACTAGTTGCAAAGCTTATTTACACAATTTTAACATGTTGGGAGCCAGTGTACAAGTATATCGTACTTTGAAATCACACGTTGAATTGCTAATTTCCTGCCACTTTGCAACTCCATTAACTTGCCAGTCGATTGTCCTAGAAGCTATCCAAATTCCAAACCCTCAGAAGACTCAGTGAGTCTTGTAGTTTGCATTGAAAAAATATTTTGGGTTTTGGATTTTTGTGGGTGACGCCACAAGTGGAGTGGGCTTTTGGTCATTTTGTATCAGGTTACCTGGCCCAGGGCCCAACTTCCATGTGGAGTATTTATTTCACTCTAGTTTTTATTGAAAACTAGGCTAAAGTCCAAGTCTTTTGAATCTTTGATCAACTTTCTAGTGTTTCTGGTTCAAAGGTGTGTTTGAAATGTAACAAGACTGTATGTGCTGCTCGAGTTATGTCCGTTCGAAATTAGCGCTGTATGTTACAATGTAGGTAAACCTCTCATGAGTGTACACTGCAGTTTCAGTTTTCTGTGTTAATTGTACACTCTTCTGCAGGCTTTTGATTGCTGTTAGTCTAGCCTTGATCATTGTGGAAAATTACGGCCGGGAATTTTTGCTGTAACACAATCGCAGCCAAACAACGAAACAAATTGAAATTTCTTGTTCAGCTTGGAAAAACTCCAACAGAAGCATTCAGATTACTACAGGGTGTGTATGGGGATCACATAATGTCAAGAGCTCGGCTTTCAAGTGACACAGGAGGTTTAAGGAGGGAGGATGTGGAAGATGACCCCAGAAACAGGGGCCTGACACATGCAGGACCAAGGAAAATGTCAAGCTTGTCTGCCAGAAGCTGCATGGAGATCGCTGCATGACTGTTAGAATGACTGCAAATGAGTTGGACATGAACTGCGAGAGGGTGTGGGCAATCATTATGACAGATCTGGGGATGAGGAAGACTTGTGCAGAAATGGTTCCGAAGTTGCTGAAAGAAGAGCAGAAAGAGCGGTTTGTGCATGTGTGTCATGGCATCCTGGAACAACTAAAAACCAAACTGAACTTGCTGGAGAGAGTAATCACAGGTGATGAGTCATGGATCTTTGAGTACGATCTGGAGACCAAGCACCAGAGTTTTCAGTGGAAGAGTCCGATGTCACCAAGGCCGAAAAAAGCAAGGATAGCCAAGTCCAAAATCAAGGTGATATTGATTGCTTTCTTTGATGTGAGGGGCACTGTGCAAACAGAAATCCTGCCACAGGGCCAGACCATCAGCCAGCACATTTACAGGGATGTCCTGGGATATTTGATGCATTCAGTGCGAGAGAAGAGGCGACAAATGTATGAAAAAATCATGGCTGTTTCACCACAATGCTCTGGCGCACACTGCATTGAGTGTATGGCAGAGGAGGATGGTGAAGCGTATAAATCTCAAAGAGATTACTTCGAAGGCAACAGGTTGTAGTTTACAATTTGTATTTGGAATAAAACATTTATGCGCACAGTCTTGTTACTTTTCAAACACACCTTGCATATGTCATCCGTTCAAATGCGCCAGGTATGGAATGACATATATTATGTCATTCACGTTGCGACTTGATAACCTTACTTTTTTGCAATGAAAATTTCCACAAATGTACTTCATACCTAGACACATTAATCCTGAAAATTTCATGCAAATTGACCAAATGCATTTTGAGTTATCAAGATTGGCATCAATACATCTTGCTAGGTTTAGACTGGAAGACTTTTTCAAAAAAAGTTCAGTGCTAACATTTGTTTCGTAGCACACACAAACATTTTTGAACACATTTGTTTACAACGAAAATTTAAAATAATGTTCTCCATGCCTACCCACATAATCTTTGAAAATTTCAGGTATGGGTCATTCCATATCAAATCACCAAAAAAAGACAATTCTAAACCCTACCCTTTCAGATTTTAATGAAATTTGGCATACATGTTCGCTTTGGCCCCCAAACCACCAATCTAAAATTTTTTTTGGTCAGATGATCGGTTTCTAAGATATGGGGGTTAATTTTTTGAAAATTTTGAAAAAATTAGGAAGACTTCAAAACACCATATCTTTTGAACTAGTGGTCCATTCTGGAAAAGTAAGGTATCAATACAAAGGGGAAAAAGCTAGGAATTCAAATTCGACATCATTTTTGTAATTTGGGGTGATGACCTTTGACCTTGAAATTGACCCCTTGGATCAAATTACAAAATGCTGATGACCACCGAATATCGTAGCCCTATTTATTACCTACAATATATCAAATGATGGAATACGTAAAATTTTTCATTTTTGAGTAATGCAAAACATGTCTTCTAAATGACAGCATCTCACCACGCACAACCTCAATGCCAGGGTTGGGGTTATAGTTTGTTTTCAGGACATCCTACAAAGTCAAATTTAGCATGGCAAAAGTATATTTCTATGGTGAAATGAAAATGTTAAAAGGTTATGTACCCAATTCAATGTGTGTTGCCTAATATTGACAACGCATCATGCATCATATATTACGATATGTTCTGTTTCTTAAAGTATAGAAGGTGGTTAATATGTCAGTATTGGTGAGTAAGTTAAGTTTTTACACTGATGTCAACCCCTGTGACCAGAAAAAAGCATATCACTAAGCAGAATATTTTACTGGTAAGAGAGGAAGATATCAAAATGTTGGCATTGTGAAGTAAGATTAAGTACACCGTATCAACAAATTTGTTTCCATCATGAGCAAGAATTTCTTAACTTTTTGGCGTCCGGCTGCTTTCGGGGATTTTCAGAAAAAAAAAACAAGTGAACGCACATGGCTCTGCGCGGGAATATCTCTGCTCCTGTTCAAAGCGCAAAAACCACCCAGACGCCAAGGTGTTAATATGTCAGTATTGGTGAGTAAGTTAAGTTTTTACACTGATGTGAACCCCTGTGACCAGAAAAAAGCATACCACTAAGCAGAATATGTTACTGGTAAGAGAGGAAGATATCAAAATGCTGGCACTGAAAAATATAATTTAACTCTCTGGCGTCCGCTAGGATTCAGGGATTTTTGAAAAAAAGCGCCTAAACGCACATGGCTTTGTGCGAGAATTTCTCTGGTCTGGTATGCTCCACGGACCCGGTAAAAGTCTCAAAAGACGCAGCAAGTCTTCTAGTCTGCACTCGAAAAAAAATTTTTTGCTTGGGGAGTGCGGGTTTTTTGTGAGTGACATCATAAGTAGAGGACTTTTAGGCCACCTTGGCCCACTTTGCCTGGCCTTGGGTACCAACTGTTAGGTGGTAGTATTTCGCTGAAGTTTTTACTGGAAACTAGGCTACAATCCGAGTCTTTTGATACTTTGGATGACCTGCTGGGGTTTCGGATTCAAAAGTTGTGATGTATGTTAGTAAAAATATTTGACTAATTAGTTAATTTGTTTATTTTAGATCATAACTTTTAACCCGAAATGCTAGAAAGTCGATCAAAGGCTCAAAAGACTTGGACTCGAGCCTAGTTTCCAATGAAAACTTCAGCGAAACACTTTGGCCTAGCGGTTGGGCCCTAGGCCAGGCAACATGAGCCAAAATGACCCTAAAACTACTTCACTTATGATGTCAGTCACAAAAAATCCGCACCCCCAACCAAAAAATTTTTTTTGAGTGCAATCTACTAGATTGGCCGATCTGTTTGAGTCCTTGAACAGCTCTCTAGCGCAATCGGCGGAGGAGCTAGGGCGTTGGTAAGGCAACCGAAAATTGCTGTTTTTTAGGCCGAAATCGAAGTACGAATATACGGTAGGCCGGCTCTATACGTGTTAACAACCTTCTATACTTCAAGAAACAGAACATATCACAATATAATATAGGTAACACACATTGAATTGCGTACATAACCTTAAAACATTTTCATTTCACCATAGGAATATACTTCTGCCATGTTAATTTGACCTTCTGTGATGACCTGAAATCAACTTTAACCCCATCCCTGCCTTTAAGTTGCACATGGTGAAATGATGGCATTTAGAAAACTTGTTTTGCATTTGATTTGCTTGAACTGAACCAATACTGTCTACACATGCTAATTTTAATTTATTATTACTCAAAAATGAAAAATTTTAAAATTTTACGTATTCCATCTTTTGATATATTGTAGGTAACAAATAGGGCTACGATATCAGATGGTCATCAGCATTATGCAATTTCATCCACGTGGTCAATTCAAGGTCAAAAGGTTATCACCCCAAAATTTATCTAAATTACAGAAATGATGTCAGATTTGAATTCCTAGCTTTTTCCCCTTTTTATTGATACCTTACTTTTCCAGATTGGATCACTAGTTCAAAAGATATGGTGTTTTGAAATTGGGCGCCCCGCTTAATTTTCTCAAAATTTTCAAAAAATTAACCCCCATAACTCGGAAACTGATCATCCGATCAACGAAAATTTTAGATTTGTGGTTTGGGGGCCAAAATCAACATGCATGCCAAATTTCATTAAATTCTGAAAGGGTAGGGTTTAGCTCATTAGGTGACTTGACATGGAATGACCCGTATATGAGCAAGAACTTCTTAGTGATGCATTTTGGTACCAGCAACAGTTTGCTAAGCCTAGGCTACAACACATTTTTGTAAACACTTTGCATACACTAGGACTACTTTTTCTGTACACGTGATTTTGCACAGAAAATCTCTTCAAATATTTTTTATACCTATTCACATCACCTTTGAAACTTTGTTTGACAAAAATCTGCAGAGTTATGAATTCCAGGTTACTAAGAGAGTAGGCTACAAAACTTTATCCCATTCAGCAAGGTTTTGAAGTTTTTATGTGCAGCACCATAACTTTTTGAAAACTACTTCTTTGCAATGAAAAACTACACAAATGTTTTGCTGATACCTATGCATCTTTTAAAGTTCAGTCTATCAAAATATCAGCCGAGTTATTCACTGTTGAATCGAGCAATAGGACTCTGTTCACAGTGCATCAGATTGCTGTTGCTGTGATCAACACACTTACCTAAGAAATTTTATTGAGTAATTTTATCTGTGGAAGGCAATAACTTTTCTCATGCTTAGTCTTTTTTCATCAAATTTTACACCAATGTTTATTTTGTAAAAATGCATCCTACCTGAAAAGTTCAAGTAAATTGAGCACGTACTTATGTACTTTTCCATCGGCACAACTCAAGCGCTACAAAACTTTGGCCAATATGGAACTGTTGAGCAGTTGTTGTGGAAGCACCATAACTTCTTTGAAACTAATTTGTTTACAACGAAATCTTACAGGAATGCAAAATTTAAGATATTTATGCATCTTCCCAGAAAATTTCAGGTCAATCCTTGAAGAACTTTACAAGTTATAGATTTTTTTAATCGAGCAACCTGACTTCTGTTCATCTTGCTGTTGCTGTGCATGGCTCACAAAGGGCTTTACCAAGTAATTTGGTTTCAGTAAGGTATTGCATTGCATGCAGTAACATTTTTGTGCTTGGTCTTTTGCAATCAAATTGTACACTGATCTTCGTGTTGAACAAAAATGCACATTACCTGAAATATTGAGGGAAATCGATCAAGTATATTTTGAGTTAGGTTCAGTTCAAAACTGTCGCGGACTTGCTGAATAATCGCAGAGAATGCATGTTGTGCCAAAGGTGTTAAATTAGTAAAGGTTCAGAAGCTTGGTTTTAAACCTTTAACTGACCTTACTGCAAAGGAGATTGAGTTGGTGAAATGGAGGGCTCACTGAGGATGAGGATTTTCACTGTCAACTATTTGCTTAAATATCACCACTGTTAGTTGCTTAAATAGGATTCCAGAACTTGTGGTCAAAGCTGCAGCACAACTTTTGGCATTCATAGCTCAAAGAAGACAAAGATCAAGGGAAGTGGCAGTCACTATAGGCCGTTTTGTCACAATTTAAAGAATTGATTTCTGAATGAGCGGAATGGAGAGGCAACTTTTGCGACCAAAGGAATTGTCAGTTGAGCCTGAAACTCCAGATGCTGCTCAGGTTTTTGCGTTCTGGCTCCGCACTGTCGAAGACTTCCTGTCTAGTCTCCGTGAATTTCACGCTGAGGAAGATCCCCAGGTGAACGCTCAAGGAATCATCGTGAGTTGTCTTTCCCCTGCTATTTTCCCCTATGTGGAAGATGCTGCTAGTTATGACGAGATAGTTGATATCCTTAAAAGACTCTATCTTAAGAAGAATAACGTGTATGCCAGACATTTGCTTGTCAGTAGAAAGCAAACACCGGGCGAGTCTATCTCTGAATATCTACAGGCGTTAAAAATCCTCGCAAAAGAATGTTCATTCACTGAAGGGTCCGCAAATGCTTACAGAGAAGAATTGACTTGTGATTCCTTCATTAACGGACTGGCATCTTCGTCTGTACGACAACGCTTATTAGAAAAAGACGATCTTACCCTTGTTCAAGCGTATGAACTCGCGCCCAATGTCAAGCTATCTCGATCAGCCGAACGGCTGCGCTGTCCGCGACCACGGCAGATGTTGCTCTCGAATCAGCCGAGGAAGAAGCCTTGTCAAGTAACTTTGCTTTGGCAGCCACCATAAGAAATCGCTCTTCGTGTCTTTATTGAGGCGGAAAGTCTCACAGCCGTCGTTCTCTGTGCCCTGCCCATAATTCGAACTGTTATACCTGTGGCAAACGAGGCCATTATTCACACGTTTTCAGGTCAGTTACTCCACGTGAATCAACAGATGGCCCCAACTGGTCCAAAATGGCTGCAACTACCAGGTCTCGATCCTGCTGGCTAGTGCTCCATCAGGTCTGGAATCGGCCGTAGTTGAAAGATCGCTAGAAGGCAACCCTGTTCATGTGTTGATCGACTCGGGTGCCTCAGAGAATTTTGTAGACACGGACATTGTTCGGAAATTGGGATTACCTATTGCAGGAAGAGCTACTTCGATCGGGATGGCCTCCTCTGAGGTGTCAATGCAGACACTTGGGAGAGTCTCTGATGTCTTGAGCCTGATGGACCGCCAATATCCTAATGCCTCATTCCATGTGATGCCTAAACTATGTGCTGACTTGATTGTTGGTCAATAATTATTGAAGAGGCATGCCTCCATCACTTTTTGTTATGAATGGACCAGAAGAATCTCTAACTATAAATACGCCAATGATTGCGGAACCTAAACAACTGTCTGTCGCTGCTACGAAGCTGGAAGCACCTCAGCTTTTCGAATTCCTATCGCCCAACGCCAAGCCCGTGGCTTCCAAGTCTCGACATTATAATCAAGAAGACCAAGCGTTCACCGAAGTTGAAGTCGGCTGTTTGCTTTCCGCCAATGTCACTGAACCCTCAAGGTCGCCGTGGAGGGCTCAGGTCCTTGTTGTCAAGCAAAACGAACAAAATAGGTTGGTCATAGATTATTCTTCTACCATTAACCGTTTCACCGTGTTGGACACTTATCCGCTGCCTAATATCGAAGATTTCGTAAACAAGGTCACTCAAGACAAATACTATAGCTCAATCAATTTGCGACAAGCCTATTATCAAGTACCCCTCTTACCTGAAGAGCGACATTTCACCGCTTTTGAAGCTGCTGGTCGTCTTTACCAGTATAAAAGGTTTCCTTTCGGGGTCACCAATGGGGTTTCTGCGTTCCAAAGGATGATAGACGCATTCATGAAAACCCATCGCTTGCGAAAGGTGAACACATAATTAGATGACCTGACCATCACTGGGGCTACTCTCGAAGAACATGATAGCAATCTGAAGCTTTTACTTGATGCTGCCTCCAGTTGCAATATGACAATGAATGAATTCAAATCCCAACTTCGCGTAAGAACTCTTGACATGCTTGGCTACCGCGTTTCGTTCCAGCAAGTGAAACCTGACCCGCAAAGGCTGCAGCCCTTGTTAGACTTACCTCCGCCGCATACTCCTAAAGAACTTAAACGCGTTTCCGGCATGTTTTCATATTACACAAAGTGGATCCCCAGGTTTTCAAAAACGGCTGGTCCACTACTGCGCCCTGCTAAACTTCCGTTGGACGGCGAAGCGCTAGCCGCCTTCAATGAACTAAAGAAGTTGTTGAGCAATGCTTGCTTGACGACTATCCAAAATGGAGTCCCCTTTAAAGTTGAAACAGATGCTTCAGACTACGTGATAGCTGCAATTCTATCACATGGTGTCCGTCCTGCCGCATTTATGTCTTGTACACTACACTCTTGCGAAAAACATTACCCTGCTGTCGAGAAAGAAGCCACCGTCATCATCGAAGCCGTTCGACGTTGGTCACATTTCCTGAAAGGCAGACACTTCTCAATCATCACTGACCAGAGAGCGATCTCGTTTATGTTCGACCAACGTAATAGTAGCAAGATTAATAATTCCAGAATCCTCTCCTGGCGACTTGAATTAAGTCAGCTCAGTTATGATACGAGACATAAACCTGGCGCGGAAAATGTTGTTCCTGACGCCTTTTCTTGCGTTTACGCTTCTACTTCTAACGTTACCTTAAGAGACTTGCACCAGTCTCTAGGAAATCCGGGTTTTGCGCAGCTATATCATTTTGTTCGACAACGAAACTTGCTGTTTTCCAGTGAAGAGACTAAAGACATTTGTCGCTACTGCAAAACGTGTGCCGAGGTGAAGCCTGGCTATTTTAAACGAGATTTTCAGTCCTTGGTTAAACCAATCCAACCTTGGGACCGCATGAGTGTCGACTTCAGAGGGCCTGTACGAGGACCCCGACCTTACCTCCTGATAATTGTTGACGATTACTCGCGTTTTCCATTCGTGTTTCCCTGCAAAAACATGCATTCGACTACGGTCATTGATTGTCTTTCATCACTTTTCTGTCTTTTAGGTTTCCCATGCAGCATTCACAGTGATTGTGGAGTGTCGTTCGTCAGTCGTGAGACTCGTAGTTTCCTAACTGCGAGAGGAATTTCTTTTAGCACCTCGTCACCCTACCACCCACAAGGCAACGGCCAATGCGAACGTATAAATCAGACCATTTGGAGAACTATCAAGCTTATTTTGCATGGCAAAAACCTGCATGAAGGACAGTGGGAAAGCGTCTTAACTGAGGCTTTCGATCGTTGGTCTGTCTCTTGACCAACGAAACTCTTCACGAACGTTTCTTTCATTTCCCTCGTAGAGCGATGATTGGAACCGCTTTTCCTTCGTGGCTGCTTTCTCCAGGAACTGTACTGCTGCGCAGATTTATCCGAAATAAAAGTAAACCTCAAAGGTTCAAAAGACTCAGATTCCAGCCTAGTTTCCAATAAAAACTTGAGTGAAATACTTCTGCTAGCAGTTTGGGTCCAGGGCCTTGTAACCTGAGCCGAAAACCTATCCCACTTCTGATGTCACAGCACAAAATCCCCAAAACCCCAAATTATTTTTCATTGCAGAATCGAAGACTTGCCGCATCTTTCAGAGTTTGCATAGCTCTCTAGAGTGCAATCAGCAGACAAGTTATGGAGTTGTAAAATGATTGCCTTTTAAGTGGCTTACGCATGTCTTAACTACGTAAAAATAGTCTGGAGCCAAAGGTGTTAAGTGTATTGAAGGCTGAATGGTAGTGCTGTTTCTAGTACAAGTAGCAGAGGTGGGGTTTTTGCAAAAAGTTCACAGTGCAACACTTTGCAATACAGTACACAGACATTGTGAAATTTGCAAAGCCCTGAATGTCAAGAAACTTTTACTCTAAATAGAGAGATCTCAGTTATGACAATTCAGTCATATAACCAGAATGTCCCAGGTAGGAGAGATTGGCAAAACAAGTTCTTTTAGCTACACCCACAAGGGAGCGGCTCAGAGGTCAACCAAGGACCAGGTGACATGATTACATCTCTGACGTGGCTTGATCCTCTTGTGGCTAACACCTCCACAAACCTTTTCAATGTTGTTTGAATTGACTCTGTTGTCAATATTGTTTTGAAAAAAATTCAATTATGTGATGTAATCTGCTCTGAAAAATTAGGGTCATAGTCACTGCTATCAAGACTAATGAGCTGCATATACAATAAGGTTTCATGGAATTATCACCCATACACCAGAACATTCATTGCCACTTCATTTAAATTCTAGTTTTGCAACAGTATTGAAGGTCAATTTTCCTGCATTGAAGTTGGTATAGTATTCTTGTTGTTTTTCAATGAGATATTTCGGTCATTTGTCTTGTAATAGTATTAAAACTCTATATAACAGTATCCACTAGTCCATTATTTTCAGGCGTTAAGACTGAATTGACTCATTTTTTTCGGTCAATTGAAAAAAAATTTGTTTATTACCAAAAAAATAAACCCAGATGGTGCTAATTGTGTAAGTTGGGCTGTGTTTTTCCACAATTTTTCCCTAGATATGAATAACCTACTAACTTCATTCCTCCTAGAATTTTGAAAAAAGATCAGGGGACTTCACTTGATATATAGAAAATGAATTCATAATAAAAGGCATATATATATTTGCATATCATAATGCAAGTACAACCTAGAGTTTAAAATACTTACTAATAGCAGAAATTATCCCAACTCCACGTGCCAACAATTTACACCACCATGTAGCACCATCATCAGATGGCTTAGCTTGGCGTTCTGGATCACCATTCATAATAATCTTAGCCACAGTATATCCTACAGCTATCCAAATATAAAAAATAACTGCAAAAACAAGGAATTGCACATTTAAATCAATTGCCAGTGTTATTTGTTTTGAAACATAACTGAGACCTATAACAACAAATAAAGAATTTACAGAAGTTTGAAATGTATGTTTGAAGATAGGCAGTGGCTACAGGTCCACGAATGGACCTTCATATTTGAAAACTTATTCGTCCGCTGCATGTAACGTGACAGCAACCCACAATGACTGTAGAGTGGACTGCAGTTGGCTTGGTAGAAACGCACTAAAACTAAACTTAAAACCCTAAACCTGAACTCTGAAGCTAAACACTAAAGTTAAACCCTAAACCCTAAACCCTAAACCCTAAACCCTAAACCTAAACCCTAAACCTAAACCCTAAACCTAAACCCTAAACCTAAACCCTAAACCCTAAACCTAAACCCTAAACCTAAACCTAAACCCTAAACCTAAACCCTAAACCTAAACCTAAACCCTAAACCTAACCCCTAAACCCGAGCCCTAAAGCTAACCCCTTAACATAAACCTCTAAACCCAAGCCCTAAACCTAACCCCTTAACATAAACCTGGGGCAGCATTAGCTCAGTGGTAAAGTGTCTGCTTCCCAGTTCGAAGGTTGGGTGTTCGATCCATAGCCACTGAGTGAATTGCTGTAGCGCTCCTTGGGCAAAAATGTTCACCTCAACCTCAACCGCCCCGGCAAGAAGCACAATTCAGGCTCAGGCCTGCCGCCAATTGCCATCACCAAAATTAACAAAAAAAAACTAAACCCCCAAACATAAACCCTAAACTTAAACGGTAGATCTGAAACACTAAAGTTTACAAACTTTTGAAAAAAGTAAAGAAAAACTGGTCCCATTCGAACATGGAAATGTACAACCACCACTATCAAAACAGAAGTCGCCTAGGCAAAAGTTTAACTGAAAACCATTCACACAGCATATATGCAAACACATCCACTACACTACTACGAACATGCCACTGACGTGACAAACTCAGCCTTTTATTCGAACCACATGTGCAGCAGACATACAGCCAATTTCTTGAAGATAACAAATGTGTATATAACTGGCAGTTTTTGTGTAATGTGTAACTGGCAGTTACACATTGCACAAATAAAAACTACACTGATTGACTGCCTGCTGGTTCAATCCTTTCGTAGCTAATAAGACCATGGAACAAACCATTCACACACTTCCCACTGCACTGTTATTAGTTTCATGTTGGATTAGGGATCTGACAAATCATTCCGGCACGACCCTGAGTGTCTCACCAAGCTGCTTGAGCATGCAATTTTTTAACCATATCCAATTCAGCGAATCCAACTAGCAGGTGTAGGCTGGGAATCCGACAATTAAAGGATTCGAGGAGGAAAGAGGTTAGGTGGTTTGCATTGAGCATCTTGGCCAACATTTACTGTACAAATGTACAGTACATGTAAATAGAGATAGAGCGATATGGATTTTTTGGGGCTGATGTCAATATCGATATATTGGCCATTCACGGACTGATAGCCGATACCAATATTTCCAAAATTTTTAAATCTTTTCTGCTTCATTATCAAAAATATAATGTATTCCATGCCTTACCTTTTTTTCAAAAACTTCCAAAATCACTATTTATGAGTTAAAATTTTCAAATTGCAGCAATTTCAATATTTTGCTATGATTTTTAATTAATCTGATTAATGATTGATGCTTTTGTTTCAGCTGCAACGGCTGACATGTGCTCCATGGTTCAACATGTCTGCTTGTTTATGAAAACACACCTGCTAGCGTTGCTGCAGGATAACTGTCTTGACTTGCTTTGTTGTACTTTCTTGAGCAAGTTGTCTGGATGAGGAATATAACAGTGTTGTGCCAACACCTACTAAGGCCAATTAAATCAACCATTTTGGCCGATACCAATATATCGGCAAAACCCAAATATCTGCCAATTATATTGGCCAGGCCGATATATTGGTCTATCTCTACATGGAAATGTTTGATGCTAAAATTATTACTGCGGAGCAGATTAGCCGACAAGCTAATCTGTAGCAAAGTAAAACAGCAAGAGATGGAGTTTTGCTACATGTTATATTATTTAATAGTTTTGGCTATTGGGTAATTCCATGTCAAATCACCCAAAAAAAAGACAATTCTAAAACCTACCTTTTTAGAATTTAATGAAATTTGGCATACATGTTGGTTTCAGCCCCCAAACCTCAAATTTTTCAGTGATCGGATGATCGGTTTCCAAGATATGGGGGGTTAATTTTTTGAAAATTTCGAGATTATAAAATGGGGCGCCTAACTTCAAAACACCATATCTTTTGAACTAGTGGTCCAATCTAGAAAAGTAAGGTATCTTTGAAAAGGGGGAAAAAGATATGGTG
>Ga0210059_1005618_pt1 | contig 20161 bp, 11 predicted proteins | sample Ectturendosymbi2_FD_188042 | JGI IMG/M metagenome (GOLD analysis project Ga0210059, IMG submission 188042) | Ecteinascidia turbinata endosymbiont from Florida, USA - Sample 2 (SPAdes) (version 2) | ecosystem: Host-associated > Tunicates > Ascidians > Unclassified | place: Key West, Florida... | reverse complement strand
TCGGATTTTGGTAAATAGATTTAACGCTTTCCATTTTTTCCTCGCAACAATGGGAGAGGGGGCCTCACAAGTGGATTAGCCTAGGGCCTCGCATCAGTTAAATCCGGCCCTGGAAATGGCACAGTGTTTCGTGCTTGAAACTTTACACTAAAGTCCTCAATCTGAAACATCTCCTAAACGACACCCTAAATCCATCTCCAAAACGTGTCCGCTACAAAAAACACTTCGCTCCTTTGTGTAATTGCTTTCAACTACTGGTACACTCACCACATCAATCCTCCAGCTCTCCGATCCTTAATTCCCGCATTTGGTCCACAGTCAGGCTGCGACTTCTCCAGAAACGCCGGGGTTCATCTCAACCGCCTAAAGCCCGGTTTTGTTCGCTTTGTAGCCAAAATTAAAACATGGCCAGCGTGGCTCAGATTTTTTGTGAGTGTGGCAAAGTGCAGACTGCACACCACATCCTGCATGACTCCACCAAATTTAAACCTCTGTGTCACATTTATGAGGTAGATAATCCTGCACTCTTAGAATCTAGTCAAATCAAAGTTCTCACTAAGGTCTATCCATGTGCTGTGTATAGGAAAGAAAGACTTTACAAGTTCGTCGTGCTCTCAATTGTGCTTCGCTGATATTGGGACACAGTTTCGGAAAACATGGCGCATGAGGCAACACAGGAACAGTTTAAAAGCAATCAAGATGAAGTCAAACAAGCAAGCGCGAAAATGAAGGATCACCTAGCTGCTTTGTACCTGCTGGGAACTCTAAATTTCTTTCCACTTTGTATGTGTTTACCAGCGTTGTTATTGCTGTTGTTCAAGTTGTGTTCAAGTTGAGCTTTGTTTGACATTGGAAGAATACTGCATGAAGACTGTCCGTGATTGGTGTGCGCAACAATGGAAGTAACGAGAGACTACTGTTGCTAGCTAACAATGAACCCCGATTTATGAGTTGCAGAACTGAAAGGTTAATTACAATAACCAAATTAATGAAAAATTGTGAAAATTTGAAATGTTGCATTTTACAGTGATGCCTGCAGTGCGAAAATGAAACTGACGATGCTTTCAAGAAGTCGCACCTTTGCTTGTACCTCGTACCCGCGTTATTTTCGAAATTAGTGTACAGTTTTCAGTACATGCTAATGCTTACAGCATGCAGCGTTTGCAGAAGTTTTGCAACAGTTTAAAATTAAAGTATTGCCTTTATCTGCATTTGGCCTCATTGTGAAGCAGCTTGTGCACGGAGAAAATGTCAATGACCAAAAGTTCACTAGTCAAAGACCTCTGATTTGAATGAAAACATGATGGACGTTGTGAAAACAGTTTTATTACCAGGCCTATTTTGTATGACCTAAAACACTGATATAATATGACTTTATTTTTCAGAAAATATGACTTTATGTGACCAAAATGACTTAGCTAGAACATGCAACTTTGTGCAAAGAACCATTACCAGCGAAAACAGGCATAAAAGATGCTCGCTTCTATAGTTTGTTGAAGTGCCACTGAAATAAACAGCCTGAAACAGGAGCAAAACACATAGCTTGGTTCGAAGAAAATTGAAAACATGCATGGACGTTGGTATATTTGTTTGGGGTAGCAAGCACGTGCACGTTTAGGCAGTGCATTACACTTTATCCAAATAACTTGCCTCACCTACGTATTTGTTTTATTGGTTTCCTTATTGAATGAGGTTGAAAATACGCAAAATATGACTTTATGACCTAACATGGAAAATATGATTTTTTATGAGTTTATAACTTTTGTTGTAGACTTCGTAAGGGTGCAATTTTTGTTTTAAAATTCGTTTCATAGCTTTCTGAAGAACAGAAAAAATATGGCTTATGACTTTTAACGGCCCTAGTTATTACCAAAAATCCCACATTACGATCTATTTGCAATGCAGGCTTCAACACGATTTTCACCCCGATTTTATGGTCAGTTTGTGTTACCACAGGTCTTTGTTACATTTCGTCGAATTGATGATTTGTTGACAATGGAAGAAATGGAAACATATTGCAGATCACCAAACAAAACGGAAAATGCAGTTGAGTTTGAAAATTTCACCGGAGCTTGGGATGTAGTGGAAAAAAAGCAGGTTTGGCGAATTTGAATTGTTCTTTGAGGAAGTAAGCAGTTCGAAATTTGCCAGATCATTTTTACTTCTACAGTTTTCAAAGCGGCTGAGTGCCCTTGAAAACTTTTGACTAAAGTACTGTGCATATCGACAAGGATTCATAACCAACTCTTTACTCCGGGTAGATGATGTGGCAAAGTATAATATTTGAAACCAAAAAATGTGGACATGAACGCCTTGTCGCACCAGTCTTCCGTGCCCTAAGAAAGAAAATCTGTGGAGAGTGCTCATGATTTCAAACTATGCATGCCCATTGCAATTGAAAAAGTGATCAGCAGGCATCACTGCCGATATCATAATACGTTATAGAACCTAAGTAACGATTCTGTCTTGCCGCCGTTCCAAGTCCCAAGTTCCTTCGTTGCACTTTCATCACTCCCAGTTCCTTTACGTTTCTTATCAGTTAACATCACTAAGCAAAGTCAGGTTGTTTATGAATATATTGAGTCAAAGCAAGCTTCAACGAATTGCCTGACAGAGTTTCAGGTTTTACTGCAATGGAGGTCTTGTGCTTTGGTTGAATTGGCGGAAAGGCAATTTCCACTTTGGTTGAAAAGTCTCGCAAGCGTTTGAGGTTGCATCGTGACAATCACTTGTATTCAGAAGCAAACGTTGAACTGCAAGCTGTGAATGCGTATTTATTAATTGAATTATAGAAACCCACGCCAATCTGCAAAACACCTCGTTTGGGCCGCGGAATCTGATTTATTGCCCACGTATAAATAGTAACCTAAATTTGTTATTAAGCCTGGCCAAAGCAATCCTGCGAAAAACTCAAACTTACCATCATCAAAGATGACCGAAGAACACAGCACATGCCAAACAAAGAATGACGAAAATGTAGAAGTGATCCACGAGTTGAACTTGGAAGTTCCAAAGGGAAGGTATTGTACAATTGCTGTATTGAAGTCGGAAGCGAAGTTTCACCGCATTTGCATTTCCAAGTCTTCTTCGTCGCAATAAAACTGCGATATGACCATGCAGCTTACCAGACAATAGTAAATAATATGCTGGATGTTTGGCAATGGTTTTATAAAAAAAGTGAAGGCATCTTAGTTCCATTAAGTAGAAAACAGTTTTTTACGGAATTAAATCCTTCATTACAATATCAACTTGTCAACATTTTTTTCAACAAATTTAATTACAAATTGTTTTCATGATACTGATAATGTAAGAAAGCATGCGGTCATGGTACACATTTTATTTCTGTGTCGCAAGCTGAAGAAGACTGAAAATAAGATGACGATCAGATACCTTGAATGACCTTATGAAATACTTTCAAGTATTGCAATCTGTTTAACAAACTTAACGCTTGCATCGTGATATCAAAGACTTTTGGGAATATGTGGTTCTGTTGGAAGTGGAAAGTCGTCTCTCATTTCGTCGTTATTGGGTCAGCTTCGAATTGCAAAGGGATCGCTCGGTATTGATGGCAAACTGGCTTACGTTCCTCAGCAAGCTTGGATCTTCCACGATTCGGTGAGGGAGAATATATTGTTTGGAATGTCATGGAACGAACGAAAGTACAACAGAGGTGATACTTTCGTTATGTAGTAATTTAATTGTACGATAATTTTCTGCAACCTGAACCTACTTCATTGACACAACCTCCTGTTTCCAAGGTTGCATCAACTTATAAAATGTTTAATAATTGATTAATTGATTTACTCAAATATTTATCAGCTCTTCCAGTTTTCATGATTTCATGATGTGCACACCTGAAAATATGAGTGATTCTTTTATGCATAACGTGTGGAACTGATACTTAAATTTGTTAATTTATTGCATCAATTTTTAATGTTTTACAACTGACTTTGTCCTCAGTTGTGGAAGCGTGTTCGCTTGGATCTGATTTCAAAATATTAACTGACGGTGATCTCACCGAAATCGGAGAGCGAGGAATAAACCTTTCAGGAGGGCAAAAGCAACGTGTGAGCTTGGCAAGGTAAATGCACGTTTTTTTACATGAGAAGGCATCTCATGTTAGAACAGGTAGTATCAAACCACATGTCGAAGTATGAATTGATTCTTCGAAAAGTTATGCGATACCCCGTAGAGCAACAGTATATTTAGAAAACCGCGCGAGCCATAATATTGGCTCAAGATCACGTCACTGATCGTATATCGCCGAACGATGGCGCGAAAACGTCCTTGGCTGCGGATTTTGATGTAGCCCACTTACGTTTGAAAAAACAGTGTGCAGTTTCACATCTAATATGGAAAGTGCGGAACCTATGACTTCACAATGGCGTCATGTTACATCTGCAATAGAGCACAGCAGTGTCACATCTGCAATACGGCACAACGGCGACACGCACACGCAAAAGTCATATCACAAGATTTGCCGTGTAGCAACCATTTCAAGCAGGTGTGAGTGTGCGGCCTAGCTGCTCCATGTAGCGAGTTATGATGTGAAAAGCTGTGTCATGTCATTATGTTACTCTGCGATCACGACAGGGGCTTACTACTCGAGTGTTCATCGAGTGACGGTAAACATGAAATTATTCCATTATTTTCACTGCAGTTGTGTAATGTGAGCGAAGACATTTGCTGATACGAAGTTAGTCTTAGGCTTGAATACGTTAAGACCCACTGGGATATTCAGTGTTTGATAACAGTTTTTTAGAAAAACGTTTTTTATCTTCTTGCAAGTAAGGAATCCCACGTTGAGCATAAAGTACAAATAGTGTTTTATGGATAAACTTAAGACTTGGGCTGAGAAAGATTTTAGGGCCTTTTCAACCAAAATAAAGGAAAAACGTTTTTCTGCATTTTGGATAATTCTTCATTGCAGGGCCGTGTACAGTGATAGAGATATAATTCTTCTGGACGATCCTCTCTCCGCCGTTGACGCTCATGTTGGAAAACACATATTCTTCGAATGCATCAAAAAGGAACTGGCTGAAAAAACTGTCTTGTTCGTCACCCATCAGTTGCAGTACCTCAAAGATTGTGATGAAGTCATAATGCTTAAAGACGGAAGAATCGCTGAGAAAGGCAAACATGACGACCTGATGACGCATAAAGGAGAATACGCCGAACTGATCAAGTAAGGTTAGGCAGGTTTACCAAAATTGTGGCATATTTTCGGGATCACTAATTCTTTGTCGCTGCATCGATTTCTTCATTTTGCAAAATTTAAAAATGTTAGTGTAGTGGCCGTGATTTATCCATGGATCAAACACGTGTGGTTCGATGAGTAATACAGGATGATGATGCGAATATACCACTTCCTGCTCTTAAGGCTGGAAGTGCCTGTTGCCCCAAATGTTTCAAAGTGCCATTTGCGCATGTGAGAGTCTCCAAGCCATAAGTGACAAGACTGAGTGCAACACTTAAAAGCACTAGTGTTTCTGTATGCTTTCGAGGAATCAGTCGACTGCCATCTGCTTTCGTCTTTTTGCGATGATTCAAACTTGCAAGTTTGTGTGTGCAAGTTGCAATGTTGAGTGCAAGTTGTCCAAGTGCAAGTTTGCAAGTGCAAGTTGTCCAGACTGAGTGCAAGTTGCAATGTTCTATCTTCTTTCCTACCGCGTGCATCGATACAGTGAACAAGGGTACATATTGTTTTGTGTTTCAGCAACTTTTACTTGGAACAAAAAAAGGAGAGCAGCTCAAAGGCATTGGACCTAGGACTCGTTGAAAAAATGTTTGAAAAAAGAAGTCCCAGCGATACAAGCGCAGAAGCAATAGGTAAATTACCCTTAAATAACTTTGTATGTTGCCGCAAACCCGCTCGTTTTGTGAATCAATATCTTTCCTCCAGGATGTGACTGCGTTGACATATTTGTGTGCGTGAGAAGGCATTGGTGCGTGTTTTATTGTTTGCTCGGACTCGCCTTTTGTGCTACTGTTTGTCAATGTATTTTCCGTGGCTAGTGCGTGGAAATCCAATGTTGATCATTGCATAACATGCAATGGATAATTACGTGCGCAGTTGAAGGACAACTGGACAATACTGCTCTGGGTTCTGCAACGATCGTTACTCCTGAAGTGGCTCAGATAGACTTTGAAAAAGTGGGAAGGATCCATTCTATTGGAAGCGTCAGAAATGAAGGTATATCTAACAATCGATATAGTTGCTGTTCAACATTTATCGGTTGTGGAGAGATGCGTTGAAGGACGTCAGCTACCTCATTTTTAATTTTTCATTTAGTAGAAATTTCAGGAGCGTTGCTCCATAACACATAATGAGTTTCGAATCAACTCACATATCTTTAACTTGAAATGAATCAAATGAAGCTTAGTTACCACAATTGAAACTTTTGCAATGGATCACTAAAGAACTCCGCACCTTAGGCACTGGCGTAACTGACAGGGATGCAGGGGTGTGAACCGCCGCCCTGGTAAGCAGAATGTAATACCGGACATCCACTTAAATTTCGGTATTTAGTATTTTTTGGTTTTCAGTATCTTGTTTTCTTACATTTTTAAAATTTTTTTTGGTGTGTTTTCCGGTGATTTCGGGTCTTAGCATAGACATCCCCACCCGGAGTCACTATCATTTCTCAACTTTTTCCTGAGTGTTGGCTGGTGGGCCACCTTCAGCTAAGTTTTCTCTCCTGACTGAAACATCTAGTTACGCCACTGGCCCTAGGAATCACTTCGATCACCCTACTCTTGATCTGTATGCACATTTTAATCAAGGCAAAATAGTTTTGCTTTTGGTAGGATATTTTTGGTAGCTAAGGCTCACAACAACTTTCAATAATTATTAACTCATCTACGACTCGAATTGCTTTGGTCAAAACTTCCACTTGGGTAAACGTCAACAACTTTTTTAATGACTGGGAATCAGAGGTTGTATGACTTGGACACGAATAAGGGCGCACGTCAGTGGCCAGTTATTATTCATCTCTGATACTTTTGCGAAAACCTGTCGTGGTATTAGCTTGATAAACACAAACCAGCTGTCAGATCGAGGTTATGCTTTTATCTGTGATTTTCATTTTGTTGAAAATGATTTTATTTCATTGTTTAGGTTTGAAATAGTGGCTATTTCAAGGGCCTATCAATAAAAACATATTTCCTTCTTCTTCATGGTAAATACTTTGATTTAACTCTGCGAAATAACTTCTGCAATAAATGCATCAATCTATTCCAAAGCGTCTTGGAATGCTTTGAACTATAACCTGTGCACTTTTACCTCTGGACCATGTTTTCAATAAGTTTGTGCTTTATGGTGCTTCTCCCAGGATATACACAGACTTTCACAAAGCGTGCATACCTACTGCGTAGGCTAGGCTGACCAGTTTTCTGATAGTTAATAAAAGCGAAAAAACGTGAACTTGAGAAAAATAAAGAGTTGAAAAAATAAAGAGTTTACACTCACTAATATTTAAAGCACTAGTAAGGGTCGTGACTCATTTTTTCATTGCGTTTCTTTTGTAGTCGCGAGAATCACAGGTTGCAGCCGAACAACTTCTAACATTAATCAAAATGTACGTAAAGCCGGTGGTCAAATCGTTCAGGGTCAGATTGTTGAGATACAATGACAAATTCTGCCAATTTGTTGGTGGGGAATTGTCACCGAAAAATGTGTGTGTGGTGTAGAAACCGGGTGGAAATGTTTACAACATTTTTCTATTGGACCCGTTGAAATTGATGCTTACGTTAAAAATAAGACTGTACATTGGAAACTCATTTTTGCATGAAATCCGATAAAACTACAAGTAGCCTATACAGAAAACTAATGCACGCTTTCCTTTCTCAGATGAAGAAATGCATTCTAAAAAGCAACCGAAATCTCTTGTTCAAAGTGAAGCCAACGCTTGGGGTTCGGTTAAAAGCTCGACATATATTTCTTTCATTAAAGCTGCTGGCGGGTGAGTTTTTAAGTGTTTTTGCAGTCAATCAACTAACGTTTCTTCGAAATTCTATCTTCGCACTGCAGCAGCACAATTGAATTTTTACCAAAAATAACAGTTTTTCTTTCACAGAAATGTGGTGGGTAAATTGAAATCATTCCTTTAGAAACGAAGTAAACCAGCGACCTTATAATAAGGACGAACCTATCAGTAATTTTATTCATTCATCAGCAATTAGTTTGCAGCTTTGGAGAGTAAAACATGTCCTGAACAATATGCCATCATTATCTATAATGAAAAGTATGAACTTAAAAAGGCAAACATTACTGTGATTAAAATTGGGTGAAACGTTGTGCAGGTTTGTCATTTCCCTCGTTCTGCTTTTTATTATCGTCGTTTTGATATTTGGAAGCACGTTCTGCAACTGGTGGCTGAGTTACTGGATCAATCAAGGAGGCAAGATGACAACATGCCCAGATGAAAGTAAAATAGCTCATAAAAACGTAGACATATTCTTCGTAACCACCAGCACCAAATTGATTTCAAATGACAATCGTTTCAAATCTGGACTACTTTGGTATTCCCGAGGGAGCTGAAACCAGGGTTGCGGAGTCGGAGTCGCACGGAGTCGGAGGTTTTTGGATGGAGTCGGATTCCTAAGTACACTGAAAGTACACTGGAAGTCCACTTGAATCATATTTTGCATCTCACTCTAAATTGAAACACAGAATTTTTGCCAAGCACCGCGTCTATTGATTGCTAGTTGTTACGACATCAGCTATCTTTATAGCATAAAGACTCAGCATCATAGGAAGAACGCTTTCTTTTGGAATAGTTTGCGTTGATTAGTGTTTACACAGCTACCCGTAATCACAACTGCTTTACGCGTCATTGCTCAATCGACATGGCACAGATGATTCTGAGTGACAATTATGCATAACGTCAAAAGAGCATGCATCTGGGAAACGAAGATGTCAGTCTGACTGACATGGAAGCAAGCTGAAGAACTGGAAAAAAATCAATCTCTCTTTTCAGGTGGCAAAAGAAATTAAAGAAGATCACTATGCCTGGATGGTTCTTAAAAGAGTGGAAAAAGTTAGAACATTCCTTAATCTCAAACACGTGGTTTGCTTACAAAAACAATGCGTGACTCAATGAAACAAAGGTAAATACAACCGCCTAACAGTAAAAGTCTACTAGCTGGAGTGTATGTGGACCCTATGAACAGAGTGCTGTTGGCTAAAACGCAGCAAGATGAAGCAAAACCATCGTTTTGTGACCTTGCCGTGATGATCTTGGGTTTAAACACTACTGCATATGCAGACTCTAATTCGACTACAACAGATTCAGAGGGTACATGCGATGAAGATGATTTTGATAAGTTGATGGATCAACATGACCATGAAGCAAGGTCACAGCGACGTAAGCTAGAGGAAACAGCTAACAATTCAGCTACAGTGCATAAAAGCTTAGCGCGTTAAGGCTGATTTCTGTGACACACTAAAGCAAGCCGAAAAAACATAGTTCTTCAGGCGTAGTTCATTCTGTGTGATTTTTCTGCGTAGTCGGAAAACCAACAATACTGCAAGCAACCATACTGTCCATACGTACGTAATGCGAATGGGTTTGTTGCGTTAGTCAGTGAAGCAATTCCCGTAGTAAGCAGTAGGTACTATTAATATTACAAGATAAGATAAATCTTATGAATTTTTCATTTTTTGGTTTTGCTTTGTGTTCAGAAAATTTTAAAGTTTTTAAATGTTGGATAATTCTATAGCTAATTACTCACTCTCGATATATACCGCTTACAAAGGTTTCTTTAAATATCAGGAGCGGATGGAGCCTGTAAGGTTGTGGGGGAGGCGATTTCAATAATACTGGTAGACAAGTCTCACAACGGTTTCACTACTGTAAGAGGGATAAACCACGCTTCACAACACTGCTGTGAAAAAACAATGGACGATAAAATGGCTTTATTGCGCGAATGTTGTTTTCCGAATCGTAAAATATCATGGTGAATAAAGCTACTTTCGTAGGTTTTAGGGGGGTGGTCGTCCCAATCGTTATAGAAATAGTAGCTAGTAGCTACTCATATAGCAAACATAAAGGCTTTTTATGATTAGTAAATATTCTTTAAACAAATAGATTAATTCAAAGCCGTAACTCATTTATCTAGTGACAATAACAAAATGCTTATTTCTAAAATAATTTTAGCTCGCTTCTTTGCCATTGCTGACAGCCAAACTTCATTCACGTTATGTTAAGGAATCGAAGTCAGGGGTCGGAAATTTTGGAAAGGCCGGAGTCGGGAGTCTGAGACGAAAAAATTTGGGCGGTGGGAGTGGGAGTCGGGGTCGGGCATTTTATCTCCGACTCCGCAACCCCGGCTAAAACCAAAATCACGATCTCAATTTGATACACTCGACCGCTGACAATAGCTGTGCGAAGTACTTGAGTTTGCAATTTGTTCTTATAATAATGAGATTATTGGTAAGAATTGCAAATACATTTCACTGTTTTGTGCAAAATAGTGCTCGCGGAGGTTGAAGAATCTCGAAACGAGAATGGACAAAACCGTGAGCAAAGCCTATTCCCGAAAGTATTCAATATGTAGCGGTATCGACAAACGTGTTGTTTTTAGAAGTATTTTTAAAGAAAAGTATATGGGCGATTGTTTTTTTTCATTTTTTTCTGAAAAACCAATAAATATATATTTTTCTGTTTTTGTGTTCATTTAGTTGTTTCGAGTTGAGCACAACAAATGCAGAGTTTGTTACTGCAAATGAATATGAGCGCGAATTTTATGTTGTGTTCACTATAGTACGTTTAGCAAATGTAAGAGTTCTAGTAGAGGCCTCTCACGTAACTGAAAGGTTTTCTTCAAATTTCGAGTTTGTTTGCTTTTTTCCGCAGGTACTACATTTTTTCCAGACCTTACCACCCCTCAAGCAAGTAACGAAACCTGTGTACCATATGTTGATTCCAATATTTCAACTGGTAGCAATCTTGCATTTTACCAAGTACGCACTTACATGCTTTTCAGCACAAAGGGTTTCCCAAACATTTTTGGGCCGCGGACCACCGTTTATGAATATATTTTTTTTCGGACCAAATGTTGTGTGCCATCACTTTTTCCACTGTATCAACGTGGAAGGATTACAGAAAAAGAATCAAATAGCAGTGATAAATTTTTGTTACACAAAATTAACAACATCCACTGAATGGATGGGGTTGCCTCTTATTGCATAATTTATCAACTCTGAGTAATTTCTGACAGGTAAACGTCTGTCAGAGTCAAAATTTTAGACTCTAAAATAAGCACAATAGAAAATTCTGTAATGACCTCAGAAAAACGAGCATTCCCGACAAGCAGTAAGTCACATGATAATTAGTAAGTCATAGACGCGTAATGCGAGATTCAATATAAAAAACTTTGTGATTACGGATCTTAAGACAGCGCAACGTTGAGGTTTAAGAATGCAAAATGTTGGGAAATCATTTCAGTTACGAAAAGCTGCAGCCATTTTTTCTGACAATGCACTGTTCATGCTGTTCAGTGTATGCTTTCGACTTCTTTATTTTTTGTCGCATCTTCACGGACACTTGTGCAGTCGTAACGGGTACCTAGCGGTCCGCGGACATCAGTTTGGGAGGCCCTGTTTTGGTATACCTAGTTTTTGCCATCGAATTAACTGCACTATGTCTAGTTTCTGGAGTTGTGGTTGCTGAGCTTGTTGTTTGCTTCTGAAAAACAGGTGAAAATCAATCACAAATGTCTGCATTCAACTGGGAACAAATAATTACTCGGGTTTATCGAAGTCTCGCGGTGTGGAGCACTTGTTTGCAGCTGTTATCTTGGATTTTGCTGATTAAGGATCCCAGCTGAATCGACTGGCCAGGATAAATCAGCAGCTTATGATTATAATTAGGTCAACCAAAAGTCAATAAAGTCAAAAAATTTCTGCCTTTTTTTAAGCTAATGAAACGTCCACAAATCAAATTTCATGCACATGCCATGAGGGAATCCCAAGTTATTAGGTCAAAAAAAGTCAAAATTTATCATTAGGTCAAAATTTATCATTGGGTCAAACTTTTCTTGCAACACAGATTTTTTCTCTTTATCGATATTTTATTGAAACTACAACTACAGATATTGATATGCTTTTGCAAGTTGACTGCTGTATTGATTTATTATAAGAAGCAACCATTCTGCTTTACGCGATTTTGAGTGAGCACTTTTTTCATTGCCATGCCGTAATTTCTTCAAGGTTATAGTGAGGAAAGCCAGGAGTGGGAACTCGCATATGCTTCGTCAAGAACTTTTGCAAGTTTCTCTGATGGTATGACACATGTACTGATGCAATTTATTGCTTTACAGATTGTTTACTTCTCCATATTTCTGGGAACCTTACTAGTTGGAATAGTGAAAGCTTTTCTTTTCGTTTACTGCCTCATTGGTGCTTCTTCAAATTTGCATAACGACGTGTTCAAGGCTGTCTTCGCAAGCCCCATGTCTTTTTTTGACAGCACACCCACTGGAAGAATTCTAAACAGGTTGGTGTTTTGTTTTGTCTGAATGATTCAACGAGTTTGCCTGAATATGAAGAGCAAATGAAATGCATTTCATGAGAGCAAACTGCAATACATCAAATTTATTATACCAAAACAAATTCTCAACTAAGAACGTGCCACAGTAAAATAATTTAAGTTCTTTGTTTTGTTGAGTATTTTGAGTGCTGTTATTACTAATGTGTTCAACAGTGCTTACTGCTGTAACCACTGCGTTGATTGACGCCGTAAGTACTAACGAAAGTGCAGATCAGCAGCAAGGAACATCGACCTCAAAATCCTATTTACGTAAATGTTTATCAACTTAAGAAATCTTGTAAAGAGTTTAATTAAATTTGCAGTGACATTTTTTGAGATAATCTAATTTTGAGAATCAACGCACTGACTACAGTTTGGTTGATGTCTTTTTTCAGATTTTCCCGCGATCTTGACGACATCGATGTCAGATTGCCGCTAATTTTGGACATGTTTTTGCAGCAGGTGTGGCTGATGCGTGGATTTAGAATTGGAGAAATTTCAGGCCCTGCATAACCTTTTTTGCACCTCTTTGAGGTCTCAAGCTAAAATAATCATTTAAATATGTGTTTCACACCAGAGTGCAAATACTCTTGACTTTAGGCGTATGACTAATTTACAAACGAAAACTAAATTTCACCAAACATGTGAGCGACAGTGTGCAAGTTTAGATTACCTTTCTCGTACTTTCAGGCCCTGATAGTCATCTTTTCGCTGATAACGATGGTGGTTGTGTTTCCTTGGTTCGCTATCATGATTGTTGTTCTGGCTCTCCTGTTCGTTTTCCTCTACGTGTACTTCCGAAGTGCCATCAGGGTACTTAAACGGATGGACAACATCACAAGGTCGGTGATAACGTTTTGAAATTTACGACGATTAAGAAGATGGAGTTCCGAGACCTAGTCTCGCTCTCGGAAGAGGCGTGTATCGAAACCTGGTTTTGTGAGACCCAGCTTCGAATGTTTCGCGTGTCATCTAACTCTGTCTCAATCTCGAGCCCGTTGTCTTGAGGCTTTGATTTTTTATTAGGGTGGCATGGTGAAGCTCCAGCAGTTTAATCTACAGTATTTGATGTTGACTTCATCCACGGTGAAGGCAAAAAAATGTTGGCAAAACTGGATTAATTTCAACAATGCTGTTGCTTGCGAGTGTCGGTGTACATTTTTGATCAATTCATTCAAGAAACATTTTGCCAAAACAACAAAACTTTCATAACCCAGTCACCGCCTAGAACATGCAGGTCTCGTTCTCGTATTTGTTTCGACAGAGCATGCGTCTCGAATTTTGGATCCAGTTTTGGCCTCGGAGATTACGGTTTCTACTATACATCACTGGTATTAGGCACACATGACTGTCTTAAGCAAATTCTTATAAAAAGGGAAGTCGATTTTCGTGACACTGTTTGAAGTAAACTTGTTTTTGCTAAAAGTAATGTTATGAAAATGTTTTCAGATTTTGTTTTGGATGTTGAACTATCCATAATTCGTATTATTCCAAATCTGCGTGTATTGCTTAAAGTCGAAATATTAGAATAAAATAACATATTTTGAAAGGCTTGACCTGCAAAGTGAGGTGATCCTTACAGGATATGGGTCAGTTCGATATCGCTACGTTAAATCATTTATTTTTATATACCAAATCTTTCTACCGAACACAAGTCCTAGGTGTGCTAGGTATGGGATAAATTAGTCCTAGAGGAAGAAAGTCAACAGAGGTTTCAATGTGTAAAAAACATCTTTTTGCAAATCCATTTCTGTGTTATTTAAAATGGATTTACCATCATGATATAAAAGTGTCTCCCGTATCCCTCAACATTTTGCTGGTGGACGCCGTATTGTTTTTATTTCAACCTTTTCCCAACTATACGTGTTACATTAATGGCGATCTCAGCAGAGTTGTTAAACATCGTAAATATTCTTAAGTGAACCACTAATATAACATTATGCATAGCAGGTTTCAGTAGTGGTTACATAAATTTCTGGAAACATACATTATCTGAGTGTAAAACCGTTAGAAATTACCAACTGCCTTCTTCAGGCTTTGGTGAAAGTTTTTGAATTTTTGTCATTTCATTTTGTTGTTGCAAAGCACTTTTGAAAACATGCAGGTCGCCGTGGTTTTCTCACGTCTCTTCAACTGTGCAAGGACTCAGCACGATCCATGCGTACGAAAAAACGAATGAAGTCATTGCCACGTAAGAGTTTTCCCAAAATTGTGGAAACGAGTTTAGAAGATGAGGACACATAAAATATGTTCTTTTATTTTTCACTAGCTTCGGCAAACTGCTCGACACGAACAGCTCTACTTTCTACTCTTACCTCTGCGCGACGAGATGGCTTTCCGTGCGCCTCGACGCGATGAACATATCTGTGACTTTCGTTATCGGACTCATTGTGGTGTTTTCCACAATCTACCCTGAAGTCCTGGGCGAGACATCAGCATCGTTTGCTGGTCTTGCTCTTTCCTACGCCATAGCTGTAAGTAAATAACCTGTGAACCACCTAAGGCTTGAGAAGCATTAAACGTTTTCGGCAAGCAACAGCATTTCCATGCGTGAGGAAGCAAATAAAGTTAGGTGAATTAACAGAGCAAAAATGCTTTGCTTTTGTATGAATGTATGAACAAACAAAACACCCTACCCGAAAAAATTGAGTTTTTCAGATTGTCGGTTTCCAACCTAAACGCATATTAGGTCTGAACTGGAATTGTCTATGAAATTACCAAACATGTGAAGTTAAAGCAAAACGAGTTTAAGAAATACCGTATTGTAGTAAATCTGAAAAACCTGAAGACATCAATGAACAAAATCTGTCCTTGGTTACGTCGTGTGTTTGTTTCATTCCAAATTGTACATCGCAAATCGTGTGATGCGTTTGTTGCACCAGAATACTATAAAAAAGTTACGTGGGCTGTAATAAAAGTAACACTTTTCAGTTTACACCATTCAAATGCGTCATTAAAATATATCTACAATATGAGTACAGTATAATGGACTGATGTACTGAACATCAAACATATCGCATATGAAAACAATTTTTTGATCTACTGTGCATTTTTAATTGTTTTCTATGCATCATTTTCATTACAGTGTCCGTTGGTTTCTGCAAAAATTCACAAAGACACTTTCTTATTACAAGTTTTTCGCATACACTTTCGCTTTTCAAAAACTGATTTTTGTTTTCTATCTCAATTTTTACCTTATAAAATGCTGAGCATAAACTGTGAAAAGCAGCTGCAGTGTTCTTTTTCATTTGATCATGCTCATCTGTGTTTCTGTGTTTGACAGACGACTAGCCTCTTTCAATTGACCGTACGCTATAGCGTTGAAACCGAGTCTTACTTCACTTCAGTTGAACGAATTTGCGAATACATAAAAACGTGCAATCCGGAGGAGCCGACCAACAAAACAATCATTCAGCCCCCGTCGAAAGACTGGCCTGACCACGGAGAAATAAGGTGGGAATGTTCGGCTTCAGAAAATCAAAAGTTCACTTTACGACCCATCGATCTTCTGAGTTTACAACTATTCACATGGTGTTTTGTGTTTGCGTTTTTGAAAGATTTTCTTTGAAGTCACCAACATTTTGAGTGTTCATATTCAAGTAATCACGATGTTTCAGTGCAGAATAAACTTGTTTTTTCATCTCGATTGCCCAGTAAATATGTATTTTGTGTAGATGAGTTACTTTATGCTTGTGTTTTTCGTTGTATCGTCAAGCTTGTTCAAAACTGGGATAAGTACGGTAATTGCCCTTTTCAATGCAATCATTTAGTGGCGTTTTCAACATCATATCATGGAAAAAATATTTTGATCTCGAGAGTGACCTAAAAAATGGAGTTTAACGTTGTGGAGGGACGGTGATGTCCGGTAATGGCTACCGATATTGCTGTTGCCATTGCATGCAGAAACACTGATACAGTGTGTTTAGAAACTACTGAAAATCATCCTTATGCGAAAGCTCAAAACAGTTTTGGGTTTGTAAAGAAGTACGCTATTATGAGCTTCAGTTTGGCAGGAATGCTTCAGCGCATTAGTCATTGAGTTTCTTCTTAGGTTCAACAACGCCTGCATGCGATATCGTAACAACCTTCCGCTGGTATTAAAGGATGTATCGTTCACAATCAGACCAAAGGAAAAAGTCGGCATCGTTGGGAGGACCGGTTCGGGTAAATATACGCGCTTCTGCGCATCCACAAGAATCAGTGTGTACGTTTGTGTAATAACCACTGTAGTGTTTGTCGTGAGTTCAAGGAACATCACACAATATGAAAGTGCTGTGGAATCGCTTAGTTTTGGTTAACCATACACCAAAAATTAAGTTTAGTCTTCGTTTCAAACTTATCAGTGTTCAACACTACGCACATTGCAGTGCGATGACTAACCAAGCAATGGCTGCAAGTACAATGTGAAAATTCTTAACCATCGCAACTGCAAAGCAGTCACTATCGGCTCTTGCAAAGATCAAACCGCAAATACGGTTCTACCGTCACTCTGTGTAGATAAAATGACTTTGCAAAGATGATGTTTAAAGCTTACCGGATTCCTGTACACCAGGTTCTCAAATTTTTCTGCTCCTGCACCCCTACAACTTTTTGTTTTGACCTCGCACTCCCTTTAAGTTATAATCAAAAACAGTTTGTATACCTTTATAAAAGCATTAAGAAATTTGATATGTGAAGGAAATCAAACATATGCACAAGGAAGGATACCACAGATTCCCATTTAAACATACTCTTCAAAAAAAATAAACACTTGCAAGATATGTACAAAATAATTAAATCAAAAGGCTGCCTTCCAAAATTTGCTAATGTATTTCATTTCAATGAGTTTTTTGTTCCTGTTTTTTGTTTATGGGAGCTTTTGAAAGCGTTTGACTATGTTGCCGATAGCAACACGTATGTCTGCTTTTGCATTTAAGCGATTTCCAGAATTCGTCTCAATTGGCAAAAGAGTGGTAAATTCTGACTCACATATAGGTATGCTGTCGCAAATGGAATGAGCACAGCTCACTGCAGTTTCATAAAGTCTTGCAAATGCAACCATAGCCGAACACCAATGCTCTTCCAAAAGTTTTACTCTTAAAATGCATTTCAAGAGCTCGATTTAAGCGCAGTTCTATAAAATCCCCTTTCAGCTCCCCGCAGGCCCATAACCAGCTTGGGACAACAGGTGGGGCGAAGAGTTCTCAAACTATGGCCAATAGTTTTTAACCATGTCCAACACATCTTAAGGATGGGCGAAAAGAGTTTTAGAGGGGCTTGGCCCCCATGAGCTCCCCATGGTTACGGGCCCGGTTCTCCTTTATCTGACACTTTACCCAAATTGAAGAAGTATGGATTCATAATCATTTCTTCCGAAGTTTCCATTCACCCTCCGTAAAATATCTATCAAATGACGTAGACAGTATTTCCAAATGAGCGACAATTTCTCCACAAAAACTAGAAATCAAAGTGGAAGATTCACAGTCACCGAATATTTCTTCAAAAGGTGATTGGAAATTTTGATAATTCCCACTTTTCACTCTACGTCATCACAGAGACAACTTATGTTTGAATGAGTTTAGCTTTTCATGGCAATTTAACATGTTTATATTTCTGCCTTGAAGTCATGAGCTGAGATCATTCATACGAGTGCATGTGTAATTAAAATACGCTAATATTTGGTCGAAGTCTTGCGAGCCCAACTCTTCAATCAGATAACAATGATGTCCTCCAGAAAGACTTTGATTTGTTACGGTAGTTCGAAGAAGCGGGTTAAAACTCTTCCACTTGAGAGCCAGTGGACGTCTATGTGGAAACGTAAAACTGTATGTTCGCTTCCAAGATCTCCACAAAGTGATTTGAAAAGGCAGTAATTCAGAGCATGACCCTAATCCAGTTGATGGTCTTTACAGAAACATCAAGGCATTTTTTCATTTGCGGAGACAAGGTTTTACTATCCATATTTTGTTTTCTTCCAAATCTGCGGGTGTTGCTTGATTTCGAAATATCAGAATAAACTAACATATTTTGAAAGGCTTGATCTGCAAAGTGCGGTGATGCTCACGGGCTCTTTTAGCTCAACGATGTTTCATCGTGGCCCACAGCATTGTCGAAGTGTTCTTGCAGCTTCGGTGGCTTCAAATTTGCGTTGGAGAAAACAGTCTCGCAGAGCATGCACTGAGGCTTTGGCAAATCTTCAGATTTTCCCATGAAAGTGAAACCTGAAGAAACTTAGACATCATTTCATTTCCTTTACCTCGACATGATGAAGGGTTATGATGGTATTCAGAAATCAGAAAAGCGTCTATTAACATCTCCACTCGCAAGTAACATAAACCCGACATTCACGTGTCTCCAAACCTGCTTTTTTCGGTAATACACCTGAACGTTTGAAATGACAGAAAAAATTAAGTCATTTCGGTCAGAATGTTTAAAAATACAGGCTAAAACACTGTTATGGTGAGTTTTATTTAATACAACTGAGACAAATGACCAAAATGACTCAGCGAATGACGAAAAGTGTCAGCGAAAAAAAACAGCTCCAAACTAGCAAAACACTCCCAAGAACAACAATTCACTGCAGTGTCAATCAATGGCACACGAAATGCACACGACTCCTTTGCTCTACGATCGATTGACGTCAGAACTTTTAACTAAGAATCATGAAATGCGGAACCCACTCGTATAGATACTATACGCTCAGGCTATCCTAGGATTGTCCAGAAAAGTATTTAACATGTCGCATAAAATAGTGCTCATGCCTGATTCATTCGAGCAAAATCTACAAGCTGGTGATTAAGGAAAATGGATGAAATTTATTATTTAAGCGAATAATGAATGTTGTAATGTATAGGTTTGGACGAACCTCGCGTTTTTGTTTGAAATCCATTGCAAAAGAAAACATGAAAGCTGCAGGAGAGTAATAAATAGATCAATTTCCTGATTGAAGCTTCTCGCACCGACTAGAATGATGTCTCGCACCATTGTTTGGGAAGCTCTGTACATAAACACCTAATCTTAACATTCTCCTTGAAAGACGTATATCTGCGATAAGAATTCCCAAAAACAAATGAAAATCAAAGGTCTGGAACGACTGAAAAAAATTGAAGTATCACATCACAAGAGTTAAGGCTTATTGAAAACGTTTCTTTCCAACTTTTGCAGCAATGGATTTTCTTTGTCAGTTCCTTTCAAAGGCATTGATATGCTCTTCCTTTCAAACACACCTTTCGTAAGTCTTCTGACAGAAAATGGGAAGTAGTACTTTGCAAAATAGGCAAACGTTGCAACTTTATGCGAAGTTCTCTAAAGTCTGATTTGCATCAAGTTCTCACAAATGAATCACGTAAACCTGAAACAAACACAATCATCAGTCACATTCAGCGGTTTCGTTAAACACAACGAAAAGGTTTAACAATTATTATTATTATGAGGGGGGTTGATGGCACTTTCTGACTACGAGGTCTTGTAGTGCCAGGACCGTGTAAACAGAATTTACAGACGGACGCCTGACTCTCGCACAAACGTTTCTACAAGCTTTGGGATTTCCGGGGTATGAAAAGAAATACCGAGTTGATTGAGTGCAAGTTTCAGACGTTTTCTCGCCGTCAAGTATTTGGGACAGACTTCGATCATGTGTTCCACCGTTTCAG
>Ga0210059_1005617_pt1 | contig 20162 bp, 9 predicted proteins | sample Ectturendosymbi2_FD_188042 | JGI IMG/M metagenome (GOLD analysis project Ga0210059, IMG submission 188042) | Ecteinascidia turbinata endosymbiont from Florida, USA - Sample 2 (SPAdes) (version 2) | ecosystem: Host-associated > Tunicates > Ascidians > Unclassified | place: Key West, Florida... | reverse complement strand
GCCGACGTTTGATCTGCGACAAGCGCTAGACCGACTCTTGCGCTCTCACGCGCCTCAGACGACGGTGGTGCGAATTTTTGCGCTTTGGCGACTTTTCAAAGGTGTCCTGTGAAGGTGCGAAACTTCTAAGGACAATTGCCAAAAAACATACCAGTAGGGAACGTTTGGGAATTTGGCAAACCAATTCACGAACCCGGAATGGAGCGTGTTAAACTAACTGATTATTTGTTAATTTTTTCTCTACTTCACAATACTTAAAACAAAGTAGCCCGTTGTTTCGCAAGCTGCAAGGCCGTTAAAGATTTGCTGAAACTAGTGCGTGGAATCAAAAGAAAACCCGTCTGACGCCGAAATGACCTTTTGGTGAAATCAATAAGAATGATCGCATTAATTCCTTTCGTCAGCTCTTTGTTCACAACCTTAAAAAGTCGCGAATAAACACTGAAGAAATGTTCTCTTTCTATATGTTGCTATAAGAGTAAAAATGGTTAACTGATTTGCCCGTGGGACACAAAATGGCCCTCAATGACTTTGGTCTGTATCGCTGCCTGATAACAGTCATTCTGGCGCAGTCATCTATGGGGGTGCTCTTCCAGTTGCTACAGCACTCAACAATAGCAGTTACCCTCAGCTGCTTTTACGTTGTACTGACTTAGAGCACATTTACGAGCGCCGAAACGCATTGAAAAATGCTTTTGATCGACGTTTTCAAAAGTAATGGTGCTTCGTTCGATCAGAATATATCAGTATTAATAACTTTTCCTAGTGCTGACAAGTTTTATTGATTTTGCTGCTATTTGTTCTCGTGGGTGGCCTAAATCACTATTTCCTATTATGATGTAATAAATTGTTAAGTAAAACTCTTGCAGTGCGCAGTAATTTCCTTTGCTGGGTAAAAATCTTGTGTCACCTATAAGTTTCGCGATGGTACGGGCGTGGTTGAGTTTGATAGGGATAGTTGCTGAAAGTTGGAAAGTTTTGCTGCGTTGATAGTATTGGCGTTGTGGTATTTAGCGAAGACTTGAGCTTTTATGCGGGTGCTTAACGATTGATCCCTTTTGATCCGCCCAAGGTGCCCTTTGCCAGGGCATACAATGCTCATTTCCCGGGGTTTCGGCATCGACGGTTGCTGCGCCAGTTTCGCAACTGTGTTCGAGCAGTTCATAAAGCTTTGCGATTTGAGATGGAAATGCGATTAACTGTCTCGTTCCTATTGTAGATACTGTAGGGCACGATTCGAAAATAGACTTGTTCATTATGGATAGCCCTCATACAGTAATATCATAACACTATGTTACAATAATGGTAAACCGAAGATCCACATTGCACCTGTATTGACAGGTAGGAAGTTGGACACGAGCGTATAAGAGCACTCATAAAGTTAACTTTGTTAAGCATATTTAAATCGCATTTTACATCCAGCAAAGTAACCACGATTTACCTGAAGACCAGTGGTTCTCAACGTTTCTTCTCTTGTGGCCCATTTTCAGCGTTAAAAGAAATCTTAGGCCCGCAGAACCTTTAATAAAACTTTCGAGTAATGTGGAAATGTTTTTTTAATAATATTAACAATACAGTAAAAGTGTCAATGACTAAACTAATCCTTATGGCTATCTATCAACTTGTCAAGTTGAACTTCCAACCTTGGAAAGGGCTAATGACATACAAAAGTCTTGAAAGGGCTAATATAACATAAAAAAGTATGAAAACTGATGTTTAGAAAACACATATTTGCAACGAAAACCAATTATACTGCATAATTGGTTTGTATTCTCTTGAACTTCAAGGTCATGATTTCATAAATTTACATTAGCAGATAAAGCATAGAATTTCAGCCATACATTTTCCTTGGAGCCCACTATAGGCCCAATGAAAACTCCAGGCCCATTTCAAAAATCCATAAGCCCACTTGTGGGCCTGAGGGCCCACGTTGAGAAACACTGCTGCAGACTACCGTTTTGCGCACAATATCCACAATATCTAGCCCTGCCCAAACATAAATTGTTTAAGGCATCAAGTGAGGCGTTTCTCTAATTTTAGGAAAGTCTAAGAGAACTATTGTTTTAAAATGCCTTTGGCAAGTAGAAACCATACTCCTGTACTACTACTTCATTGGTGAAAAGTGAATGGTTTTGTTTTGATATCGTTCGGCATTCAGCTGCATTGACTATTTCAGCTAAAAGAAAGTTTTTACAGGCAAATTGTGCGTGTGCATCCCATATTAGGTTGTTGGCCTTTTCTGGTATGTGGTGATCAAAAGCTGGGGCACTCTGGCGATTTTGGATAGCAGAGTGGTTGGTATCATTTTCCGTGAGAAACATATACAGCGTACGCAATGTCACAGCATACAATTAATTCACGGTATTCTTTGATAGATGCAAGCATGCAAACCGACCCGTGCAGCATGGACATCGAGATGTTGTTTCGAAATCGCTGCACGTGTGCGAACCGCAGCGATGGCTGCGTGACGTGAAGACGCTGCGCATGACTAATGGTCTAATTACCCTTTTTACACTGCACTGTTGACGGGTTCGCGTTGGATTTACGCGTGAGTAACTCGTCCAACTTAACTTTACCATCGTGAACGCACTTGCCAACGCGATGCTAAATGCTTACTTACTGCAAAGAACTCGACGGTTTGCTTCGCGCGCTTGGCCTGTGGTATTGCGAAAGCTACGGAATAGGTGAAATAAAAAGGTGAAATCTGATTCCACTACAGACACGTGACTGTCGTAGGTATAGTTGGAATTATGAGAAGTGATTATATTTAGTGTATAGTCGGCAAAATATCAGTCGGTAGAGAATATCGCAGAGAGCTGTTGGGGGATGAAATCAAGAAAACATCGTCGTAGAATGTACATCTTCTGATGTTATTGTTTTACTTTACAACTTTGAATAGGCTAACCTGTTTCACTGTGATACTTGTAGCACCAAACAAGTACAGTAAACGTTGCCCAAGACTTTACACAAATCATCCAAACTTTTTCCTGCCCGAATCCCTTATTGTTGTGGATTCCGAACGTGCCTCTGCTGGTTGGATTTGCTGAACTGGACATGATTAAAAAAGCGCGCTCGAGAGGCTCGGTGTGACGTTCACGGTCGTGCCTGAGTGATTTGTCGGATTCTCAATCCAACGCAAATCCGAAAACAGTGCAGTGTAAAGAGGGTATGTGGCATGCATGAACCTTCCCATGAACCTGTGTGCCCGACATGAACGCAGAAGAACTTAAAACCTTGCAGCAGTTCCGTGGTATAGCGTTCGCCTCTCAATTAAAAGGTTGTTTGTTCGAATCATGGCCACTGAGTGAATCACTGCAGCGCTTCTTGGGCAATAGCGTTCACCTTAACCGCCCCGGAAAGAAGCAAATTTCAGGTTTGGGCCTGCCGCTAATTTCCGTAACCGAAAATGAAATTAAAAAAATTAGACCTTACAATGTAACTTACGCTCCGTTTTGAAAATAACTCTTAGATAATAATACATTTTCTTCAGTTAGCCTGCCTTCACATCGTTGTGCATTGAATTGTATTAATCATTTCGGCAAAGAAGATGATTGGTAGTAACATTGCGTAAGGACACTTAGCCATGTGCTGTCGGCGTTGTGAAGTTTATGCGCTTATTTGCTGCAGCAAAAGTAAAGCCTATGGTTCGTAAACAAGAACGATAAATCACGATGCAAACAGGGATCTCCAACACAGCCATTCATCATTAGCGTGTCGCGATTCGGTTGAAGCGGTGTCTATGGCAACTAGCTGGAAAGCAAAGCTTTTCTCTCTATCGTTGCACATCGCCGCTTGAATTTGTGATGTTTTGGGAGTTTTCCTTGGGCTGACTTGATTCCCGTGCAGTTCAACTTTACTTTTCATATTTTGTGGTTCTGCATACGCCTTCGAAGATCTCCACGGGTTTAGTAATTAATGCCCCCGAGATTCTGTTTACGTTGTATAGCAAAATACGCAACGTTTCAGCATATTGCATTACTTATTCTGTAGTCATTTAATCCACGCATTTTTTGCTGCATAGCTCTTGCTATGCTGAATGCAATGTGGTGGAGGTCACGCTTTGAATTCAACACCACGATCGGGGGTCGTTGTGGTTTGGTAGCTGCGCGCTGTCACAGTTCGCTTGCCAGCAACAGTGGGGAAGAAGAAATGCCGTTTGGTTTCCACCAAACCACGAAAAGAATCATTTGTTCGTGTACTTGTGATCATGCTGCATAAGCTGGTGGACTAAGCTGATCGATGGCTTTAAGCGGATCAGAGAGTATGTGCCGTGTGAAAGGTTAGATTAATTGCAAGATTTATTTAGAGCGGTTGATCTTCGGCTAGCGGAAGTTTTCTGTTCTCAACCACCCTGGACGCTGAGGTAAACTGTTTGGTCATAAAATGTATACTGTAAAGGAAGTCCTTATTGGGACAGTATATGGGGCTCCGTTCGTAAAAAGATTATATCGGATACATTTAGCACAAAACTGGTAAATCACACAGACTTAGTTACATCGAAACGGATTTAGCTCCAAATCATTCAAAGTTAGCAGTCATGCATTGATAGTGTTCCAATTTCGCTAAATCTGTTCCGATTTAACTAAATCTGTCCGATCTATCAGGTTTTTATGCTAAAGGTGTCCGATATAATTTTTTTACAAACAGCGCCCCACAACAATGTGAGCTGCGCGCTGCAGAACCAGGGCCCTGGGCGGTGGTCAATGTAACAGAAGCGTTACTGGTTACAGCCTTCGAAAAAAATCACTGTACTTATTTCAGTGTATCTATTTAGTAGCGATGCCAAGCGATCTTAAATCTGTAAATACTATGGAAGGATAAGGCGCAGCATCCAAGATGCTCGTCTGCGCGATCAAACGATTTTTTCTGTTTTGACGAATCTCATATTCGTTCTATTCCTCACTTGAGCGTACTATCAACGGCACCACTCTTAACCTGTCCAGCACAACCGTTGTGGTTATTCCAAACAAACTGAAACTTTTAATTTATAAATGAAGCGTAGCACTGTCAGAACTACTTTCTGTGATGAAGTGTTGCTTTGTTCAAGTATTTCTGCTAGATATTTTTCTGATTTGCTGTTTGATGTGACCTGGTGTTGTCGATTTCTTTGGCTGTTCAGTAAATCAATAACTACAAATTACGCTGTCACGCACTTATCACTTATGTGATGCTCACTGTAAGTTGGTGATTTGTCTGAAATTAACTCATTGTGCAGTATGTAATGGTGGTGCAATGGGCCACCAGCTTCTTAAAATTTCATAAAACTCATATAACACAAAAACATTAATGATACATACAAATTCAAATGGTGCAAATAATGTTGAAGAGCCATTAATGATTAAACCAATTGCAAGTATCTCACTGCAAACCACCGGGACTAGCTGTTGCTGCCTTGAAACTCCTAGTTAGCGCATACACTGACTTTTTACCGCATTAAGTTGACTTTTGCATCGAAAGAAATGAATTTTTGTAAAGACGCGTGATGATGTGGCCTTATGCACAACGGACGACATGATCACCATGGCAGTGCTTTTCAATTACCAAAAAGACATTTTTGAGAGTACAAGTCATACACAACTTTCGTTTACAACAGGGGTTCCCAACCTGTGGTACGCGTAACCTGTGGTACGCATAACCTGTGGTACGCGAAGGTCTTCCAGGTGGTACGCGAGTAACTTCTATTTTTTTCACAAAAACCTGGATTCACAGCTTTCTAGTTTACGTATCGGGCTTTGTTTCTAAGTAAATAAATTTTTCTGTAGCCAGAGGCATAACGAGGTTAGACGGCGCCCGGGGCCAGAAACAAGTTTGGCGCCCCCGTATTCGAACTTGAGGTCTTTCGGAAACAAATCTGCTGTTGAAGAAAATGCTTGTGACATTGTTAGGACTTTTCTGCGCCCTCCCAAGTGATCCGGCGCCCGGAGAATTGCACCCCCTCCTTACGCCTCTTGCTATTCCTATTGTATCGTAACGTTATGACTTTCGATGCACTGTTAACAAATTTATGCCACGCATCGACCGGTTGGTGGAAGACAAACAAAAACCTCACTAAATTTAGTTGTGGTATTTTATTGTTATTGTGATGTATACTATTCTTCTGAATAAACTAGGATTCGATCAAATTAGTTGCTCTGGAAGTAGTGGTACGCGCTGACAATACGGGGTGCCCAAGTGGTTCGAGATCGTTAAAATGTTGGGAAGCCCTGGTTTACAGGCATTGCCCAGTTTTTATAAACAAATCCGGTTATCTCGTGGTGCACAACGTCTCTCCACAGGTAAGTCGATTTCGTCTTGGTGATCGGCTGTGGAACTTTCACACAAAGCCATGAGCGTGGAAGAAAAAAATAGTTATATATTAACTTTAGCTTTTCTTGATTCGGTGTGGATCACTGAAATTCGCTAGAGAGTTCATTTTTGATAGCCGATTGAAAGAAATATAGGCTGCGAAGTTTTGTTCTTCAATGGTATTACTCGTTACTTTTTTCAAACAGCAAACTGTAGTTTGCCTGTGTCATGGGCTGTAACAATTGGAACGTTCAACGTTTGTTAGAACTGACTGAAAAACGAAGTGGAGTAACTTTACAATGCACAGACGTTAGAGCATGATTTTTGTCAATGAGCCTGCATCACCAAAAGGACTCGATGATGAAAGATTCGCTTACAACGCGTGTCTCCTTGGGTGAGAAACTTTACAAATATTGGATATGTTTGTTTATTGGCTTTAAAACTGGTGTTGCTATTTTACTCTGCCGCAACGCTGCAACCAGCATGTAAAATCATTAACTTAAATCCAAGATCTTCAGACGATTTTCCTTTTATGCTGGTGCATATTTTGCTGCAAAATCTGTATCTGAAAACAATGAAAACATCAAATACGTTACTAACGAAAATTGCAGATTATTTCTAAAAACTCATTTAATTATTCATTTTTACTTTCAAAAAAAATTTTTGGACGAATTTGTGGTTTGGAAAAGTACGAATAGACACTTCACATGCTTTCATAAGAATATGTGTCTGCAACCAAGTTGAGACTAAATCCTGTTTCTTACTTGCCTGTTGAGTACAATATAGTAGTTAGGTTTTGGATGAAGAGTTATATCAAGTTTTTGCTATTTCTTATTGCATCACTGCTTCCGTGATATTCCAACTGTTCAATTGAATACTGTAGAATTAATGTTGCGAGATTAACTAACAAACCTTCAAAGTCAAACACGCACGTGGTGCTAGTTTGTTTACATAGTTACTGTATTTAAAATTGTTACGAATTACTTCGAATAGTGAAATCTCCACGCTCTGCATTTTTGGAATAGGGTCGAAACATTCGGGCAAAGGTGCCAAATGGTCCAAAAGCCCAAACAAGTTGGGAAAAATTGCTTTAAGGTTTGCAATGTGGCACGCCTACACACAAAGCGTTGCAAGTACAAGCAATCTCACGCTCTGCTTATACGTTTGGATCTTTCGCTGAAAGCATTTTTTCAAAAAATCAATTTTTGATGTTAGAATGGGCTCGTAGACAGACTCAAAACCATCAAGTAACAGTAGATACGGCTAAAATGCAACTTATCTCAAAAATTATCTAGTCTCAACATTCGCCGAAGTTGATGCAGAAGCATCTGATGATCACAATCAACGACATCGAGATAAAAACTTAGTGGCGATTTAGAAAGGAACTGTCCGATCCGGTTATCAAATCAAGTTTAGCAACTTTGTATAACATTGCATCTCGATAAAAACTTGAATGTTCACAGGGAGAAAGATCCTTACTTTTGACGCGATCAAGTTGTGGTGTGTGGTAGATGTGATAGAAACAGGTGTAATTTAACATTCATGTTGAAACGTAAAGAGTAACAGATTAGTTCTTTTAAAACATTTAGGAGCTGAATGGGATAGAAAAGATGAACAGCGCCCTAACAGAATTTTGCGGGACGGAACAAATATATGGAATTGACTCTGAGGTTCTAATTGCACAAAACAGAATTTGCTTCTAGCGTGCGCTTTACTTTTGCAATGGGAATGATCTGTAGGCGACCTACAGTGCATAGTCTCTTCCGGGACATTTTCCAAGCGAAAGCAATCTACGTTGGAGTAGCTGTCATAAACAGCATCTTAATAGTTAAACAAAGGTAAAGTGCAGCTGCAGTAAGCGGCTAGTACAGCATAATGTGGCATAAAGAATTTAAACCCTTTTAGAATATTGAGGCGAGTCATACATTTCCCATAAAGCGCTGCAGTACGCGCATGCTAGGAAAAGGAACGATCGAAAATTAATCCCAGCTGTTTTGTGAGATTCGACTTTGATTAAAAAGCGGTTACAAAATGTAGGCTTTGGATAAAGAGTGGCATTAAAGAAATTGGTGCGAACTTGATTTTTAAAGCATAGGTAATGTGCCGTGATTCAGCATACAATAGAAGGGTTTTTATGTCCAATGACAAAGTATGATGCAGCATTGCGGGATATTTAGTTTTGAATATAATACGATGGTGTCCTTTGCATACAAGGATGTGGAGGATTTGATGTTCACAGCAATGTGATTAATACAAAACAGATACAAGAAAGGACACAGTACAGGACCTCGGGTACACGCAAGTTTGTTTGCAAAGTGTTGCAAACTGATGTTAACATTGTGACCTCCTATTAAATAAGCTTAAAGAAACCATTTTGCTCTTTTTATGCGCGGTGGAGAATTGGAGAAAGGTAAAATACCGAATTTGATTGAAAAAATGTACAAACAGCTATCTCTCTGAGTTTACGTGAGTTCTTTTTCAACGTCATCTAATGCTTTCATTGGAAGCGAAATACGTGAATGGGTGCTTAATAAGTCTTATAACTGTCCTTCGAAATTCAGGCGTGAATCGATAGATGCGGTTGATTTTTGTTAGAGCAGCTAATTTACAATGGTGTTTGAACCTCATGATAGGGCGCTGGATCTTATTCCGTAGCTTGATGCAAGCTTCTCTGGCGGATTTTGAGTTTTTTGCCATTCCAGTGGTTCCCAGCCTTCTTTTGGTCGCGGCACGCTTAACAACTCAGTTTTCTTCAGACGCACACCAGACCTAATGACTGAAACGTGACAAATAGAAACGTCCTCTGTAGAAGACCTGCATACGATACATTCAATAATTTTACGGCACACCTGCGACTGTCTCGCAGCACACAGGTTGGGAATGACTGAACTAGACCTTGAAATTTGTGGAGTAGCATTAAAATATTTGATGTCGCTCATGTTTTGTGGCTCAGTTAAGTTTGTTGAATCCTGTAGGATGCTGAGATACTGCAATAAAAGTAAATTTGTTATTTCCATCGGTTGTACTGTTTTAGGGCCGGGTCTCCAAACTTTTTTGTCAGAGGGTCACATAACTTATTTCACAAAAGTTAGACAACTTCCACCCGGACAGGTGCCACCTGACACATTTTGAATTCTCTAGGTTTATTACCGTAAAAAACATTTTTTTAACTTCGCAAGGCGCTGCTTTGAAGAGGATGTCAAAGCCTGTGAAATCACAAATGTGTATAACAAAAGTTTTTTCGTCCTCAGACCTCTCTAATATTTTTGGGTAATGGCAATGGTTTATTCATGTATTTTGTGACTCAAATCACAAAAACACAAATGCAACAAGAGGAAAAACAAAAATATCAAAGAGCAGGAATTTAATGCAAGCTGATGAGAATACAAAAAACACCAAATCTTCAGGTTTAGCAAAGTGATGTGTTCTAACATATTTGAATCGCAAAGGTTAAGGATTGGCGAAAGACCATGTGTTCATCCAGTCCTTTTGCTAGCATAAATCAATGTTTGATTGAAGTCGTTTCACATGTATTGAAAGAAGAGTGAAAATATGCATCGAATCAACGTCAGATAAACAAATACCAAAACAGCAACAAAATATAGAGGGGGAAAGCATGCCTATGTACTGTACATGTGGGGTGGGCTACTGTACAGGTAAAATATGGGCACTAAAATCAATATTACAGAAAAGTTTTTACCCAAATGAATAAGGCGAGAGAGATTTCAAATTTTCAGAAATATCAGACCATATTTTGTGACCGATATACTTTGAAAAGACTTGACCGAGAGATGTTTTTATTCTGGGTAAATGATATTTTTGTAAAGAAGCAAGCATTAATTGTGGCCGTGCCGACTGACCTCCTCTTCGCGCCGAAACTCGATAGTGTAAACTTAATTTGATATCTTGTGTGTGATGAGCAAAACTTAATTTAGGTTGCAGTTGTCCTGGTGGCTATTGTCCTGATACCATGTACGACGGTGTGGGGTGAGTAACTGGAGAAGAAAAAGATAAAAGGGAAAAGAGGGACACCAAAACCAATAAAACCAATATTACAAAAAAGTGACAAGGATATGAAACGAAAATCGTCAAGAATATTGGCAAGATTGCAGGATACTTTTGTATTGTAATCCAAATGAATTAGACGAGAAATATTTCAATTATTCAGACAGACCAAATATTTGGACCACCATACTGTACTTTAAAGAAAGCTGACAAAGATATTTTCATTATGTGTAATGCATGATGTTCGTGGAAGACAACAAGAATTCGTTGAAATTTAAACAGCGGGCTATCTCGCTGCACGCTTTGATGTTTTTTGATTTTCGTGTTTAAATTAATAACTATATTTCTGAACTGAACCTAAGACTATTTGCTTTGAACACGCAGAAACACCTTAACACGTAAGTCAAACTACAGTTCTCCTCAGAGCAAAAACCACGTCTGATCACTGTAGTGACGGTAGCAATAAACAAATGGTCCTGTGGTTGAACTGCATCGTCAACGAATGTTGCATTTACTGTTCCTTGACCCAGGTTTCAATTCGACTGCAGTAATATCAACTGCTAGCGTGGGTGGTGGGATGAAAGGTCTGGACGCTAAGACCACAGAAGCAATTCAAATAGCAACCGCGTACGTACCTTGCGATTTTTGTCTGTGCTGTAATATTTGCATTTGAATAGAAGTCGATGTATTTCAACAGAGATCGAACATTCGTTGTGTTATTTCACCCCAAAAAAAGTTTTACAAATGTTGGTTTGATGGGAAGAGAATTACAGGTTATTCGACGCACGAATGGATGAATTATTTCTTTTGTCTGTGAACGTGGCAGGATTTTAAAAGGTGAAATAAAAGTAATGAAAAACTAATATGCTTACATCTGCTGCGAAGTCATGCCATCGGTTTTGTTCAAATTCAGCTTCTTAGTGTTGCTAGTTTCAACTTTTCAGCATAGAAAATGCTTAACAACAGAGAGAAACACCACAGAACTTTTGTCATCTGTGATAAACATATTTATTTTTTTCATTTCAGGGTGATACTAGCCGTGATTATGTTTGGCCTTGGATGCTCTGTGAAGCTAAAACCAGTGTTGATGTATTGCAAACGTCCAAAGCAATTTATGGCCGGTTTAGCTTTGCAGCTAATCGTTATGCCAAGTAAGTAAGCTCCATTTTCTAAAGAAACACAATTCTCATTTGAAAAGTTGTTTCTCGTATTTGATGTCTTTTCACGATAGATTGAAGAGCAGTTTGACATGTTTGAAGATGTCTTTTCGAGATTTTTAACGATCATTGCTCATTGTTACAGGGCCACTGGATGCTCAAGTTGGTAAAAGTAATGAGGCTTATTTACGTATTTTAGAGTTTTTTTCAAAAGAAATACTAATTATCATGTTTTGGTTGTTGGACAAACATGCAGTGTCCTTTCTTCGGTCGAAAATACACACATTCTCTATTTCCTCTGCAATTATCAAAGCTTTCATGGAATTCTTTTCCGCTTTAGAGTTTTCCAGGCTTTTACATTATTTTTTTAGTTTACCTAAAACAGAATGCTAATTCAATAAGATTTACGGACAGTCTGGGAATGTGTAGTGTTACGTCAAATCAATTTCCTATTAAAAAATTGTACTGATAAATTCGACTGCATCGTCTTTCTGGAGACTAATTGCTTGATGACAATGTACGAGTGATATTAACTGCATTGAAATTATTGTTCAGTTGAAATTTGCCCTACATTACAATCGCCAAGTCATGTTTTCTTGTAACCGTCCTTCACCGTTCAATAAAGACTTGCAGCCAATTTGATGGTTTAGGAATGCTAGTTTTCTGATGGCAGTGCTGCCATTAGAGGGACACAAACGTTCTTATCTTTGGAATCATACAAATGAAAATAAAGAAGCTAGATTCCATCAATAATTAAATTTATGCAAATATTTTTATTTTGATCAAACTAAGTTCAACAAAGAACACCTAGTTTAAGTGGGGACGCACCATGTTCATTGCAAACGTAACTTCTTAAAATTGATTTCTTCACTTGTCACCATTGAAATAAGGATATATTTAAATAAAACCAGAGTTTTGGTTGTTTTTTATGGAACGGTTTAAATTGCTTTTCAGTTCTGGGTCTTGCGTTGACTAGCATATTGAAGACAACCCCAGCTGAATCGGTTGGAGTGCTTATACAGGCAAGCTGTCCTGGTGGTGTTTACAGCAACATCGCCACTTACTGGCTTGACGGCGACATTGACTTAAGGTGCGATGTACATACGATTACCAATTATGGAAAAATGCATTGTTGTGGTATTGTTTCAGGATTCAAATGTAAGCTAGTGAGGAAGAGTGTTCTACAACTATAAAGAAAAATTAATCCCAATCAACAAAGTAATTCCAGGTTGGTTTAATGGCACAGAGCTCCGAATGGTTTGATTTAATAATACTGAGTAAAAATTTCAAATACTACGTTTTTTCTATGAACGTTTGAAGGTTATAATTTGAGTAGCTATCTCGATTTCAAGAATTGACAAAATTTTGTAACTAAATATATTTTCTAAAATGTAAATGCGTGAATTCACATTTTTAACGGTTTTATCGCCCCAAAAATGCATGCGAAACTTCCATTTACTGATGCTTGAAAAGAGACTCTCTCATTGCCACGCACAGTCATCGAATCTTTGGGAACAAACGTAAGGTCAACTGTGCCTATAAGATGCGAAAATGGATATTTGGCAGTGTTACCTAGAACGGGCTGCATTTAGCGGAACCAAAAAGTGACTACTCGTTCACACTTCAAATAAACGGTTTGACCATGGATTTCGCGTACTGTTTGCACTAAATTGCATTTGGCTATATTAGTTTTATTTATATCAATGTTATATAAAGTAACTATTAACGTCCCTAAAAATAAATTTAATCTCCTGGAAATTAAAATTTGCCATTATCGTTTGATTTTTTCATCTGCTCTTTTTGTTAACAATTCGAACTGGCTGGCCGCAATTACAGTGACACATTGCGAGAAACAGTTATGCAAAGTAGGTGCACTGTTGTTCTGTCTGTGACGCACAATCGCACACAAGGTTCGTCCTCTCGATAAAAACTTTCGCTGTTCGGGATTGAAACATCATTACTGAAAAGTTTATTTCAGCATTGTCATGACCACCAGCTCGACCGTTCTGGCTCTCGGCACAATGCCTCTGTGGCTTTACGTTTTGCCTAAACTGGCCCGAATCGACGACAAACTGATGGTGCCATTCGATGAGTTGGGTGAGTGTGGTCGAGCTCTTTTTAAGAATAGAGTTCTACACAGACAATTGTAGAATGAATTCAGAAGACTTTGGTTCGAAAAATTCCGCGTCAATTTTATGATTCACTTTGTTTCAACTCGAACTAAGTGCTTTTAAATCGAATACACTAAGACAAGCATGTTCAGGAATATTCCTTGCGCAATTGTAACACGGCACTAAAACGTGCTCCAAATTCACTTATTTAATGTAACTTTAACGATTGCAGCCCTGCAATACAACTACTTTTGCTCGTGTGATTACATCACAGATGTTATGGCTTAGTGTCGTGGCTCGTTGAAACTTGGGTTGCACAGATGCGATCAGGTTGCGCTTGTGTTTAGGAAATTTTGAGGTGCACGAAGCTGCGAACTTTGAAGATGTTAACTGTACCAGAAACAGTTTACTTTTGAACACGTATGAAATAATGTTTTCTTCATAAACGCGTCATATAAATGATAAACACTTACAAGTTCTTTTTGGCTGTGAGGATAAAGCAGATAGTGCGAAAAAATAAAATATTTAAATCCATGCAAAACAAGATAAAAATGTCAAACATTTGGTGATACTGGATGTTAATCACTGCAAATGCAGGATTTTTTGTCTCAAAACTTCTGCACGTCCTTACGTTTTATTTTTGAGCTGTTTTTCAAAGATTTTTCCGAGATATAGGGAAAACGAGGAAATTCATCTTCAGATCCCCCAATAGTACCAGCAATAACGCACTTTTGTCCAGAATCGAAAAAACAGCAATACTGAGATGAGCAGTAATGTACTGGATATAAACAAGTATCTGGTGTCATTTTTTAAAAAATCACCTTGGAAAAGCATTTGATGTTGCAACCCTGCCTTAGCACCCGGTCATACAAAGCGCCTGCTCAATTACAGGATACTCGCTTCTTGGGATTATCGTGCCAGTTGTTGCCGGGTCAATTATGAAACTGAAGTTTCCAAAAATATCCGACAACGTTACCAAGGTAAAGTTGAACAAAAATTGTCATTGACGACGTAAAGTGGTAACCAACCACAATAAATAATTTGCCGTTATACTGTCAGGGATTTTAAATGTATCCCTGACAGTATAACTGCAAATTACATGCGCCTAGAATGTGCACATAGTGATCATTTTGAACCATAGCTGGACATAGTTGAGGTGAAACGAACCATACCTGCGATTTGATACAAACAGAATGAAGTGGTGTCATGTGTTTGCAGAATTCTTTTGTCTAAAACGTTAAATGAGAAATAGCTGCGTTTTCAATAAATACGTTGTCAATAGCATAAATCCGATATAGTTTAGATACGTGAACTGAGTTGTGCTTTAACTAATGTTTAAATATAACTAAAAATCAGGAACTTTTTTCCGTGTAGGTCTTGTTAAAGGCTCGTCGTATCTACTACTGACAAATTTGTTCAGATATGTTCAGCTGTTGGATCTACGGCAATCGTAGCGATGGTGATCGTGTTGTCTGTTTCAAAGGATGTCAGATATGACATATCCTGGCGGCTGATCGTGGTAAGTGGATGGAAATATGCTGTTCCGTAGTGGTTGATTTGGTTTAATTGAAGTGAACGATCTTTTAATTCATTCTACTTCATTATGGAGACGCAGCGAACGACCCTTTTGTCACACACAATGAAGTAACACACGGCTGGCATCAAATAATTTGAAACTAGAATTTAGTTAAATCTCTTTAACTGATTTTCCGGTATTCTAAAGAGGCGGATGTTCTCAATAAGCTAGAACATGCATTGCTGAATGTATCATACACGACTGATAGCGATTAACGGCCAAATTCAATGCATTTGCCATGTGAGAACTTGACCTCATTTGCATCATGGCATTCAACTTAAAAACATATGGGAAGAACATGTTTGCTGTGTCAAAAACGAGAGGTTTTGATAAAAATTGAAGGGCAAAATTGATGACTATAGGTTTGTCCTGCTATATGTCGGTTATGCACAAGTTCAAAATTTACGTTTTCAAAAAATACCAGACTGATTTCATGTGTGGTTTTGCGATACCATAAACTTTGTGATGTATTTTTCTCTCCACACGTTTTTTCGCAATTGTTTGACCTACATTCAAAATGTTGCGACATTACCGACCTGTGACGAAACTGCAAGCAACGACGCAAGAGGGAGCGATGGAAGAGGGTTTAATCGGGTTAAAACCTGAGGCACGCCCGGGCATGCATCGCCCTCTGCAACAATTTGCAGCATATTTTGTGATGTAAACTTTTGCACTTGTTTGTTTTAGATAGGTTTGACTTTGCTTCTGTTGCGCCATCATCTGTGATGAAATTGCAGATGCCAATGACGAAATTATTGTGACTGGCGCCAGTCAGTCCGCGACAGTGACATGTTATGATTAAAACCTGGCATGCCTACACTTGAAAGCTGCATAAAGCCGACAAGTAGAATAAACGCGAAAAAAGTAAAAATATGCAAAAATATGAGAATTGTAACAATACTTAAAACCTGGAAAACGTGAAAAACACGAAAAAATCAAAAATATTGAAAAATCAGAAATGTCAGAAATTGGGAGAAATATTTTAAACCTTACATAACACAAAAAATATTATTAAAAAATATATGGGTCTGGTGGAAACCTCGGTTTTCCTTGCTGCTCCAGCTGCTTACTCAAACACCCGTAGAATCTTGGTCCTGAATTTCATCTCCAGGAGCTGGCCCGTAGCCACGGCGTGGTATTGGGGGAAATGCCCTCCAAAGGTTTGGTGTCCCCCAAATTTGGTTGTGGCCAGAAAAATGTGTTTTAAACGTATAACAAAAATAAAAATATTTCCCCCATAAAAATTTAGTTTGTCCTCCAAACTTCAAAACCTGGCTGCCGGCCTGTCCAGGGGTATGAAAGTTAATGTGTAGATGTCTACAAAAACAAGCTTTTCATGAATTTACTTTGCTTAACTTGAAGATCTTTTTCAGTTTGTAGTAACAGTAGTGGTTCTACCTCTTTGGTATCAAATTGCAACCTTGCACCTAACATGACTTGCTTCAATTAAACCCAATCGGTAGTCATTAATATGATCACAATAAAAATTTAGTTCTTTGTGCTGTAAAGGTCAAGAAGAGACGCAATCACTGCTTTCAAAACCCCTTGTCAAATTGAAAAGCGTTTGTTGATAGCAGCGTTTTCATTTGCTTAGTTTCGTTGCTTCAATACACAAACCTTTTAACATTAAATTTAGGAATTTCTTTGAACCCTACAATTGAAGATAGTATTGACCCTGTCTGTACATTTTCTGTGCTGCGATGCCAACCCATCGCGATACATTCTCTTTCAATTCGGTGTAACTTTTTGTGTTTTTACAGTTTTGCTTCTTCATCGCAGATTGTCCTCCTCTTTCCGGCAATTGCACTCGTTTTGGGGTACCTAGCAACTTTGCCACCTTGGTTGAAATTCAGCATGGCTTCACGAAGGACGATTGCTATTGAAACGGCAATGCAAAGCAGCGCTGTTGGTACCACGATAGTCATTCGATCTTTCGAGTAAGATGTTGTGAAGTCTGTGGCATACACGAGGTTTTCAGCATTATGGTCTACCATGCACTGATAAGGAAGATTTCAATCATGGGCGTTATCCGCCCTTATTTGAAAAGGAATGTTACTCTCAGGAATCAAACTGATGTTTTGTAAACAAAATACTAGGTTTTTTTTTTTAGAAAAAGCACGTACTTTATTGAAAGCGGTTACAGCGCCAGCAAAAACTTAGCGAAACAATAACTGAATATTGGTTGATTGATAAAGGAGATGTATGCAAACTAAATATACGGTTGTCTTTCGCTGGTTTCGAGTATTTCCTCACTGTCAATGCAAGCATCAGTTTTGCCTGTGCATCTCAGAAAAAATTCTTAACGTTAAATTTAACTCAAGAATGATTTGCTTCCTAGAGACATCGGTATTGTATGAATTATAGCAGAAGTAAAATAGTTGACAACTGCAGTCCCACTTGCCAGTGAAAATCCTACTTATACACTCCATGCGAATCAAATATCAATCCTGAACAAAGCGTTGGAACTGGATTAGCTCACTTTTATGGAGCACGGAAATATTTAAATATAAATGCTGAAGTAATAAGATTACCGTAAACATCAATCTAAACCTTTTTTTCAAAACTGAAAGCATTAAAACCTAAATATCACGTGGACAAATCTACATTGCTCCAAGTGCTTTGGTTCAGCCATGCCAGCTTTTGACAAGCAAAGACAACAGTGGATTTCAAGGCTTGATATGTTGAGAGAAAGTTTCTAGAGAAGAGTTTATTTTTGTAAAAACATAGTTGTCAGTGATTCATCCTCTAATCCTTAATCTGAATCATCAAAAAGAATTAACAAATATTTATTTCTCATCTAAGCTTTTGCTTAACTGCGTTTTATTGAGTTCGAAAATGCGAACAATAAATTGCATTGACGTTTCCCATATGTTTTTTTCAGCATAAGTTCTCTTTATTTCGAGGAAATCCTTCTCTTTCCAGCAATGTACGGTGTTCTTCAGCTTCTTGCTGCTTTCACTGCAGTCATCGTTTACCTAATTCTGAAAAAAAGAGGCGTGAGTTGTGTGCTGGCGACATCTGGGGACAACACAGAAAACAGCTGTTGCGGTGAAAATAGAGATGCTCTTACAAACTTTAACAACGAAGAAAAAAGGGAAACTGCTGCACCATTACGCTTGTTATGAAAGCAAACACTGGGCCTTCCGTGTTGAATAAACTCATTAATTTTTTGAAAATCCCGTGATTCCGCTTTTTGAGTTAGTTTTCCTTTTTCCTATTGTTTTTATGCGCAATTGCTGAAGTTGTTGAATGCTTGCACGAACAATGAAACTATACGTTTTGATAGCTTCATCATGCAGTAGTGCACGTACGTAAACAATATGTTTCAATTTTATGTTCGAATGTTTCAACGATGTACATAGAAATATTCTGTTTAAAAATGCCTTGATCATTTTATCAGACGAGAACTGGGAGTCACAGTAATTCACAAAATTTCATCTTTTTAAATTACACCTAAGGTAGTGTTATAAAAAACTTAAAATTGAATAAGCACTGATGAAAATTGCGGAAAAAATGTTTAACTGAAGGGGTTGTGTGTTTTTGTTACTTTGGTTTTCAATGCATTATAGGCTTAGGCCATTCTACGAATATTTTGCTGCTAAAACAAGCAATTTCAAAAGCGTATACTTACAAGCAGCTGTAGGAAAAATATTATAATTTTTTCCTGCTCTTGGAGAATGGGTTTGTCATAAAAAATGACATATGACCAAGGAGTATAACGATGCGACGGATTTAAGTTAGTCTAACTATGATGCGAAACCAGTGGAGTTGGCATTGGCTATAAAGTAGAACAAGGCGCCTCCAAACCTCCTATGTTGCTATCCATTATGCATGGCGGACACAGACTAGTTTGCTGATTAAGGGATAAGACGTCAATGTGCGATGAGCATAAAGCTTCACAAATCAAATTTGTGTAAATCACTCACCTTCGCGTACACAGATTTACGAGAAAAAAGGCCACAAAATGAAGTTATTTTTGAAGTAGTCTGAGCAATAAACCTGGGCAAAGTTAACAACTACTTGATTTTATGAAATTGTGCAACCGAAACAATAAACAATGTGACGCACCACGGTTTACTTAAGATATGGCCGGATATGTCACATTTTCCAACCTGCTGCTAAAGGCCGATTGTCAGGCTCCTACATGTGACTGAGAGCGGATGTGAGGTGTGTTTAAAAGTGGTTAGTGGCGTGAGTTTTAAGTATGAATATTTAAAAGTGTTGCGTTAGTTCGTCCAACCAGTCACTCGTTTGTAAAATAATCTTACTGGGACATGTGTACACTGGCGCATGTGCTGTTTAGCACCAGAGCGGCACTATACTGCACAAGATCCACGCTTGACATCTCCAGAAGTTTTAGTTGTCAGTGGTCTGCTTTGCCAGTGAAGTTTGCCGGACACGCAGATTTAAAAGTTAATGTTACTGGTTATTTTCTGTTGAGAGCTACACATTAGCTTTTGTCTTTTGATGAAGTGGTTGAAAACATTAGGTAGTTATTTTAGGGGGTCGTGTGCACAATACCGGAAACCGTAAGTTCACCAGGTTCATCAACAAGTAGCTGTCCGACCTATGGAAGGTCCCAACCAGGGACCTGACTGGGGGGGGGAGCAACGCCCGGGTTTGTACTTTTCGGGGGGCGGCACTTTTGGTCAAAAGAAGGAATAGCAAATGGTTTTTCACGAATGAACCTGAAGTTAGATTTAGGTTTTACATTTTGGTTAAGGTTGGACCTACCATACGTCTGGCCGAGACTGTCCCGGTTTAAACGTCTGTCCTGGTGTCCCGTCCCGGTTAGCAAAATGTCCCGGAATTTCACTTCAGTGAAATTTTCAAAATTAACTCCAGCCTGATGATGCATTGTTATCAAATAATTCTGTCCTGAAAGGCTTGACTTTGCTTTAACCCGTGGCTTGGGGGGCTGCACTATTCGACTGTGGGTAGTGGCGTAACTGACGGGGGGCAGGGGTGCGCGCCACCCTCCCTGGCAAGCTAAACGCAAAAAATGGGCCCCCTCTCAGAGATTTCATG
>Ga0210059_1005616_pt1 | contig 20162 bp, 9 predicted proteins | sample Ectturendosymbi2_FD_188042 | JGI IMG/M metagenome (GOLD analysis project Ga0210059, IMG submission 188042) | Ecteinascidia turbinata endosymbiont from Florida, USA - Sample 2 (SPAdes) (version 2) | ecosystem: Host-associated > Tunicates > Ascidians > Unclassified | place: Key West, Florida... | reverse complement strand
GGCCCCTCCAAATTTTTAGAATATCTAGTCATTTTGTGCTTTAAGATTAAGTATATCAATAAATATACTGTTGCTCGCGTAAAATTAAACATTTTGCCCTAAGGAATATTAGTGACATACGAAATGGCAACTGATCAATTAAGTCACACGAGTCGTCAGGTGTAGTAAACGGTGGTGAAATACTTTGAGTGACCAAAATATATTTAAATTTCATTTTGGTAACGACAACTGGCGGCAGGGTGAAGCCTGAAAATTGAAGTGAACGCTCTTGCCCAAGGAGCACTACGGCGATTGACTCAGTGGCTGTGGATCGAACACCTAACCTTCCACTTGAGAGGCGGACACTCCAGCACTGATCTATTGACAGTGGAGTCTAAATGTACAGAAATTTTACATATACGATGTTAGACACACCCAGACTGTTGGAAATACTAAAAAAACTGCGATAAACGAAATTAAGTGCAACACCTTCACCACGGTATTATTTTTTTCAAGCAAGAACCTGAAATGTAAATGTGGTTTGCAGAGTACACACTTTTATTAACCAGTAAAGCGGACATGCTAGAAAAGTTGTTGCATGCTTGATAAATTTCAAACTTACCAAGCAGTCTCGATAAAAAGGCCATTAAGCCTATACCAAGCGATTTATCTGACGATTCGAGGACTCGAAGCAGAAGAACGTACACTGGAGCTTGACAAGCGCTGGCAAAAAAGACGGCCAAACTGGCCACAACCATGTAACCTGCCAGCATTCCCACACACTGGATGCTTTTGCAGGCGCCAGTTGCTGCTGACTTTTTGGTGTCTGTCACACATGAACAGTTGTTGTAGACCTGTGGAATGCAGACAAATCTTTGGAATATGACGAACAAAAAACGTTTCAGTGAAAACACAGCCTCTTATGCAAATGACAACTGCACTTGAATAACCCAACATCAAGCCGGTAGAAACAGTGCTAGACTATTATGGGTAATTATGCAGGTTACTTGTTGCCTATCATTACTTACGACATTCCGCAACCTCAAAATTGTTTAAAAAACTTTGTTTCGTCTTTTGCTTCGCTTTACTATAATATCGCACACAAAGTAACATTTTTGAAATATAATGAATTAGTTTTGTGCCATGCGTACAATTTTGTTGCATGTTCTACAATTTACGCTGCAATTTGGGAAATTGTGGAAAAAGACCTTCAACAGCTGAATCGCTTTAATTCAGGAAAAAAGACTACGTAACATAACGATGAAATGTTTCTTTACATTGCCATTACCAGTACAGACAACAGTAGCTGCACACAGAAGACATAAATAGAGGCAACCTGGTGGTGCATTGTGCTTTGCAGTACCAGTGATATTCACAAACCTGACCCAACTCAACAACAAAATTCATTTTTCTCAACAAATTTTTCCGGTGGAAATATTTTAATTCGGTGATATGACGAAATTGTGCGAAACCAGCAAATATGCTATATGGTCCAGCAGGTTATGATCTTCTTGTCAATTTTAGAACGTTTTAGGATGGAACTGAACCATCGCACCACTATGCACGCCAGTTCACCTGTGTTTTTCTAATCTTGTTTTTCATTTTCGTTAAAAGCTATGAAGTTATTACCAGCAGGCTTGACAGACTGGGCACTTTTCACCCCAGGAAAATTAGATAGTCCAGATGGCCTGTACACTACTTATTAAGAGTTCGCATAACGCTCACTTCACCTCCACTAGACCAGGTTTTTTAAGGTGTTTTAGGGACCCGATTCGGGTCCCTAGAATTGAAAATCGGGTCCCTAGAATCAGCGAAAATTATCATCGGGTCCCTAGAATCAGAGAAATTGGGTCCCTACAGGTCCATACCGGGTACCTAACAATTTCCTTAAAAAAAACTGCACTAGACTATTTGAACTAAGCGAATAGGGGGGCAAGAAGCTTAATTACCGGAACTATAAGCTAGTGCCAACTTCAGTTGCACTTTTAAGTTAGTGTAACTTCAGCTTGCCGTCCCCCGGTAGAAAAATCTTGTGGGCGACCGTACTCTGCCTGCGCTCTGCTCGGCAACAAAAAGCTGGTGGAAGATAAATGGCGATAACGTCACTGGAAGGCGGAAACAATTAAACGCTTATTTGTACCGCGTTTATTTTTTAACAGTACAGTACGTTGCAAGTATATACAACTTTATGTAACAGTACTGACCAAAGAACGTGTATACGAAAGTGCGCATGCATTCTCAATGTCTTCAAAATATTTCTTTATCACGAACGTCTTTTGGCTTCTATTATTTACAAATTCGACGCATAGTTTGCAAGCGAAATGTGATAACAACTGTTGTTTTATTGTTTGGCAAATCGTTTTTACTTTGCGACTTCTTTACATTAACAACGTAATCGTCCATTTCGTATAAAGGGTTGTTTTCAGTTGGTGAAAATTGATTTGAATATATTTAACAGAACGCCTGAGCGTTGGCAGTTTACAGACATTTCCAAAATTGAAGCGCCGTGCACCGCAACTTTTGGAAGTTGGTAGTCTTTACTTGGAAGTTAGTAAAGACACCATCGGCAACCACTATCAACTTTGAAGTGGAACTCTTCTATAAATGGTGTACTTGATTAGTGAAAGATTTACAGAGTTTTATGCGATAACTTCACATGCTTTCGATCAACAGCCGCGATACGTTGTTTCAGTGAAAAATTTAGTCGTTGCCACGACGTTTTGAACAGTCCGACTTACCGTGTTTTTTTTAAACAGATTCTTGTAAGAACTTGCTGCGCTTAAGCAACCAGCATAACATGGCGATAGGTAACTGGTTCCATCTGAACCGCAAACCATCAACAGCTGTCCTTTAGGGCAACCGCAGTTCGCATTGCATGGGTTAGTGATATTTACGACGCTCGCATTCCTGTTTGAATGAAAATTTTTATTTTTAAATATATGAAAACAGTAAATGTTTAATGTGACAACTTTAAACCAATTTTCTTCTGGTGGCTTGACCTTGCCTGCAACGCATTATGCTTCAACAAACCATGTAACCACATTGCACATATAACATTTTATACCCAGAGCACAAGACTTATTACACACTGCTCCCTCCCTTTACACTATAAGCAGCTTCGTCCTTGGGAGATCTGCAGCCTAGATGACCCTGGTCCTTCACAGCCTCCCACTCCCTCATGCATTATATAAATCGATGTTCTTAGAAGTCATCGCAGTACTACATTGTAATAATCATGATGGCGTCATTCATGCGTGTGTCTCATAAATAAGCTTGTGTTTCATCAAAGTAAATGTATTAGCGCCATTAAGCGTATACGCTCTACTACTGCCACGTATATCTCCTCGTCTTCTTTCATGTATTTGTATATTCCTTGTTACTACGATGCACATTTAAAGTATAGCGCCTTGCGTGTGGGAGTGAAGACGTTACACAATACGATACAAATGAAAACACAAATATTGAAATGTTTTTAAACAGATTTTGTAAAAACTTACTTTTAAGCTTATTCTTGTATGAAGCTGTATTGAAGATATCAACCCAAGTAATTAACACCATTTTTCGTATAATTTGTCTTAACATATATAAGTAAAACGTGGAGCATTATAAGGCAGAAGGGACCAAAATATCGTTCCCTTGTACCGTTAAAAAAACAATAGCGCAAAACATAACCCCTCCTTTGCAGATGTACAAATTCGTGCATGTTTTCTTAGTGAGAAAATTCAATACAAGGCCTCTCTTACACAACTATGCCTGTAGCAACACTTTCCCGTACTACCCGTTCCCTCAAAAATTGCTGCGCAAATGGCGCGATCGTTTCTCCAACGGAATAATTTTGTCAGCTTCTACCAGAAAGTCGTCACGCGAGTAACCAAGGAGCGCGTTCCGGTTTTAGGCAGAATGTATCAATCAAAAAATGTGTGACAGTGTCCCTCATCAGCTAACCACAAGCGGAGACCCAGATCTGGGCGATGGGTGGAAACTTCTGTACTCCGGCGTTGAATCAACCCAGGCAGGGGGTGTATTCCTACTCCCGCAGAGGACAGGCTGTGTTGATGAATGGATCTCATTGGGAGTAAGAGTGTGCATGTTGAAGGTGATAGACTGCTCCCTGTATTTTATACAGGTATACACTGGCCCAAGCTCAACTGCACAGTACCAGGAATTCATGGAGGAAACAAATGACGCCCTGCAAAGGGTAGAAGGTAACGAAGCCACGATCCTTTTGGCATATTTCACTCATTGGTGCAGGAGCCAGCAATTTTTGGGAGGTGCAAAGGTGATTTTGCCCGAATTTCCCAAATTTACCCGAAAAACTTGTATGCGACAAACTTTCTCCCTACAAATTCTCTGCAACTTTTGGTACATTATTTTTAACTCTACCATATTGCCATGCAGGGCCGGCCTTAGCAAGTGCGGGGCCCGACTGGAAGCACATTTGCGGGGTCCCATTTAGTTGCGTGTGCAGAAATTTCTGAGGAGGAGCATCAAGTCATAATGACAGTGTTGCAACCTCTCGGTTGGCGTTGCGTTGAATGTGCGATTCACCACGAACGGGATGTGCGCGAAGAACAACACCGATATATACGTGACGCGAACAAGCAGCAACAGAGTGATCGCGGTGTGTGATCTCTATTGTTGCTTGCTGCCATAGTGTGAAGCTTTGCGCACTTGCCGCTCGGGCTTTCAGATCGCAACGATAGAAATCAGTGATGTGAAAGAGCGAGGTCTGAAGTGGCTACTATCCCCCTGTTTAAAGACGTCAGCGCTGTAACACCCAATATATCTCTGAGTCACTACTCTCAATACCTCTAGAATTCCCACAAAAATAACGCATTCCGACTCATTGCACCTGGCCATGTATCAGGAGCGTTTGGCTTACTACATGCAATTTGATGTGTGTTGAAGTGCACAAAAACCATTTTCACTGTGGTGTTACAACCAAAAAGCAAAATACACAAAGATAAGACTTGTATATCAGTATATACTTTACACTTAAATAATGGTTATCGTAAAGCACCTGTTAAGAGTACAAGCCGCTGATTAGAGCAGGTTTTCAATAATACGTTAAAACATTGTTTTCTCTTCTAACATGGAATAAATATATAAAGTTATTGTAGATTTCCCAGTGATCACAAACCTACTTTTTAGAATTTTTCAAAACAGGAAAGTACTTTGTAGCATTGACGTCTGAGGCGGGGAGGGCAATTGCTCCCCCAGCTTCAGGCATGATTAAAAAAAGTTGGGGCAAAACTGCCCGATACGTTTGGATAACTTGCTTAAAAGTAGAATCATCGGCCTGCAAAAATTTCCTGTTGAAAATTGTATCTTAGTGGCTTAGGAATTCGGGCAAATCGAAAATTTTGCCCCTCTTAAACCAAAGGTCGCCGTATGCCTAGGTTTGGCAACCTCCAAAACTTTCAGGAAAGTCATCCAATTTTTCTCCACACTTTTTGCAACTTCTAATTTGCTAGGCTCTTTATCAAAAACTAAGACACCCATCTGTTTGAGATTGATGCCACAGTCCTTGTAAATTTAGCCTACCGGTAGTAGGCTACTTAATGATGCAACTTCCACCACAAGAGCATCATGAGGCTCATTTCGCTCAAATGTAAATGTCACTTCTGTTTCTTTGCAAATGGTTTTATTGTTAAGATTCACAAATAAATTTTCTGATACTTTTATAACCAACCATTATTTTTTGCACACCGGGAGTAGTCATTCAGCTCGCATAATTTAACCTGGGCTTATTTTAAACTTTTTCGCCAATCTCGGGTTGCCTCATCATATCGTTACGAGAGATTGAATATGACTGACTAAGCAGCACACATTTGCCATTACGAACTAAAGTAAACCTTCAGAAGGCACGTAGCAGTGACCATTGAAACAGAAATAACTATCGAACTGTATTGCGCAGCAAATATTGAAACTTGACCTGCCAAATACGATACACTTATAACCGCAACAGAAAACAGCTTCAAAACTTAAGCCTCTCTGCCTTAATTACAGTAGCTATTGAAAAAATGTGGCTACATTACCGAAAAATGAGGAACAAATTGTGAGGATCACGGGCGTTATTAACCGCGCAGTTCCATTGATTTTCGCTGGTAACGGGCCCATGCTGGCACTCCAGAAGCAACTTCGATTAAACGTGTAAGTTTACGTAGGCTAGTAGTAGGCGAAGCGCGGGTCCCCCTTTGGCGCGGGACCCGATTGGAAGCAATCGGTCCAATCGGCTGAGGGTCGGCCCTGTTGCCATGCACTTGAATATAGAAAATTTGGCAATTGAAATTTGGTTAATAATAACCCAAGTGAAAAAGTACGCTATGGCTGTGCAAGTATATTGTCAGAAGCCAGCTCGCTGACTACACTGAGCATCTGCCTCACAGTTCTGAGGTTTGGCTTCCCATTCATATCCCAGCTGTTGCTGTCAGCAAGAAACCGTTGAGCACACAAATCCAACATGCAACGAACTGTATTGCAAAATGTGTTCATCCAAACACTTAAAATTGAAAATAAGTTTTTCTGTACTTAACTGGCATGGACTCTACTAATACGAAGTAAGTGCACTGCAGCATACTCGGTTCCCACAGTGTATAATAAATAAAACACAGTCATTGCCATTTAGTGTACAATTAATAAAATACGTAAATGAAATGCCTTTTTTGCTTAAAAACTTTACTCATCAGCTCTCACATACTAAACATTAAGTTACTAGAAACAATTTGTTGATACTTTTTATATTTACAGAAATGTTTTTTTTCTATGACATAATAAACTTTTACTTATGCATTCAACAACAAATAAATATAATTTCATTAGAACTGTTTAAAAGTTTTGAAATTTCCTTGCCCAAATTTTGACAAATCAAACCTTTTAGAGGTGCGCTTGTACCCCCTACATCCCCAGCACCTATACCACTGATTTCAATGCACAAGTTGGAAACGACGCTGATGTATGGAAGGGATGTGATCGGTCAAGATGGTGACGGTAACTTAAATGCTAACAGAAAGCTCCTGATAGGTATTTAATGGCCAACATAGTTCATCGCAGCAGATGATAATTTTGTGAACAACGTAAGAATCGAGTTCCAAAAAGGTCATTCAGCAGCCATGTGTAACGCAATAAACGACAGGAAGCAGACGCGCGGCTTGTTTTGACGTCACATGGTGTGATAACAACTGGTGCAACACCCCTTGGCCTCTTGCCAGGCGATTCACAACATTTTAACTGCTGACAGTTGCAAAAGCTTCCCGCATTTCGTTATGATGAGAGCAATGGTGCAATGGGGAGTGGTACTAAAGAGTAACACACATTTGCTACAACCATTGCTTTAGTAAAATTCATATGGTCTAGCATTCCGGAAATTTTTAAATCTTCTTCGCCTTATTCATTTGGCAAAAAATATGAAAACGTCCGAAAACGTGTTGCCAGAATTCTTGTTGATCTTCGTTTTATATGCTTGTCACATTCTGTAATATTGTGTTGATGCCACTATTTTCCTTTCTATCTACCTCTACAATTACTTACCCCACCCCTTGTACATAGGCATGCTCTTCCCCACTGTTTTTTTGTTTTTCATGCTTATTTTAACTGACGTTGATTTGATGGTTTTTATTACTTTTATTACTATTTGTAAAATGTCTTAAATTAAAGTTTGTGCTAGCAACAGGGCTGGGTGAGAACTTGACTCAGGTGGTCTTTCGCCAACCCTTTGTGATTCAATATGTTAGAACACGATTACTAAACTCCGAAACCTGAAATCGCCTATGTTTTTATATTTTCACCAACATATAATCAACTAGTGATCTTTGATGTTATTGTATTTCCTCTTGCTGCATTCGTGTTATTTCGTGGTTCGGGTCACAAAAATGCATGAATAAACCATACCATACCATGCAACTTATGGTTTCGCGCTATGATACGCTAATCAGGAAATTAACGATCGTCAAACACAAAACTAATAAAAACCCTCACCGGAAACATTAAACTACATCACTACGCACGAAATTGCGCTCGGCACTGTTGCGCACTTCTATGCCTCAAAAACGCGACTGAGGTCTATTTCGTGCAAATAACTCAGTTTGGTTACGTCGCTTCCGGTATAGAACTCGTCCCAGATTGTTTAAACATAGCTTAGCTTGAACTTGGGTCTGTGCCTGCTGTGCCGACATGATTTTGTTTCTTTTGGTAGTGCTTGCGCATGAACCAGCTCTTTTTCGTGTTAGGCATAGCAGGACTCGGCGGGTGGCACTGATGGCATGCACTCTCCGCAAATAATCCACAACAAGTTGTAGTTAACGCTTTTCTTCTTCAGCTCGTAAATCAATTCTCAATACTTGGTCCTTGAAAGCTGTATTTGCTGCACGTATGCTCAGTGTTCCTGAACTTGAAGCGCGGTGACGCAACAAAAAATGTTTACTGTCAAGCGATAGTTCACCCCGATCTCGTAGACCAGGGGCCTCCAAACTACGGCGCGCGAAGCCATTTCATCTGGCACGCGAAGCCGTGTTGTCAATGAAAAAAATTTATTACGAAAAATTAGTTGGTTTGGTAGAATATAACATATCCCGAAACAATCATATCACGTAAGATGTCCGGCCCTCGACATGTTCTGTATTAGCTTATGTGGCCCTCGGACAAAAAATATCTTGGAGAACCCTGTGGTAGACGATGCTTTCCTCCTATGATTTTATTGTAGTAAGGGGGTAATATCGTCATATGCCACTGCATTGTTGCAGTTAAACTTATTTTTTACTTTCAAGAACCTCTTGAATTTTGTCTTCTTGTCGTAGTTGCCATGCCGCTTAGATACAGTTGTAGCTGCAACTCAGTGTTTTTGCTAAAAGTTTTGTGATGACGGGAAAAGTGCTTTCCCAAGCCTTAAATTTATTTTTTCTGATTTTCGTTTTACCTTCATGCTGTGCGCACAGCAATGCCAACCACCGTTTCGCAAACACTTCCTCTTGTGCATGGTTTACTGCTTGTTTGACCTAATGTAGCGTTTTGTTCGCTTTCCTGTGAAGAACTGCGTCTTTGCTTTCATCAAACCATTTCTTTTTGCTTGTGATTTTGTAAGATCGCTCGTTCATTTAAGCTAATCTTAATCGATTCTTTCTGCATTCTTCACCAAGTGGGCTATCCCTTGTAGCAAGTGTATCGTTCTAATTCAATCGCTTTGTTGCTTAACAATATCAGCGATTGCTTCTTTATCGCTGTTGAAATGTTACCCATGCAACAGTTGCTAAGCTTCAAGTTATTTTTGTAGAAAAGTTTGCGATACCTATTGCTGGGCAGTAAATGTTTTTTAACAAACCTTAGAAATATTTTTCCAATATCGTTTTTCATGTTACCGCTGCATGGTGGGGGAAAATCAAATGTTTTTTGGGATTTCCTTGTTTGTACAATTTTCTGATAGTTTGGATTGAACTGCTGCTTGCAACTGTGGAAACCTTTCTGTGAGACTTTGTCGCAAATCTCTTTGCTTTTGTCAAACTCTTTATTGTTGCATGTGAGTCAGGAAATTCGCAAATTTATCAGCATTGGCATTTTTTCATTGTCTTTGGTGGGTGGGTTTGTTTGAAGCTGTTGTATTAAATGGCTTACTGCCTGTTTTCTTAAGGGATAAGCCTTTCTGCTGTTAATGCCAAATGTCACGTCAAAAAAGGCCATTTTACTATGTTTACGTGTATACTGATTTTAATTCCTTCGTTTTTGATCAAATGGTAACTGTTTTGTCAAATTCTGTCTATTTCTGGTCCGAGGCATTTGACGTTTTTATGTTAGGTAATCCATCGTCTGGATATACCGTATTTATTCGATTGTTAGCCGCCCTTGAATGTAAGCCGCACGAAACGGTGTTAAAAGATTAATGTAAGCCGCCCTCGACATCCTTTTTTCTGAAATCCGCGGTGAACGTTTTAAGTGTGTTTCATCAGCATTACCTTGCTGGAGCTAAACGAGCAATTATCTGCACGATGCCCACACGACACGCAGGTAACTTTCTTGCAATACGACAACAACACCGCTCTAAAGAAGATTTTACATAAATGCTTTTCCTCTCGTAACACACTAACCCGTAAGATCCAGTAAGTCCAGCAATCATTTGATTTTTGCATCCAAACCCGAACAGAGCAGTCAAAGCCAAGCATCCCATTCCCGACAAACTCACAGTGTATATAAGGATTTGTCTAATATCGAAGTTAAACTTCTTCATCACGTAACCTCCAAAAAATGTTCCTAAGATTCCGAGAGGTATGCAGACACCGCCTGCAAGTCAGGTACGAGCTTTGACTTGGCAGCCAATAGAGAAAAGTACAAAAGAGCAACAACAAACGCATTTCGAAAAAGAAGCGATTCAAAACTTTTCACCTTAACGTCAGCACATCTGAATACACTAGGATTGGAACATCAACAGATAACTAAGTTTTCTTTAATAAACAATATACAATAACTACCAACGCTTACAAAATGCTCACCAATCAGTAAGTCAGACGTTGTTCTGAGTACGTTGAATATCCTTTGCAGGTAAGTTGATCCGAACGTTGCAACGCCAGAAAGTAAGTTTGACATTGCAATGTACGAGATAAACGCTGTTGCCACAAGAGGAGTACCAAGTATTCTTCGTACAGCGCAAAGCAAATCTGTAATATCGAAAAAGTAGGTCTTTTGTTTTGGTCGTTCAGAAGACGTAGACATGTGTTGTGCGCAGCAATAACTTTTTTTATCTGTCCAAGTCAAACAATAAGTTTTATAATTTGAACATAAATTAGCATGTGTGAAAACCTATAAAATAATCAAATCGCAGGTTTTGGTTTCGTTGAGCGCGATAATACTAAACAATGTTTTTATTTAATACGTATTCCTAGTTAAATTCACGTTACATGAAATAACCTCGGATATGTAGTCAGAACATAGTCTTGCTAATGTCTCCTTCACATTTAACGAGTTTCTTCTCTCGTGCAATTTAATGAGTTCTAGGGCTAAGTCATAAAAAAAAGCATCTTTAAAATAGTACTCGGTATAACCTGTTTTTGTTTCTCCGGCTAGTTTTCTTCATGTTCTTTATGACAAGCGCAATGAAAAAATACTCAAATAAAACAGTAAAATGAGACGTTTCAGTAAAATGTTGCATATTAAAGAAAGAGTTAGTTTTTCAACAAGGTGAAAAGTGGGATTACCCACTGGGAATGAGGTACTTTGCATAAAGTTGTTCGCTTCTGCAGACCGTTAAATGTTGGTTATTTTATAGACATGTGCTTCTATAGTAATGTGGTTTCCCTGGGTCGCCTGCGGTCTGTCTTTTTTCTGTATGGCAAAAGGCCGCGTCTTTACGAAGTACACATGCACGCTTGCGCTGTTTTACACACGAGAAAAACAATCCCATTGATACTTTAGGAAAAAGCAGCTGGGACGTTTGTCCGAAAATGGGGTCGAAACATCTGAGAACATATGATTCAGCATGGTACAAGGCGAAAGATAAATTGTAAACTGCCTTTTGCCAGTAGGATCACGATCATTAGCCAGAAATTGATGGATGGCTATACCATAAGCATGATGCACCGATAAATGTTTGAAGCAATCGGCGTGATGCCGGGTGGGAATGCACGGCATCTCAAATCGGGACAACCATGTGCACTCGCCGCAAAACATCTCATCAGTCCATCTGACGACAACAACATAGTGCGGCGCTCTGGGTGGATCACCGATGGAATGCGGAGTGGTTGGAGAACATTACGAGACTCCGTACTTTCATCCCCGACATCGCCACCCACCCTCTTGGAATGTCCCTGCCAAGAACAGCGTGGGTCTGACTTAACCACCTCCGCACCGTTGTCGAACGTTTCCACTCCTGCTTACGCAAATAGGGTATGGTCCATTCTGCAGCTTGTGAGTGTGGTAGAGGAACACACTGTAGACCATGTTATCCTTCACTATGAAATCCATCGACCTCCCTATGGAGTGCATGGCCTGACTATTCTGGATGACGAGACAATCGAGAGGCTGCTCAACACCGGCCCTGAGATCTAGTGCGGCGAAGCAGTGGATTACAAGAACTCGCTCATACAATGAAGGCGTGATGCAAGATCGCAAAACGTTCTCTAATTCAGGTTCAATCAAGGACAGCCAGCAAGAACTGCAGAGAAATTTTTTCACCACTTAAAGAAATTTTTGAGATTTCAAGTGGGTATTTTTTTAGTAAAAATTTTAAAAGGGAGAGGTACACAATCGATTTTTGCGAGTGTTAATTCTGAAACATATTTGAAGAGTTAAGATCACCTTTGAAATTTCTGCGCCTGTTTTTGGTCTTACTTCATTCATAAAGCTTACAAAGAAGTTTGTGTTGTGCGTACGTCTCTTTGCTTATATTCAAGTTAGCTAAATCAAGCTTTTTCCGGCATCGATTTGATGGAAGCTCAGTCAGTAAGTTTAATGACTAAAACGAGTAATTTCTTGTTAACGACTAGAAAGTAACGAAACTGGCTCTTTGCTTTAATAACATCCCATTCTTGACTTCGGAAGTTGGTAAAGAGAGAGAGAGAGAGAGAGAGAGTTTATTGGCACAAACATTAAACAATTTCATGCAAAAATAAATATATGGCGCTGGGACACCGAAAAAAACCTGCAAAACAGGTTGTCTCGTCGAGCGCCCCTCCAAATTTTCATAAATTTCTATCGTTGATATAATGACATCGACACGACATTCTCCACCCAAAAGTATCAAAGTTTAAGTCAAGGTTCTTAAAAGTGGTCAGAGGATGAAGAAACTTTTGTTGTAACCAGAACCTTGTGAAGGTCAAATGACATTGATGGCAATAAACGCAAAGAACTCAATAGGCCTAAAGCGGCAGTTTCACAAGTGGCAAATGTACTAGGTGGCACTTGTCCTGGGTGGCGATAGTCCGAGGTGGCACTTGCCCTAGGTCAGTGGTTCCCAACCGGGGAGGAATTCCATGAATTCAGGGGAGGACTTTCTACTTTATAGTGAAGTTACCAATTCATTGTAAGTGTTGTACCTTTTTAAAATTGACATTAGCTCTTTCAATGAGTTACATCACTTTATGTTTGTAAGTTATTTAGTGGACTAGCACACGTGTATGTTGACAAACTTTAGTGTCATTATTTGACAACAAATAGTTTTCGTCCCACTTTCATTAATCAGGTTTTGTCATCAATAAAGACCATTGTTCTAATTGTAGATTACTAGCCTACGAACTCGAATATAAGCTGCACCGTGACAGGTAGGAGGCAGGTGAGAAATAATATATTGGAAGATCAAATACTCTTGCAGACTCTTTCCCACTTTCAGTAGTTAGGCTACCTGTAATAACTGATAACAAGCAGTAGTAGCATAACATGAAAGTTATAACTAATTGGTGGCGAACTAACATTGCTTTGCACAGTAGTGTATTATCAGGAGGGTATAAAAAAGAAATGTAAACAAATTTGTGAAGTTTTCATTTGTGGAAAAATTCTATGTTTTTAGCACGGTAACCAGTCCTATTTTCTCTTAAGCTTCGCAGGTCAAAATGTGCTTTGCTTTGTGATTCATCACTGCTTATTATTTGAGTGAGAAAGATAAGAAATCAGAAGTTTTCATCTACTTTCAAAAGTCAAAGGTGAATTTCTTGCTAGTGGTCATACTATTTCTTTGAACAAAGGGCTTTTAACACATTTTCGCATTTGTGCTGATGCAAATGTGTGTGTTAGAAAGAACACGTGAGAGAAGTAATCGATTATGTGTTCTACGCTCTTTGCATGGTTTCCCCGGGCAGCGCTGTTAGCTGGAATCGCCAAGACTACAACAGGCAAAGCATGCAACGAGTGAAAAACACTTGGTCAGTTGAAACTGGTCTGTTTTTAAATGCTCGGACACAAATGTAGTTTTCCAAACAGGCATTTTCTTGATTCTTTTCGTAAGAAATAACAAAAGGTCCTCAGGCATTGACGGCAAAACCAGCAACTGTCTTTCCATAATTGTTTATGTTACCGTTATCTTTGAGTTACGTTTCTGCAAGCAACTGTTCTCTGAATCGTCAAAACCTGTGATTGTGGTTTTTTCGCTGATTTCCTCATGGTAAGAGCGCTGCGTGAAAAAAATACCACATTAAATTACACAAAAATGTTTGGTACATTCTCTTAGTTCTGTGTAGCATACTTCATATATTTTATTTTCCATTCAACTTGAGGCACACCAAGACAATTGAAAATATTAATGTGTGAAAACGAACAGAAGCCGGAACCGGATCAGGTGCTACAGTCATTTAAAACTCACAGCTCCGGAGCTAGAGCCGGAGCCACGTTCATGAACAGAGGATCTTCGGAGCCGGAGCTGTGTCATTTTTACGACAGTTCCGCAGCCCTGTTCTTGTCAAAGCATATTCTTGAAGTAAGTTCAGTAGGTTGTGCACCTCAGTGTGTGCAGGTTTTAGTTAGGGTTCGGTTGTTAGATTGAGTTTCGTGAGCAGATGCGTGTAATGAAATTAAATTTTAGTCAATCACATTATTGTCTTGTGCACATCTCAGCCTTAACCTTTAAGCAACTATAACAGTATTTCGTAACGTAAGTTCCAAAATACAAAATTGATGATCAGTGATGTGATGTAGTCGCGACCGTAACCTTCGAAATCGAGACCTGGTGAAAACTTCGAGACCGAGACTTCATCAAAAATCCTGAGACTGGAGACTTCAAAATTTGTGCATTTTGCCGATTTTTTTTCAAATTTCTAGTATTTTTCCGACCGGTTTTGGTTGTTTCTTAGCTGCAAATACAACAAACAAAAGTTGTTGGGTTATAGAAATTTTACTATGACATTTCTTTGAAATATTCAAAGTTTCTAGACCTGCAGCCTTTGAGATCGAGACGAGACTTGAAACCTTCGAGACCGAGATTCGCAAAATGGGTCTCGAGACCGAAACCAAGTCTCGAGACTCCATCACTGACGATTTAATTATTCATACATGCATTTTGGTTTCACAGCAATCATACCCTGTATCCAACTACTTTCCGATGAAATACAAGAACAAATTTTGCATTGATCGAGTTGAAAGTTGAACTAAGTTGATATTTGAAACTTTTTTATTACTGGGGTATTTCAATGTGTTTTGATTGTACTTTTGCTATCATTTTTATCTTTCTGTCAGGAAATTAACAGTGACGCTATCCATTGGATTTATTATATCATTAATGATATCTGCTTAGATGTTTGAATTTTCTGAGTGATTCTTTGACTTTTCCTCAGTTAAATTTGCTGCTTGTTAGAAGCCACCAAGCAGAGCTAATTATCGTACAATAATGGCTTATTGAAAAGACGCAACAACGCCACTAGGATTATACTTCAACCCACAACGTGCGATATGAGTCATCGCAAAAATGACGTTTGAACATTTTCAACCACCCTGCTGAAGTTGTATAATAGGGGAGGAATGAAAAGTTCCAAAACGAGTCAAGGGAGGAATGCATCAAAAAAGGTAACCACTGCCCTCGGTGGCAGTTTCCGGGTGGCAGTTATCCAGGTGGCTGTAGTCCTAGAACCATTTCACTCAGGAAGGACAAGCGGAAAAATCTAATCTAACTTTTGTGCTCTTATGTACTCGCTGTAAAAGACCACTTTATCCTCTTCAGGGGAGAGAATGGGTTTGGTTTGCCTGCGCGCCCCTAGAAATGAATAGCTAGCCCTACCTTGATTTTATCAGCGAGTGTTAATTGCGCTGTTGCAATTTCACAGTGTTCATCCTCGGGTTTGAATATGCGCACAAGTGTTGCCTTGACTTTGTGCAGAGGTAAGTAGTGAGTTGCATAGCGGATGCTGTCGTCTTAAGCGCCTCGTCCGCTCAGAAGTAAATGCGAGTAACCGTTTTAAGCAAGAGTAACCAGGGGCGGATTAAGGTTGTGTGGGCCCCCTGGCTGAAATTTAAAAAGGGGCCCTTTCTATATACTGTATATGAAATTGTCGTTAACAGGATAAAAGTAAATAAACGAACCATAGGTGCACGAGAAGGCAAATGTTTGGGGGTGCGAAGGATTTTTGTCCAAATTTCTCAAAAAATACTCCAAAGGAAATGACCTTCAATAAAAACGACAGCATTTCTTTTCATGTTGGGTGCATTTTTTAAAATCGAAGCACTTCAAGCACTATTTTTGACCAAATTTCCCCTAACTCGCACGAAAAGAACTAAATTAAAACAGACCTTCAAAAAAAACGTCTGCACTTTGCTTTTGGGTGCCATTTTTGTAAAATCAAAGCACATACAGCGATTTTGCGAAGGTATTCACACATTTTGCCCAAATTTCCACAGATTTTTCCCGGACTTTCACCAAATCAAAAGTTTTGGGGTGCGCTTCCACACCCGCCTCCTACACCAGTGGAACGAACTGAAGTATTTGTATTATTGAAACAAAAAAAGCTTGAGCAAAAAAAAACGAATCGTCAACTAATATGGACGTCACAATATCAACGAAACTCATACATTTCAAGTCTCGATTTCCTGCTGTAGACTTGAAACCATATCGATAAATGTTCACAAAACACTGGTGGAATATTTTGAATATACAGTGGCACCCCGTTATCACGACAGCTTTAACGCGGTCTTCCCTATGCCAATGCATTACCTCTTGTTTCACTAACGCGACCACCCCGATACGGTATCCAGACCGCAACCACAGTCCAGCTGTTACAAAACAGCTAATCGAACACGGCGTAACACGACCACGTTTTCTATCGGTATCCTTACGCTGGAAAACTGGTAACTTGTCAGCAGCAATTTGCTCAGCTGCATCACGTTGTCCTGAAGCATCGTGGATACAGGGATGCAGGCGTGAGTGCAAGCGCAGTAAGTGCCAATGGGACGTAACAAACTCAAACTGTAAACTCGGCTGGAATTTGTACTGTCGACATCGACTTGTTCCGTTATTATTTTATAGTACAGTGACGATAGGCTCTGGCAGTACGTAAGGCAAAGCTAAATAACTCTCAATCAAGAAAAGAATTGTACATGAAACCTTTAGGAATGCAAGTGTGACGCGACCACCCTAGCTCCGCTAACACGACCAATTGAGTGCCGTCCAGTGGGTGGTCGTGTTAGCGTAGTTCCACTATATATATATATCCAAATGACATTTTTGAGGTAGATAAAATTTTCTTTAAAAATTATTTTCGGAAAATCAGTTTTCAATACCAGATTCCCGACCAAAATAACACTAATCTAACCTTAAAACTAACATAACCAAAATTTAACCTAACCCTACCTGCCACAATAGTCCAGTTTGATATGGGAAAAATAATACTTGTACTCATTGCAATTAAGTATTTCATTTTTGTATTCACAATCAAGGACAAATCAGTAACACTATTAGTAAGAACAAGAGCATGCACTCATTTATCAATAACCGTTGTGAAACTCACTTTCACTTGTTACGTATGGTTTCACGTTCATTCATAAGACATAACACGAGTGCATTGTTTTTATTTGTCTACTGAACTTAAATTATAAAATGGCACTCAACAAACTTCTTAACTAAAAACACATCTCACGACTTACAAAAGCCGAAAATCGAATGAGTCATTGTGTTTAGCGTGAGCAAGCCTAGAGTTATTTGAAAGAAATGTAAACACAACTAAGACATGCTTGATACGGTTTAATTCTTGTTTTCAGTTAACGTTTCAAGTAACTCGATATCTTCCGACTTTTCTCTTTGTTATTGCGTTTATTTAGTTTTAAGTCAGTTATCAAGAATTGTACCAAATAATGGCGATTCACGTAAAAGTAGGATGTACCAAAATGTCCAACCTTGCATCTTGGAAGTAAACAGTACCAGAATTGGTATTAAACTACCAGTTGAGATTGTGTGTTGTGCAAGGTCTTTGCTCCCACCACCAACGCGCTAGACTTCAAACATGCATCGCAGTAACAAAGAACACACAAATACATCAAAGTACAATCGTCTGGCGAGTTATAGGATTGCAAAGCTCTGCAAGATTTGGGGCTTTTGCGGGACTGAAAGGGTTAAAACGTTCACGATGTTCCAGGAGAGGTTGTGCACTCTAAGTATTCGGTACATTAAAAGTAACAAACTTAGGCTAACAAATTGCAATGAATTCCTAGACAATTGTGGTGTGAAGAAGGCCAGGACAAAACCTTTGTTACTGTGCTATGTTCAGCCTTACTTGATTCGATGACTAGCTTTTTATTTCTACAGTAAACACGTGATTCAATAACGAAAGCATAAGGAAAGTTTTAAATCAATCCCGTCGCCACGGGAAATATTGGTGGTCTCAGCCACCCCAAATTGAAATACGAAACACTATACTGTAAATCAGTGAAGTTGAGATTTATCAAATTTTTCGAATGTTAGGTCCACTGCGCAAATGTAAAGGCCCTATTGAAGACTTTCTGGCGACGGTTCTGGTTTGAACGTCACGTCCTTTCGCACGACAGTTGCGTTCTATTCTTAGCAGTCTGAAAAGGTTACAAACACACGAATCGTGAACTTAGTAGTTGCAACCATTTGGGTGCATTTTACTTGACGTGTTTTGCTCGTGCGTGTGGTGAGATTTTTACAGCCGTGGTAAGCGACTCGCAATATGGCCTTCATCACGTTGTGCTTTGACGTCTTCATGCCGCCACACGTACAGCTGTGCAGTGTGTTTGGTTTCTTTTGAGCACAGATAAGAAAAAACAGATGAAAAACATATAAAAAACGTAGGCCATGTGTTTTGTCAAATATTTTAACTGTGGCGTTTTCGGTTGGTTTCCTGTGGAAATTAATAGTCCTGTTCCTGCTAGTTAAATACCATTTCAACAATTCCGTGTCATTGGACGCTTTTGCGTTGAAGGCAGCAACAAGCCTAGTGATCGTGGGACGCTCTAGTAATGATATATCATTTTTTATTGACCGTACTTTTAGAGCGGCAAAATCGTCATTTTCGGGTTTTCGCAAATTGATCAATCCTTTTCCATTTTTTCCTCCTAACATGAGACAGGGGGCCTCACAAGTGGATTAACCCAGGGCCTCGCATCAGCTAAATCCGGCCCTGCACGTGCCATGGGCGCCACTTCGACGGGGGGCGCAAAAACTGCTTGGAAAAAATTAAAATCCATATTTACAGTTTCTTGAACCTTTATTTTGCTCTCCATGCATTCATGAACTGCAAAGTTGCATCAGCACCGCGCCCTTACCTAAAGCATTAAGTCGGGCGTCTGTTCAACGGCACATATATGTAACATGCAACAAACTGTATGGCAAAATTTGTTCAGTATAAACCAGGGGGTTCCAACCTTTCTCTGACCACGCACCCAATGAACATTTCGACAGATGAGCATGTACCCCTAAAATTATAGATATATTTAACAATAAGCATACATTGATTTTTGAAAATAATATTCACTGATATGTGTATAAATATAATATATTTTTCACTTCTATTGCTAACCTTAAATGTATCCCTGCAGATAGGCAAATGTACCCCTAGGAGTACATGTACCCTAGGTTGGGAACCCTTGATCTAAACATTGTAGTTAAAAGCAAAAACAAAAGCTTTTCTGTAGGTTTACTTGTTTGGCATGGATTCTACTAATATAAAGTAGGTGCACTGCAGTATACTCGAGCCCCTCAGTATACACTTAATAAAACACATAAATGAAATGCCTACTTTTGCGAAGACTTTCAAGTGAATCAGTTACTCACAAACACTCACAAACTCAAACACGAAGTTAATCGAAACAGTTTGATGATTTTACATATACAGTATGTTTTCTATGACACAAACTTTTATTTATACACTCAATAACAAGGAAGTATAACTTCAGTAATATTGCTATATAACATGTCAAAGCTCCTTTGTCCAATTTTTTTTAGATTTTGCCCAATCTTTGACAAATGAAGTTTTGGCGGTGTGCTTGCACCCCCGGCTCCTACACCACTGCTGTTTATAGCTGCCAACACTGCGGGCTTGCTTACCGAAAAACTTAGCGTGCGCACTTTCATTTTTGCGGACCCCAGCACCTACCGGGCCCGGTTACGCTGTACCCAGTCCCGTCGCCACGGAGATCTTTGGTGGGCTTAGCCCCCCAAAATAAAGCTCCAAGCCCCCCCAAATTGAAACGTGGAACGCTATAAATAAGTGGAGTTTTGGTTAATTTCATAATGTCAAGCCCCCCCCGCACAAACGCAAAGACCCCGC
>Ga0210059_1005615_pt1 | contig 20163 bp, 12 predicted proteins | sample Ectturendosymbi2_FD_188042 | JGI IMG/M metagenome (GOLD analysis project Ga0210059, IMG submission 188042) | Ecteinascidia turbinata endosymbiont from Florida, USA - Sample 2 (SPAdes) (version 2) | ecosystem: Host-associated > Tunicates > Ascidians > Unclassified | place: Key West, Florida... | reverse complement strand
ATGAAAAAAGTCGCTTGCGATATGTAAACTTTATTCACGTTTAACTCGACCCAGAAAGTTATACAGATATGAACGCCGAACCGGCTGAGCCCCGTCATTTGATGTTTTGCAACTTGAGCAAGGTAAGAGACAAGAACTCGCATATTTTGCAAACCGTTAAAACTGCTATCTCCTTGAAGATTGTCCTCGCTTTTCACCTTTGCCCCTCGCCTCCTCTTTCATGTCGCACGAGCTACAACATATCAGGCGGTTCGCTATACAGCAGAAACAATGCAAGTAGACGATACAACGTGGCAATTGAAGCAAAAAAGCAGAGAGGATGTCATTCTATGAACCTCTCCATTTAGAACAAACTTCGTCAAAGATTGGTGTAGTTCTGTTATCTGTTAAACTTAAATCCTTCAAGTATACCCAGAGCCGGATTTAGCTGATGCGATGCTTCTAGGCTAATCCAATTGTAAGGTACCATCTCCCACTGTTAATAGGGAAAATAGAAATGCGCTATGCCGAAAATGACGATACTGACGCTCTATAACAGAGATTCCCAACCTGGGGTGCATGTACTCCCAGGGGTATATTTGCCTATCTGAAGGGATATATTTGAGGTTAACAATATAAGAGAATAAATAGTTACATTATATTTATTTCCAAATATTTATACATATATGGAAATCATATGCTTATTGTCAAATATATCTATGAATAACCATGATAAAATATATTGTCATACGAGATGATTTTAGGGGTACATGTTCATTGTTCATCTGTCGGAATGCTGAAGGGGTACATGCTCATGTGTCGGAATGCTTAAGGGGTACACGGGAAACAAAAGGTTGGGAACCCCTGCTCTAAAAGTACGGTCAATAAAAATTTGTAGATCCTTACTGCGAGTGCCCCACGATGACTGCGCTTGTTCTTACTTTCGGCGCAATAGCGTTCAATGACACGGAATTGCGTAATGCATGCTGGGCTGGCGGGAACACTATTGTAATTTCGACAGGGTAGACAAACAAAAACGTCACGGTTAAATTTTTGAAAAAAGACATGGCGTGCGTCAACTTTACATCTCTTTTTTCTTCGATGTGCTCAACAGTAGCACCCAAAATATACAATTTCCTAAAAACCAAACACACCACACATATATGTAGTGGCCGTAAGGACAAGGGCTGTAAAAATCTCGCACACACGAGCAAAACACGTCAAGTAACACATCCCAAATGGTTGCAACTGCTAGGATCACGATTCGATTTTTGTTACTTTTCCTGACTGCGAAGAATCGAATGCAACGAAACCGTCGCGCGAAAGGATGTAATGTTTAAACTTCCCTTATGCTGTCATTATTGAAATACGTGTTAAAAAAATAATAAGCTTCAATCATCGAATCAAGTCAGGCTGAACAGAGCACTTAAACAATTAAAAGGGTTTAGTCCTGGCTTTCACAACAAAAGTTATCAAGGATTTCATTAAAATTTGTTGTTTGTCATTTTCAAAATGCACCGAATGCTTAGTGTTGTACAACCTGTCGTAGACACACTGTGATCCTTTAATTCATTTTTAATTCTTTTGAATCTCTAGAAATACCTTTCTCATGAGCAGTTTGTGACCACCAAACTAAGAAACAAGACTCCGCGTGGTTAGATAGACCGACCAAGAACCATTAATTTAAGGCATCAGACGTCAGTCCCAAACGCTGCTCTGTCCTTTTCTTGTTGTTTACTTACTCTTTGTCTCCTTGGGTAGAGTTATGTGGTTGCCATTTGGCAAAGTGACTTTTGCTTATTATTTAAGCTCATCAAAATTTCTTTGATTTGCTTAGCATGGGAGCAGTATAAACTTGCGCAAGTAGTGTACTCAATGGCAATATGATTTCTGAATGACTGAATAGAAACGCTAACAAATAGAAACGTTAACAAAGTAGCTGTATTGCTCAAGATCAGAAAAAGCAACTGTTTTTTTTGTAGGATAATGCTAGCCTTAGACATATCTCTTATCTGCAGTATAACCTGTAAGCTTAGATCAGGTGCATCTCAAACACAATCAACCACAGGACCTTTAGCCTAATTCACACCTAACAATCGACACGATTCAGCAAACGCAGGACGCAGTCAAAGTGCTTTGAGTATGTCGACACCACAGTCGGCATGCGGCTTGACCAACGGTCATATTGAGATTCATGAATGCTCGTTGGAAGCCCTGGCGTTATTGACACAAAATCTGATTAAACAAATAAAAATTAAAAACATAAATTGTTGACGAATGTTTGTTTATCGAACTGATCATATACAGTAACGGCAATGGACTCTATGCGTACCACAGTTTGCTGGAGGGCCCCTTGGATCTTGAGGCCCTAGGCTTAAGCCTACATAGCCTATTGCTAAATCCGGCCGTGAGCGTGCACAACTTACGTGTGACTACTCAAACACTGATTCCACAGTACTCTGTGTTTCGTACAACTTTACTGTCCGTCATGAAACAAAAACAAGACGCGCTCTCGGTTAATCATAAGCAAAAATTTTGTTTACATAAAGTATTCAAGACCTTCGTGTTCGCAATTCCGGCAACTAAAACAGTGGAATTTTGCGCTTTTGTTTACTTGAAAAACGAACGCAATGTCGTAAACTACAGCCATTCAACAAGCTATTGCTTATTGACTATTTACAACTGCGCATAGCAATTCTACAGCTTCTTGGTAGTTCGAGGGGCTAAACATGAAATGGGGGGGCACAGAGTTCAAATGGGGGGCCGGGCACCACTGGCCCCCCCGCTGGCGATGGCCATGGCCTGGGCTTGTCCAACTTAAATTAAACGCATCAAAACTTTATGCAGAAACACTTCCCAACAAGTCATGTTATCAAGTCAGCTCCAAAAGCTGACCCCAAAAGTTAAAACTAGACCCTTTGTTTTCAGAAAAATGGCACAAAGACTCAGAAAATATTCCATATCTGACAACAACAAAAAGTAATCAGGATTTTCAAATGTTGACAAACGGTTTTCGAAGGTAGGTCGGCGGGGCCGCACGCCAGAACGGGGCCCCTCTGGTCGAGAGAATCGGGAAAATGTTGCGATCCTGCGTAAGATCATTGAAACTTTGAAGCTAAATCTTTAAGAGGTCAGGTTCAAAAATTTCTAGGCAGTCTGTTGTCTTTATTTTTGATATAATGCATCTTATGCGGGTGGTGAGCACATGCTGGGTTGGTTTTGTCTTGGGCTAAGCTCTTCAAACAATGCTCCAAGCCCCCAAATTGAAGTATGAAACACTATATATCGGTGGAGTTTTGTCAATTTTTACAATGTCAAGCCCCCCTGCACAAACGTAAAGCCCCCTGTTGAAGACTTTCTGGCGACGGTTCTGTACTGGGTGCCTCCGTATCACAGTTGACAAGCTTTGGGACACTTAGCGCTGTGTCCGTAATGTAATGATGCCATGCTCGAAGTTGAAAGAACTGTTGTATTCGTAAGCATGGGCGCGTTAATCGCAACGTATTGAACTAGACTTCCAAAATGTCTGCCACGCCACTGTAGAGATAAAGGTGATGTTGGACAAAGCGTGCATTAGCAGCCACAGTCTCTCACGAGATCAATTTTATGTAATCTATCTGACGCCTGATTGTGGATTGGTTTTCAGTGTAAATGCCAGGGCAAGCAAGACTGCCGTACGCCTGCAAAGCAGTTCGCAATCTGTCGAGATAAGCAATTCACATTTTTAAAAAAGCAAACACACAATCAAAGTTAAATACGTCAGAAAATCTTTCACTTGTTTTGCCATAACACGTATTGCTACAGAAGGCGAACGCCGGCTATAACTTCTCCTTGAGGTTGTCTGTAATTTTAAAAATATACTGTAGGTTCCTTCTTTTGCTTGCCGTTAGCATGCTTCACATTACGTAAAGAACTCTTTCGAAAAGGCTGGTTTTATCAGGCGCGCTGTAATGTCGTTCTTCGATTTGTTCAACATTGTTTTGGATGTTTTTTTATTAAAATAGAAGCTTCCCCTTTCCTTTGTTTACCAGTACAGCACGAAAAACAAAAAAACTGTAGATAAAACATTCGCGCATTTTTCCAAGAAATCACACTACGGCATATAGGTTAGCGCATACACCTTACAGCGAAGTTATATTTACATCAGCCTAAGTTTGTATTCGTCAATGTTTATTTGGATCACTGCTGGCGCAAGTTGGCCACTTGGCGAAAATGGGTTGGTTTTACCATGCTGTCGTGTGATATTCCACGCAGCTAGTGATGATACGAGTAATTAATTACGGGTTATTCTCGCCGCGACTTTTTCCACCCACAGTAACATCAATCGCTTCTGCTCGCTCTAGTCCACACCGTCACGCTTGGCATCATGTCTCAGCTTTAACCAGACCTTAATCATGCACTGTGCTGAGTGCGGTGCGGTTCTCAAAGACGATTTAAAAGTTCCTAAATACGTGACGGTTTATGTCAATGACGAATTTCGCGCAGTTCCTCGTTTGTAGCTGACACTATATTGACCGTAGTTGTTTAGCGCTACTTTGTAAACAGCCCCACTGCTGCGAGAAAATTCCACAGAAATCCGGGTTATATATACGGACTGATAGTTCGCACAATAGCATTACCAGAAAAAAACTACAAAGATGATCCGATCTTTGCTTTCCAGCGTTGTTGTATTTCTTGTTCTGAGAGAGTGCCAAGCACAGAGCATGAGAGAACGAGATGGTAAGTTGAGGTAAAAAAACAGCGGTAGCTTCAGATAGAATCGTAAAAGAATGATTTATTCTTCGTAAAAGAATGATTTATTTTTAACTATTTATCCTATTAGTAAAATTCGATTGCTGTCAAGCAGATATCAAAACGATAATGAAATTTCAAAACTCGATCTTCAGTGCGTTAAAAGTGGTTTGGTTGTGTCATACAAGGATAAGATGCTTTCAGGATCGGAAACGAAAGAATCTTTTGTAAAGTGTGAAATGCTGAAAAGAACAGAGAAATTATTGTGTTTGCACGTCGAGGCGAAGTGCACTTAAGATACGATACAGCTGAGCTGACTCAAATTGGCACCTTCGCTTCAAACCATGCGTGATATTACTTAAGGCTGCCAATGCATAGCGGGCCGCGTTACGTGGTGCTACGTTAAGTACGTAGATAACGTCTACCCGTATAGCGCCAAGGAAAGACCTTGCCTATTGGTTGCTACGTGAAAACACGTAACGTAGCCTTTGGACTGTTACATAACTTATCTCAAATTGTACCTTTAGGGTGATATAGATTGATAATCATTTTGCAAAAGGCGCAAAACCGCCCAAAACGGCGAGAAATGGTGTGTTCAACAAAACAGTCAGTCCTTTCTGCAGTCTGTTTAAAAATTGCATTTCATCTTGTTTTATTAAGTGGCGAGAAAACACGCTAAAACCCTTTGGCACCGAACGTGTCTGTTTGGTGAAAAACGCTGGGCACTGAAGTTATATTTATGGAAATGAGTAGTGCCACTCTGAAACTTGTCATGCAAACCAAATAAACATTTAATGCTTTGCTAATAAGAAAATAATTATGTAGCAATTTGACTCAGACAGCATTAATCATCACGTTTTTAACAAGGGAGTTTCATACATTTCGCATCTAAGGTTGCTCTATGTTCAATTTGTGTTTGAGAAACAGTCAGTCGAGGTTTACATTTTAGAGCGGATGGTTTCCGTTTTATACCTTTCGACTTGGATGTCATAGATTCAAGCTGCGTAACAAAAAGTAAGGAGTAAACGAAATGCACAACAGTGTGCAGCACTTCGTTTAAAAGTAGGCTCTTTTAAAACAATCTCAATAGCCCAAATGTAAGAGATTGATACTGAACTTTAATCCCTGTGAAGCAGCTTTTTGTCACCTGCAATTGCTTGCCTTTATGATTCTCCCAGATCAGGGGTGGGCAATTAGCGGCCCTCGGGCCACATGTGAGTAGCCACAGCGTTTTCAGTGGCCCGCGCAAGCATTCAGGACAAATCTTCAAACCTGAAAATTCCTCCAACTCACCACAGTACACCACAGGTTAGCTTGAACCGAGACTTTTCCATTAGAAAGTATGGCCCTCGGCGAAACGGGTCTTTCATAATTTGGTCCCTGGGCCAAATTAATTGTCCACCCCTGCTCTAGATAAAAACTTTTGGGCCATGGAGTCAAACGTAGCCTATTTTGCATTGGTAAAATTGCCTCTAAAAATAAGTCATGTGCCTGCTCGTTATTTCGCTAATGTTCCAATTAGTTTATGTCTGATCTCGCACGTCGATATAAATTTCATGAGGAAGGTTTGGATGCAGGAGGGTGCAGACGTCTGGTGATGCCCGAGGGAACTGCCTGAGTGTATGCCCCCACCAAATTCTAATATTGAGCAGTGGCGTATGGTAGTCATTGTTACTGGATGTGCGCTGGTTGTGACGTCACAAAACGACGTCATGTTCACGTTTCCAAACCAACGTTTTGGCAAAGTTTGCTGACACAATACGCATATCATTCTGCACGCACTCTCCTTGCTCGTTGTTCTACAATGTGTCATTGTATTTAACACATCAGCGCTCCACGTTAGGAGGCCGTATCAAAACACAGCACTCAATGGTGCTAAAAAGCAGTGCATGACTGCAAAAATATCAGGCAACACGTTAAAACAGGGGAGTAAAACACACTCAGCACTACGTCGGCACAGTTTACCGCTGCAAATATATAAAGCTGCGCATTAGAACAATGGAGTAAAACACGCTCAACACCACGACAAGGCAGTTCACAACTGCAGAAAAATTATTATATTGCGCGCATGTCTCGACGAATAGGAGCAGTCGAGCAGAGAAGGTGTGCGGCTATGAATAGTGGACACCTGCAAGGTTGGCAGTTTGAAACTTGCCAAACTACACAAAAATTGAGAATGCGCATAAAGTACGCAAGAAAACTTTCATTTTGTAATGGTACAAGTACCATCACATGCAATCCCGGGTACCACAAATGAGAGATAAGGATCTCTGGAAAGTATATAAAGACAACGCACCCTAGTAGCAGTAGAGTGATCGCGGCGCGTGATCTCTATTGCTACTCAACAATTTTTTATTATGTGACTGTTGAATATGCAACTACTGGGGGGACAGCACAGATACGGGCTTGTGTGAGCAGTATGATCAATCCGCCAGAACTGCAATTAATGACGAGGCTCGAATAGTGCTCACATTGCAAGCACAGATGTGAGGCTGCAGTAGCGCACACCCAGAGTTCGTTGCCGTATTACCTATGAGGCCCGTGAGGCACAGGCCTCAGGGCCCCTGCAGTCAAGGGCCTCCAACATGAAACCTGGCATTCAATACAGTTACAGACTGCCTACGCACTATGATTGTTGCCCAACGTTCAATGCAATGTACCAGGGGTCCGCAAATAGCGGGTCGCGACCCAAATTTGGGTTGCGAGACCTTCCACTCGGGATCACGAAATAATTTAAATGTACATTTTCATTAGACAGAATAAATGCGACCATTTAGGCCGACTGTTTTATGTGCTAAGTTTCATACAATTTTGTGCACGAAAATTGCTACTGCCAATAATATGCCTAGCCCTAAAATTTATATTTAATTATAGAGTATTTTCTACAAAATTACATGCTCACCAAATGTTTGGGTCGCGAGAATTTATAACTATTTTTAGAGTCGCTCCAAAAAGTATTTGGGGCCCCTGCAATATACAAACTATGCGTGCAACAGGAAAAAAACACCAATAACGTTTAGATCATTTTTCACTGATGAGTATTGAAAGCGAACCAGTCCCGTCGCCACGAGGGGTCTTTTGGGGGCTTAGCCCACCCAAACAAAGCTCCAAGCCCCCCAAATTGAAACACGAAACACTATAAAGCAGTTGAGTTTTTGTAAATTTTTAGTGTCAAGCTCCCCCCGCACAAACCCAAAGCCCCCCGCAGAAGCGCAAAGCCCCCCTATTGAAAACTTTCTGGCGACGATTCTGGAGCGAACTATTACGGAAACAAAACTCTTGACAAGCTACTACATGAATTTGCATGCGAAAAAGCACGAAGAGCACTATCATATTTTGAGTGTCTAACATGGTGGGAAAAAAGAACTTTTTCGCATTCCTGAGTCGGGGGCGAATCTAGCCACTGAGGTTAGGGGGGGGGGAGATTTCAGTAATATTTGGTAGTCAAGTCTCATTTCGGGTTAAAACTACTCCATGAGAGATGAAGAATACTTTACAACACTGCTGTGATAAAACAATGGACGGCAAAATGGCCTTAAATCGCGAATGCTGTTTTGCAAATTGTACAAAATCGTGGTGAATATCTTTACTTTCGTAGGTTTTAGGGGGGATGATCGCCCCAATCGCCTCTCTGGATCCACCCCTGTCCTGAGTTTGTGATAGGTCAAACGTTTTCATTTTCGCATTGCATATGAACTCTTTTCATTAGATGTTGCAGATTTTTCGCTTGATGAACACGAGTATTATGCAGCAAGGGCGTGACGAGGTTAGATAGCGCCTGGGGCAAGAAGCAAGTTTGGCGCCCCCGTGTTCAAAACTGAGGTCTTTCGGAAGCAAATGTACTGTATTGAAGAAAGTACTTGTGACATTTTTGGGACTTTTCGGCGCCCCCCGCATCCATTCGGCGGCCATGCAGTGATTTGGCGCCCCCATAGTGACTCGGCGCCCGAGGAATTGCGCCCCCCTTGCACCCCCGTCGTTACGCCCCTGGTATGGGGACACCATGCGACAGGGGGTTTTATTGAAAAGATGGAGGCCCCCGAACAATTGTGCATCAGGGCCCCTAAAAGCCTCATCTGGCACTGCCAGAGTAGCCACATCAAAAAAAACAGGAAACTGGTGATGCCTGAAAAAGTAAACTAAATCAAGCAACCCCCAACCACCGGGTTGCGAAATTACAAAATGTATGCTGGTATGTTTAAGAGTTACCATAGCGACTATACAGTCAGAAAGCGAGCGGTTGGGCAGTGTTCGCCAACAGAGGGATGGGGGAAGAGGAGAGCTTGTGAGTCTTAAAGGGCAGACAAACATGCAGCAGCCTTGTCTAATGGTTCAAATCGGCAACTTCATTTCATCTGATGAAATATAACAACCATCATAGAGTACTCCCGAGCCGTGGTTAAATTGTCAAGCGTTGACCGGTCCGGCGTCCGCGGTTACAAAGCGTTTGTGGACCACTGCATTAAATCATCAAAGTCTTTCACATGCTCCCGCTTCGTGATGTTAATCATTTTTATATGAGTTGTCCAAGCGTTGGTCAATCCAATCATGTCAAAAGCTCAACGTTTAAGCTCATTTCCTTCCAAACATAAATAACCGTGAGTGAGACGTATCACAACATTGCAAATAAAGAATTCGTTCGCAACAAACGAGTGGACTTTGGACAAAATACATTTGTGAGTATAAAACTACAAGCAAAATATTATGGGTATTTTGCTTCACTTCAATTCAGAAAAAGCCGGTTTTAAGAAATTGAATCTTTCCAGTCGATCTGATGGAAATTTTTGTGTTTGTTTGCAGAAAACTGTATTGTGGGACAGTGGCGAGAATGGGGGCCATGTTTGCAGGATTTCACAAACCCGGTTGTATTCAACACCAAAGTCAGATCTAGACGGAGACCAGTTTTACAGCAGCCCAGAGGAAATGGAAGAAAGTGCCCTCAGCTTCAAGCAATAGAAGGTATTTTTTAAGTCTATCTTAAAACGCCAAAATACACCTAAATTATAGTTGACTATTTCGATCTGCTGTAGATGTTACACTGAGATTTCAATTTTAATGCAGGATTTTTTAGTTGAAATTCTAAGTCAATCCGGCATCGAGCGCAACTTTCTGACTTAAATATTATTTCGAAATGCCCAATTAAAAAACACATAAAAAACATTTGTAAGTAGAGCTGAAACGCTCTTCAACACCATAGAAATACTTTCACGGCAACGCCCCAAACATTAATAGTTCCTTTCCAAACTCTTGGATAGCTTCTAAGGCTTTTCAAAACAAAACAAAAGCCACTATTTGGCATTGCAGAATGCAGCAGAACTCAAGCTACGCCAGTTTCGAATCTACCTCGTACTTGCCAAGTTTCTGAGTGGTCGGCATGGAGCCAGTGTTTTCCACAGACGTTGAACAATGGTGAAAATATCAAAGTACGAAGAAGGGAACGATATATCAGAGCAACACCTGCACAGAGGCGAGAAGGCTGTCCTGTTCTTGCGGAAAACGAGGGTACGTTTTTACTTTTAGGGGTCCTGTTGGTTTCTGTAACCGTTGTCGCGGTTTAATCAATTATTGCAGAAAACTACAGTTTCATGAAAAAAATCTTAATTTTTGCATTAGAACTTGTTTTAGCAAACCATATCCGGAAAAAAGAAGAAATATTGGATACTAAAGCGATGCTACTTTGTCTCTTATTTTAACGTCGTTGATACGATGTGAAATTCTATAAAAAGTCAATCGATCGAAAACTGCAGACCAAGTAACTACAGTGAGTTTGTGCCAACCAAGCTCACCTCGGTCAGATACTTTGGAATTAAGTCAAACCCGTAGCCAGGTTTTAAGGTTTGGGGGGACAAAACTTATTTTTCTTTGGAAAAAAAAATTTTTCATTAAAAAATTTCTGGGAACAACAAAATTTGGAGGGGCAGAAAAGAATTTCGGGGAACTCCCACGAATTCCCCCCGTGGCCGTGGCTACGGGCCTGAGTTATGTGGCTACGGGCCTGGAAGCGTTATAAATGTTTTCGAGAATTTGAACCTATGCTTGCACAAACAGAAAATGCGACTGCATTTTTTGAGATTTTTCTTGAAGCTTTACCATGAAAGTTTGCTTAATTATTGTTCAGGTGAGACTGTTCATCTGACTCTGATTGTTGCCTGTTTAAAAGAAACGAATTGTGTACAGATCCAGGTCAAAAGCCTGTTTCAGTTTGGAAAAATTGCACGAAAACTTTTTATTCAAAGCTGTTGATATTTGATACATCTTTACGGATCTTGCCTAAAACTTGTGATGAATCACTGACAGGGCAACGTTCGGATGCCCTTTATTTCTGAATTTTAGTAAGCTGCTTGCAAGCATCTTAGTTTGTCTGGAGAATTAGTCCTGCTCAGGTAATCTCGAAACACAAACACTTTTGTTGTCCTTGCCCAAAATGGGCAGATTTTGTTTATTCGCTTATACTGAACTAACTGACAGGCTTAGATGCGCACGCGGGTGTTTTTACCAGTTAGCAAGTCTTGTCAAGCTCATCCGATCAGAAAAAACAACGCGTTGGTTTTGGAAAACTTTTTGTATGATGAAGAACAAAAGCAATTTTCCAAACAAAAATGTGGGAAGTGCTCTTAGCAAATGAATGAAAAAGTAAAGAAAAATCCAAAAATTTCGCCCGTAGACGTCATTGGTGGTTGGTTTAAGGTTTAAACAGAACCTCATTTCAAGCTTGTGGTTCTATCTGCAATAAAAGTAAATTAGGTTGAGAGATGATCTTTTTCTATTTTCATTGCAATTTTCAGCCACATTAATCAACCTTGCCCAAAATGGGCAAATTTTTTACAAAAGTCAGGCATGTAAGGTAAACTTGCCCAAAATGGGCAAATACTTTACGACAATTGTTGGGCAATCAGATTGATCGCGGCATTGCTATTGACTTTCATGTCTCACATACGGCCAGTCCTATCGCACAGGGAGGATTTGGTGAGCTAATCCCCCCAAACAATGCACCAAGCCCCCAAATTGAAATTTGAAAACTATAAATGAGTAGAGTTTTGTCAATTTTTACAATGTCAAGGTATCAACAGGGAAACAAAAAACTCACTCTAACCATAACGTGGGGTCATTTTCACCCGAACTCACACTAACCACAATTTGGGCTGATTTTCACCTCGAACTCACACTAACCATAACGTCGGGTGATTTTCACCTAGGGACTACGTGGCCACCACTCCTGCCTGGGTAGAAATCACCCGAGGTTAGTATTCCAGGGGTGTGAGAAATCGTTGCAGAATACTTGAAAGTGATCAATGCAGACAAGTGCTCCCCATCGTTGGCATTTGGCACGTGAACCTCGTTTTGTTCTGTTCTGATGGTTGACAGGTTCCGCAGCGTTATCTGGACTCAAAGTTCATGTCCTCAGTAAAACGATTTGGCCTTTTACCGCAAGTGCACGCACAACAAGAGCAAGCCGTTTTTGGTTAAGCCAGAGTTCCAGAAACTTCAATTCGGAACTGAAGCACAAAGTTCATCATCCTCGGTAAAATGCTTTGACCTTGCACCATAAGTGCACACACAAGGTGCATGCCCTTTCTGGCTCCAAATTCTTTCCTCTGACGGAGAAGACGTCACACATTCTCCTGCCTGTTTCTCAATCAAAACCACGGGCTGAGCAGGAGCCATTCGCGCCAAATTGATTTGCGTCGTCAGGGCTTGCACTCGTGGGATCTACTCCCGTGCTGGCTTCGGTCACAGGCTGCTGGCGTGGCTTACCAGTGAACCTGCATGCACCAACTCGTTTTGCTCAAATTGGTCAAGGTTACCTTAGGAGGGATCTTTGTGTAGGAATTTTGATACACCTCAGGTAACCATGGGTCAATTTGGCAAATTTTTGTTCCCCATCGAAAACTACAAAACTTGTGCAGATTTCGATATGACTGTCCGAAAGAGCGTCTAAAAAAAGCAGCTACTGAAAGAACCAGCTTTCTACGTGAACGTTAATTAATTTTTAAAAGAGGTTACCTGAGCAGGGTTAGACTAATGTGTTAAACAACAGGTTGATACGTCAGGCAAGTCAGCAAAGTAACTTGACCGTTACTGAGCGAAATTCCACGTAAGAGCAGCAAACTGTAATCCAGGCTTTGCATGGAGCAGGTTTAAGTTAAAAAATAAACGGGCCACTCCAACGTGATGAGCGTCTCCATCAAAATAATTCAGGCTAGTCAAACTAATGCGCTTACAGGCAACTTACTAAAAATGTAAAATGTTTCCGTGGAAGTGTCGGAAAAACCAAAGCGCTCATCATCCTTCTGCGCAAAAAGCGCTCATCAAAACCTTAGTAAATCGGAAAGCTCTTTTCACAATGGTTAGAAGCCATTTTTTCCTGAAAATGTTGTTACTGCCCGGATTTCTGACACCGTCTTTATCGTGGAAATGCATCTGCATCGCCTGACATCTGCCGGAATTTCAGTGAATTTTCCATAAAAATAAAGTACTGTACAAGCCAAACAAAAAGCTTATCTATTTATTTCGAACCGAAATATTGTTAACAGCATTAGACATATCAAACCCTCCTGGAATTTTTTTATTTTTCTGGAAATAATTGCCTTGATCTTTTTCTTGTGTTCTGAAAACGTCACTTCCTTACCATAAAAATTCAAAAACAACAACGCGTTGACTTTTCTGGTTTACACACTTTTTACAGGGCTAGAAAGGTAGCAGCCTTCTACACGCCAGTATAGTGCGCTCATATTGAAACACAGTGGCGATTCTAGAATTAAAAAAGTGGGGGAGGCACTGCGGGGTCAAGGAAAAAGTAGGAGGGCCAACATAAATGTCTATCTTGCAAGGGGATTTTCATTGTTTTGAAGATTAAGTTGCTATGATTAACCCTATCAAACCCAACATAGGCTTGTGCATATCGTTAAATATGAACTAGCGTTATTATTCGCTAGAGACACCTAAACGCCACTGTAGATGCAATCACACACGTGTACTGGTATGTCGAATACAGGACCGTCGCCAGCGGGGGGGGGGCAGTGGTGCCCGCCTGCCCCTCCTGCTGCTAAATCCTGGCGACGGGCCTGGTCGAATATTCTGTGCTAACCATGCAACCTCCACAGCACTGCACATGCAAATCGAAACACCATTTTCCGTACACAATTGTGCCGGCCCGACATGAACGAAAGTAGCTTTAGAATTTGAACAATTCACATGAAAGCGAAATGGTTCTAACCACGAATTCCATCTTGACACAGAGACAAGTAGGCTGTTGATAGCCAACTAGTTTCATCAAAATATTCTTACTACAACGCACATATAATATAAACCATCGTCCAACGGATTGGATGTCTACTGAATAACCCGTTTTTGTGGTAGCTTATGGACATTTTGTGATTGTGGTGTAACCATAACAATGTCATGCAACTACTATTACGAGTGTGCAGCGTGGATAGGGTGAGGACCATTCAATGCAGTATGCAGTTAACATCAGCGAGGTTTCGGCACTAGTTGCACCTAAGTTACATAGCAGCGCCGCAGATAGGTGTGCATCGGCGTGTACCTGATAGCAAGACGTAACAGTAGGCGCAAAACTTATTTCGCAGAATTTTCCCAACAGTCGTTCATTTTATTATTCACACTGAATTTTCCTCTGACTGATCCTCAAAAGCTGACTTTTTAACCCTGCGTTGATTTATGACTGTCTTGTCATAAGCGAAACACGCACCACCTCCAAACCAAAAAAGACTCAGACAAATAGACAGTGGGCAGTATAATTCTCACACAGATCGCTGCAGTCTACGTTCGAATTTTATATCATCACCTCAATGTAACTTGATCCTTTTTATATCAATGTCGACTGGCAAATTTATCAACGAAATCATCTACAGCTGTTTTTCAGCTGGGTTTTTCAGTTTAAAGTATATGAGTGTTACCCATCTTATGATCTTTCACTGGTTATGGAATTTCTGGGAAATGTTTTCTCTAATTTCATTTTTGAAAAACTTCTCTTGCATTAAGCGCCGGTGACGGGCAGTGGCGTACGCAGAAAATTTTCATGGGGGGTGTTTTCATTCAGTGCCATATGGTGGTCCTTTACACTTCGTGTGCGCTTTTTGTGACGTCACAATATGACTTCATATTCCTGTTTCCAAACCAACGTTTTGGCGAAGTTTGTTGACATAATATGCATATTCGTCTAGATGCACTCCCCATAATTTGTGTGTCATTGAACTGATTATAAACTGTCAGCGCTCCAGGTTAGGGTATCGGAGGAAAATACACGCAACGCTACGGCGCAGTAGCTCATAACTGCAAAAATATCAGGCTGCGCGTTAAAACAGGGGAGTAAAACACGCTCATCACTGCGTCAGAGCAACTTACAACTGCAAAATGAGGCTGCACTGATGTCTTGTTGAATATAAGCAGTGGAGCACAGAAAGTGTGCGGCTGGGCTGTCTGACGCACACCCCGGTTTGCAAGATCGAAATTCGCTAAAGTACTGTACACAAGAATTGAGAATGCGCATAAAGTACGCAAGTAAACTTTTGATTTTCGTTATGTATAGAAGTCCAGCAAATTTTTTGTTTTCCTTTTTCCTGCTGAGACATAATGAAATGCCTGAATGCTTCTATTTTAACAACTGCTGATTTTGAGCTCGTGCAACTGTTTTATCATGTTACAGAAATTGGTAATGTAGCCTATGCGATCAGTACTTGCGCTGCTCAGCGATATCAGGCAAAATAAACACAACTGTTTCCGACAGAGTGAATTATAGCGGAACACAATCTTAAACATGCGTAGTAGACGAAAGGTCTGCAAAAAGTGGTGAGATGGTTTCTGGATGCAGACGATAACCCAGACTCCCACCAAAACCTAATTATTGTATTTTGGCCCAGTTACAATGTTCCTTGAAATTTGCATGCAGATTCATTCCGTGGTATTTGCATTAAATCGACAAATTAACAAGCAAAATGTATGCGAAAACAATCTCTTTTGCGCAGATAATAAAGTTTTCGCAAAATATCAAGCTCAAGAGGGGTTTACCCCAACTCCTCCCTTGCGTACGTCCTTGTTCTGACGCACACCCCCGTTTGCAAGATCGAATCTTGCTCAACTACACAAGAATTGAGAATGCGCATAAAGAACGCAAGAAAACTTTCGATGTTTTGTTATGTGTAGAAGTCTAGCAAACTTTTAGTTTTCTTTTTCTCTGCTGAGACAGTATCAAGTGCCTGAATGCTTCTATGTTAGCAACTGCTGTTTTTGAGCTCGTGCAACTGTTTTATCATGTTACAGAAATTGATAATGTGGGCTGTGGCCTGGGCGGTCAGCACTTGCGCTGATCAGCCATAGCAAACAAAACAAAGACAAATTGTTTCCGACAAAGTGAACTATTGCGGAACACAATCTATGCGTAGTGGACGAAAGGTCTCCAAAAAGTGGTGAGATGGTTTCTAGATGCAGACGATAACCCAGATTCCCACCAAAACCTAATTATTACTTTTTGGCCCATTTACAATGTTCCTTGAAATTTGCATGCAGATTCATTCCGTGGTATTTGCATTAAGTCGACAAATTAACAAGCAAAAGTATGCAAAAACAATTGATCTCCTTTGCACAGGTAATAAAGTTTTCGTAAAGTATCAAGCTCAAGGGAGGGGGTTTAACCCCCAACCCCCACTTGCGTACGCCCTTGATGACGGGAGTAGTTACAGCCAGCCACCAGTAACATCAAACGCAGCTTTTTAAGTAGCTATAAATGAAAAAAATTGTTCGAGCCATGTAGGCAGCTTCGACTCCTTCCGAAGCAAATTCTTTGCCAAAGTTATATCACGTTTTAAATCATTTTCACTAAATGAATATGCTTTGCGAATTCTTTCAAGTGTGTTTATGATGGAAATATTTGACCTCCGGTGTAAAGAGCTGAAAGACGCGAAAGAATTGCTTCCGAATCATCACAGAAAATCCGTACAAAATTCTATGAGGTTGCAGGACATGTGCGGGTAGAGTGTAATCACGAATCACTTACGTAAGATGTTTCGAAGTCGTATACACAAGGCAGCAGAACGCAATGCTGCAGCCAGGATAAATTAACTGAAACCAATTCCAAATGCTTTCACAAACCCCTTGCTAATAGGACAAGCAACAATTTGCTGACAGTAATATGATCCAGCTCCATATTACACTGAAACGCACGAAAGATCAATCTTCCCACTTCTGCGACTGTTTAGTTTTGAAATTAATTTTTCAATACCACGACCGTGGTCTGACAAAATTTCACGTAGGATCATCGGCGCAACGCCTGATGTGTGTCGTCATAAACAACTCTAGTTACCAGACCTTCAAAAACAACAACACAGCTTATCATGCATTTGGGAAATATTGAATGCAGGCAAGAGGTTTTCCAAACAATCGTTTAAATATTGCTGGCCGAAATTTATCTACTGCAATTGTTAGCAGAGGCCGGCAAAAGGCCGGTATTTTGAAAATCAGTGCCTGAAGCCGGTATTGTGAACATAAAAAATTGCCGTAACTTCAAAAAGCCCTAATGCAGAATTTCTCAAATTATATTGACTCTTGTAGTGAATCTTACCAGAACAGTTGCTTCAGCGAAGTTTATTTGCTGCTGTTGACGCAATCCTTGGTGCGGTTGTCACGTCACACACACACCCAAATGTAGCGAATCAGCCAAAATACTGCATGGGAATTTATTAATTGTGGCTTAACAATACTCGTCTCTGTTTTCCCTGTGCCGCTTACGAATTACAACACAGCTTAGATCTGGCGCGGTTGACAAAAGGGCCGATATTTTTGGAAAACGCATTTGGCAAACCTCATATGTCAACCAAACGAATTAACTGTGGGAGGCAAACGGGGGCCAATCAAAAATCGGGTGGGCCATGGCCCACCCAGGCCCCCCCGTAGAATCGCCACTGCTGAAACACGTATATCTGCTAGAACCGTGATAGACAATTGCAGGTGCAAGTATATAGGCATACTTCTGACCTAATTCTGAAATATTTATTTAAGAAGCTCCGCTGATCAGTATCGAGCACGCTAACGCAACAGCTTTTCACGAAAATTTCTGGTAAAATCGCGGAAATGCCAGTTCCAGGCACTATATCACGGCCACACCATTCGGAATCAGAGGCGCAGCCAGAATGAGGCCGAAGAGGCCACGCCCCCCCGAAAAAACTTAAGATTTTTCGCTGGTGTTTTATATCATTCTCAACTGTTCGAAAACAAACGGAAGGAACAGTCGGACTCATGTCGTGGCGTGTTCTCTCACTGACCAAGGGTTACGTGACTTTTTGCCACTGGATGCGAAACTATACGACTAAAGCATGCAACTTTGTTAGCAAGGTTGCCAATTAATGCGGACAACACGAGCTGAGGTGTAGCCTGAATGAAATGCAAGGGCGCAGCTTTCATGCAAAAGAATACAAATTAAGATGAGACATTGTTGAGAGGATTATTTGCATGAAGTATTGCCGAACCAAATAGAAACATACTTGGTCAAGACATGATCAACTCCAAGCGCACCACGCAATGGAGTGTTATGCAACAACGCAGTTTGTCATAGCACGGTTGGCATTGTAGCTAGTGGGTATGAGAAGTCAGGTAGAAGGTCTCCATCGATTTTGAAATGTACAGCAAGTCACTGTCAACGCAGCACACAAACTTTGTTAATATCACATTTGTTACAATTTCAGAGAGCAAATATAAAAAATCATTAGTAGACAAACCATTACTAGTTACCAAACAGCCATGGTGATTTTGTGTGAAAGCTGGTGTTGACTCTTCTTCGTTAGTCTTGAGAGCCGAATATTTACGTGGTGCAGTCAGAACCGTCGCCAGAAAGTCGTCAATAGGGGGGCTTTGCATTTGTGCGGGGGTTGCGTTCGTGCAGGGGGCTTGACATTGAAACTTGACAAAAATTCCACTAACTTGTTGTGTTTCATATTTCAATTTGGGGGGCTTGGAGGTTTGCTTGAGGGGACTAAGCCCACCAAAGACCCCGTGGCGACGGGACTGGGTGCAGTGAGCCAGTATAGAGCCTCCAAGAGAATTTTTTTAGTCGGAACAAAACCCATTTGGGGACCCTAAAACTTGCAAAATTATTTTGAAATAAATAAAAATTGAGGCTAATTAATGTGCGTCAAACTTCAACAAGAAGTGTTCGTTTGTTGATCATATGAAACTTTACGTTAAAACATAACTGTACTCAATAAATGTGACCATATTACCATTTTTTAAATGTGACCTTTAAGTGTTAATAGTAAAATCTAATCAAGGAAAAAATTAGAAAAAAATCATTTAACTATTTTATAAGCAATTTTCTGGTGTTCTTATTCGCAAAATTTCGGATAACACTGTCAAAATCAGCTTGTCTGGCAATGCTAGACACAATGTTTAATCTTGCTAGGTCAAGTCAAGTTTGTGACATAGAAGACCGCAAATAAGTTTGTTACAAGTTCAAGCTCGCTGAAACATCTTTCAGCAGATGCTGCTGTAGCTGGAATTGTCAAGAATATTCTCAAGCTAATACAAACATTTGGAAATAATTCACACAAGCCACACGGGCCACAAGGCGGCGGCCACTGCTTTAAAGCATTGTCGAAATACTGTAAGTGGTTAGTTTCTCCTGCATGTTTCGAAATCTTCAGATTTCTGGGTATGTCCGCTAATCCTAAACTCACATTCGATTTGACCTTGTATCAACTTGCGGCGCGCGTTTAGCAATCAGCAAAAGGCACAGCACACCTTCGCGGTGCACTATAAGCACTTACGTCCTGCACTGCAGTTACTTTTTAATTTTAAACTTTTCAGTTATTATCTTACACATATGCGCAACATTCGAGGGCTACTGCTGTTAGATTAGATTGTATTGTGAACTGGCATGTTTCCAATCAAATTTCATTTGAAGTATCTCTTTGCTTAAACCTTGTTGGTTTGTTAGAGTTTTTTATAAAAGATTTGTTTGAATATGTTTAAAAATGAAAAACGTGAAGGAATATTCAGTTAAATGGACACACTGGGACAGTAATCGTGAATGTTTAAATTCGACAAAGTAGGCAAACCTTCAAGTTCAACAATAATTACTGCTAATAATTATCAATACATTGTATCAAGAAAATTCACTGCCAGCAATTCACATTAAAATACATCACAGTTTACCAAATCCTTTAGGCTAAACCAGTTCTGTCACCAAGCGGGATTAATTTCGCTGCATTATTCCGAGTGTATTAATAACAAACACTCAATCGTTCCTTCAGCAGGCCCGCAAATAGGGGGGAAGCATGGGGCGAAGGCCCCCCTAGAAAAATTTTAGTCCTGGAAAAATGTGCTGGACAAAGTTAAAAACTATTGGACATAGTTAAAAATATTGTGCCCTTCTCAGAAAACTCTTCACCCCCGTGGTGTCTCAAGCTGGTTACGGGCCTGTCCTTCTGTCTCAGGCCCTTCCGT
>Ga0210059_1005614_pt1 | contig 20165 bp, 13 predicted proteins | sample Ectturendosymbi2_FD_188042 | JGI IMG/M metagenome (GOLD analysis project Ga0210059, IMG submission 188042) | Ecteinascidia turbinata endosymbiont from Florida, USA - Sample 2 (SPAdes) (version 2) | ecosystem: Host-associated > Tunicates > Ascidians > Unclassified | place: Key West, Florida... | reverse complement strand
TGTAAATACCTTGCTTGCAAAGGGGCCCAAAGTAACTGTAATGCATGAACACTTTTCGTTCAAAAGGCCCCCTAACTTCACTGATTTCTAGTGCTTCATATTTCAATTTAAGTGGTGACGGGACTGAATTTTGTGCCCCCTGTGACAGCGTGCCGCCCCAAATGGGGGGTATGGAGTGCGGCTGATACCGCTCTGAGTTACATAAATGCTTTAGTCAGTGTACCGTAGATAGATAGGGTGTAGTACAGATAAGGGGTCGCTGAGGGCTTATAATACATTGCATAAAATTGCTTAAACATGCTGGCAAAAGTTCATGACGTCATATTTCAATACTGTAACGTCACAGTTAGCCATTCGAACTACATTCTGACGTGCACTTTCCCCCCCACTTTGAAAAAGGTTCCGCCACCCACAGAGCCGTCGCCAGAAAATTTTCAATAGGGAGGCTTTGCAATTCTGCGGGGGGGGCTAAGCCCACCAAAGCCCCCGTGGCGACGGGACTGGCCACCCATGAACATTACTACTGACATTTACCGTGGTGTATGACGCTGAGCAAGGTTTTAGCCTAGTACTGCACATGCGCAATAAACACTGCAATCGCTTTGGCATGAACAAGGCCGGGGAAACGCCATACTGTATGACCTAAGATGACCAACTTGCAACATGCTTTGAAAAAGCTTGCAGACAAACATCAGACACGGGGCTGGCATTAGTTGGAACCAGCTGTTTTTTTGTAATCTATAACATTTATTTTACAAATGCATTTGAATTTTTACAAATGCAAAATTTGAATTGTTTTGTTTTGTGCTAACTAGATTGTCCGTTTACTGTATATTTCACTATCACTTAATTATTATCGAAAAAAACGAATACTTCAGACAACACTAAAATCATAGTTACAAGCAAGGGCGTACCGAGGGGGAGCTCAATACCCCGCGCGCCGAAAAGTCCAACAATGTCACAAATACTTTCATCAATACAGTACATTTGCTTCCAAAAGACCTCTGGTCGCCCCTGTTTTTAAGCAAAGTTCCTGTAGAGTTGCGATTCTGCAAAATACTGCAGGTTGAAGACCAATGGTTAGGAAGGTATTTTGCCTTGCTTTGTCAGCATTAGCCTTTCGATAACTTTGGATTTTACTAAATAACTTGAAAAAACGTTTCTTTTAGAACGATCAAGCAATTTCTATATGACGTTTTCAAAACTTCTGCTCCCTGCTTACAAAAGGCAAGAGTTCGCTAAAGTGCGGTTCTTGGTCATTTTCCTCAAAACATTCGGCAACTCAGTGTACCGCGTATGGTGCACTGTGTGCATCATAGGCTATATACATCATGGAAGCATTGTTTGAGCAACAGCGAAAATGATATGCAAGGTTTGCAAAATGGGATTTTGCTGTCTTGGGTTTAGCAAGTAATTTCTGACATAGCCTACTCAGTAAATTTCTTCATCACACCAAGAATCTGCAGTCAGTCTCTGCTATCTACCATCCAATATAAGTCTAACACACGTTGAAGAGGTGAAAGAATGCCTAGAGTCTTACACTCGCACACACACAAGTTATAACACTTATCATTCAAAGTTAACTTTCCCCAGATCGTTCTTGTCGCTATTTTGTAAAGTTTGTTGTGATCTGGTAGTCTTTGAACAGGCATTTCTCCAAGAATGCTTATCGATGGCGTGTCAAGCCACAATGCTTTCGCATTTTGCCTACGCTCGACCACTTTAGGAATTAGCGCCCTACTTCGCAGTAGTGCTGTAACATGTGTTACGTGTTAGCTAAAACCCTATGGTTCTGCCTTCAATGCAGTTGCAAAAAGTGTCTGTAACCCTGTGTTTCCGCCGACTTCAATGCCTTGTACTACGTTCTGTTTTGTCTGTTTTTATCAACGTGCGTTCTGCAGAGTGTGTGTGTTCATAGTATGGACTTCGTGTCTGCTCATAAACAAATAAATTAAATTGAATTGTAGGATCTTGATCCGAATAGCTGAAGCTAAACCATTTTCCTAAATCGCTTGCACAAAGTTGTTTGCTTCCCTATCAGACCGGCCGCTGATATCAGACCAGGTACCAATGTTCGAGCACAGACGTTAAAGGTATGGGTGTCTGCCGGGTCATCTCTTCTGGATATGACCCTTGGAGCTCCCCAAAGGAAGCACAAATTTAAGAAATTGCATACGAACATGGTACTGCGTGAAACCAAATAGAAATGAGCAAGAATGTACCATTCCACCATATTAGAGAAGGAAGGTGCTTTTGGAACGATTCGATAAACCTATTCGTCGTCTGGTTGTTTTGGAGAATTGTGACTGGCCAATGCTGCTTCAGCATCCTCGATACCAATGCATATGATAAACAACATTATGACATTTATCAAAAGCAAAAAAACGTTTGTAGACTTGCACAGTTATGAGCAAACATGTTTCACAAGGTTATTGCTCACCTTTCAGACATACTACTGTAGAAGAACGTAAATATTAAGATTTTTGAATTTAGCGTTTCACTGTCTAAACAAAACTCTTTTTGTTAACTTCAAAATATACATACTCTATCATTTTGACTGTCTGATAGGTGAATCTAAATACTAGCTGTAGCTCGATTGTTTAGCCATTACTAAGTCAGGACGCAGAAGGTCTGGCCTATTCGAAAAACATGCCTTCAAAGATACTACGACAATTTATCGAACGAAGACAGTTCATCGAAATGACAGTTCATCGAACTGACAGTTCATGGAACGACAATTTATCGAACGACAGTTTATCGAATCGACAGTTCATCGAACCGACAGGTTATTGAAAAAATTTATCTGATTTTACTGTCCCAAGATTTTTTACGGTGTGGTTGCCATGCTGCAATGTACAGCTCCAGTCATAACTCCCTACTTACTTTTTTCCAAGGGCAAAGTCAGTTTTTATCTTTCTTTAGTATCAACTGGTTAGTAGGACTCAGAATCATCAAAACCAAAGGTCAGAACAGCAGTGAAGCCAGCAATTATGAGTGAATGTAAAATAGTTTAGAAATGGAATTCATTTTAAGTGAGAAGGCAAACGGAAGTGACTTTGAAGGTTTTATGTATATTAGTACCAAAACTCAAAATGACTTAACTTCCTAAAAATGTGAGGAACACCTCAAATTTGAAACTGGTTTGCTATCCATAGCCGACGAAGACAGCCTCATGAGAGCGCAATCTGAACACGGTCATTTTATGAGGAGCTACTTTCGAGCAACTGCACACAACTTATGATTTGAATAATTAGTAACGGTGTGCCAGTGCCGTATCTATGCAAAATGGCGCTAATGTCAAAGTTTAAATGTGCGTCCTTTTTAACAAATGAAATATTAGATTAGCAGAATATTTACGAAAGATAAACCATGAAGATAACAAATGCCTGAAAACAGAAAACATGTGTCCATTTTTGCTTTAAACTTTTCAGCAAATAAAATATAATTTATACATAAGGACCATGACATCATTCTATGCTTATTCGAGGACTAACTAAACAAGGTTTTCTTCCTTAGCTTTTAAAACCCTTTAACGCCCGCGCCGGCCACTATAGTGGCCGATAAACCTATGAGCGACCATAACGTCTGAACGGAATGAGCAGAAAGTCACCGAAGGTATCATTGGCTTGGTAAGACATGCCTGCACATTTTTAGAAAGGGTGAGTCCACCTGTGACGTCACTGTGATGTCATTTCCGGGGAAAACCGTTTTACGCGTAGGCTAGAAAACCGAGTTGCGTCCATTCGTAGGCTACAGAGCCTAAACCAAACACGTTGGACAAAAAATTTCTACATAAAAACGTTTCTGAAGACCTTACCTTTGCAATGAGGATAAAAAAAGTTGATACTTCCTTTTTTGGGAGTGCCCAGGGGGCAAAATCTTCGAATAACAGGGCTATTTTGAGGTTCAAGCCACTTTTCTGCCAGCCAGCACCCACCACACTTGCCAAAAAGGTGTATTTCGGTGTTTTACAACATCCCAGCACATTTCAAGCCAAAATATTGACAGGAAAATTTTAGTTGGGAATAAAATTAAAATATCCAGTAGGTGGCCGAACAGTTTTCAAGCTCCATTTTTGGCCATAGCTTCCCAAGCAGCAACTTTCCCAAGGTCTAGCAACCTTCCCAAGGTCTCTATGGCTTCAGAATAGCTTCCTGAACACTTTAAGCCTTTCAGCAAGTCGGTACCACCTGTATTTTGTTCTCTTGACCCTAAACAGTGATCTAGAATTCAGTTTGTCCAACCTCCACATTTTGACCCCCTAATTTTCCTCCACGAAATAGCCCGCATCGAATTTTTTCGAACAGTCCTGTTTTTCGACTATTCCGGCATTCGGCGAAGCGCAAAAACCGGTTCGGGCGGCTAAGCTGCATGAGGTGTGCGTTTTTTCGCATTTACTCCGGTTTTTGCTGAAATTTCAGTACGGCAAAAGCACAAATATGAATTTTTCTCAAAAATTTCAAATGCAAAGGTATGTTTTTGTCATTCTCATTCGATTTCTCATTCGAGGGATGTTTTCACTGGCTTTCCAGCCCGATCCGTTCAGGAGTTATGGCTGATCAAAGGTTTATCGGCCACTATAGTGGCAGGAACGGGCATTAAAGGTATGTGTTTAGCCTTTTTCCGGGCACTAGTTGCCATCGAAGAAGTTTCGTAAAATCGGAGTAAGAAGCAGCAGCAGTAATTTGTAAATCTTTGGGAGCTTAACAGTAGTTATTTGTGTGATGGTAGGATTCTCACAGTCACGGACTTAAGCCAGCACCATCAAGTATTTTTATAAACTCTGGTATTTGGGTGCAACACGTAGGACCAGTGTTCCCTCTAAGGAAAATTTACACTGAGTAAATGTTTGTTTTAGTGCGCAGACAATTACGTAACCATGTGGACACACAAACAGTGAAGCGTTACAAGGGCTAGCTATGCAATATATTTGCAATAGTAACTTTGGAATGTTTCAAGTGCGCGAGAATGAGATTTCACTGCGCAAATGGTCTGGTGGTACTTTGCATTTGCGCACATTAGAGGGGATATTGCGAGGGGCAGACGTTGCGACAGAACAAAAACGCTCGCTTACCGTATCAAAAAGACCGCATCCTTCAGGAATGGCTAAAATCAGTCTGTGTTGGTGCGTTTTAGGCAAGAGGATATTAGTCACAAAAATTTTGAGACGATTTTAACACCCCCGACTTTAATGCATCAGATAAGAACGCTGCGTTGATGCAGCTTTGCAGTTAATGGTTTCATGGAGCGCAAAATATTAGTTCCAGAAATTGGAAATCAACGACTTAAATTTTTGCAATAAATTTTTTGAATAAGATTAGAATGTGCATTTAAAACGTCTTGAGCATTTCAATGGGAAAATTCGTTCCATTCATAAAATTCGTTCCGTTGTATGTGTGCATTTAAATGGCTGGTATTGGGTTTTAATAAAAATTCAATAAAATCATTGTATGTGTGTATTTAACACGCTTATATTGGGTTTAATAAACTTCGATGAATTCAATGTGTGGTGCATTTAAAACGAAGGTGGTGTTATCTTAAATAAAATGCGCTAAAATCATTGTATTTGTGCATTTGAAACGCTGGTATTGAGTTTAATAAAATTCAATAAACTGTCTTTTCGTTAAGCTGTCGGTTCGATAAATTGTCGTTCGATGAACTGCCGGTTCGATAAACCGTCGTTGGATAAACTGTCGTTTCGAAAAACTGTCGTTCGATAAATTGTCGCGTCATGGTCTTCAGATGATCTAACTGTCCTTGGAACCCTGGGGAAACGCCAAAATACTTTCCACCACTTCGCAATGCTACCTCACATCGGCGTTCTTGAGCAACAGGATATGTCGAGAGAGCTGAAGCAATTGTATTTCCAGCAATCGCTGTAGCGTGTATTCTGTGGAATTCGATTTCAGACTTAAAAGCTTGCACTAGTTATAGTAATTGGTATCAGGACAACTGCCAACCGGACAACTGGCAATGGCCTACAATACAACTAACAACTGCCAAATGGAGAATGGCTTCCTGTGAAGCGTACTTGTAAATGGTTTCTTTTAGGCAGTTGTCCTGCTGGTAGTTGTCTCGTCGGCAGTAGTCCAAGAACACAATTGTTTCACGTTACGCGCGAAAAATATTTTTTCAACTGGATTTGAGATGTCGTATATGGATCATAGAGATGGTACGGTTCAAGATTTTTGAGTCAGGACAGGCCATAGCCCGCAAATACCAGCCCATTAACGGCCCGTGGACCGAGAACATTTTTTCTTGTTCACTCTGGCCCGCCCATGGCCCGCTATACAATTATACGGTTTACTTACAAATAAAAAAACAATTTAACTGTTGCAGCGCCAGTGATTTGGTACATATAAAATAACACGTATTAATTTTCAAGCATCTAATCTCCACAAAAGCCAAATAATTTCACTAACTGTTTGACGTCATCGAGCATGGTGTCTGCAGAATTTTTTCCACGGGGGCAACGTCGGCATTTTGCTTATCATTTTCAGGTTGCTGACGATGCAATGCAAATGGACATTCACAAAGCGCAATACCCTTTCTAAACCACAAAGAAGATGCTCCACCTTGCGGTAACAACCACAAAAAATGCCCTTCGTTAGCAGCAATACACCAGGTATATTACGATATTTTACACAGTAGGCTATCTGCAAATTTTCAACGCAGGGCATTTCTTTTCAAATAAGCACTGCAATGATCTTTTAAAGAAAGAAGCGCTGACATGGTCTTCAACGAAATCACAAATTGTGACTTTATTTTACCAAGCAAGCAAGGCCACAAGCCGCAACCAGCTGATGTTTTCGGAGAGGGGAATTGTTGCAGCTTGATGCTGTGCCTAACAACTGAACATGTGGGGAGGGAAATTGCCTGGCTGCGGGTTCTGCTAGCAAGACTTGTCAGCGTCACTTAGAAACAAGAGCTGCAAACGTCTGGGATCTCGTTCAAAGCGATCAGTGAAACCTTACTTGTCCTTGCTAATTTTTCACGGTGAACGCTCATCATACACAAACCGGACAAGCAGACCTGTATGTTGACCAGCAGGCCCCTACTCACGGGGTGCATTCGGGGGCAGATCTACCCCAAATATGTTTGTGCTCCCAAAATTGTGTTGTCCTCAGAAAAAAACATATAACAAAAACAAAAATCTTTCCCCCTGAAAATACATTTTACCCCCCCAAATGTTGAAACTTAGCTACGGGCCTGATTTTGACACGACTACGGACAACTTACTAAAATTAGACCACCACGCAAGCCTTTAAAGATTGAGAATATAAATTATGAAAACTCGCCAGAGCAAATATAGGTTTGCACTCAGTATTCATTCAGAAGTCAAATATAAACCTTAACGATTAAACGTATTCCTACAAGCCTGCATAGACATATTCTAACAAGCCACGTAGATTTACACTGCGTGAAAAGAAGCCGGCATACGAGCAGTTTGATACTCAGGCACACTGCTCACACTAACAACGGATTTTTCAAACTTGTGGAAACATTGCTACAGATTCACTCATGCTTCTTTTCACACAGTATAAAACATGGGCGTCCGAAGAAATTTTTCCAGGGGGGAAGCATCAACATTTTGATAATATTTCTCAGGTTGCTGACGATGCAATGCAGATGTACGTTCACGAAACGCTTTACCCTTTCTAAACGGCTGCACCACAAAAAATGGTCCATGTTACGACAACAGTCACATAAAATGCGCTTCGTTGGCAGCCTTAACCAGGTGAATTACAATGATTTTTTACAATAAGCTATCTGGAGATTTTCAAAGCAGAATACTTATTTTCACAGGATACTTATTTTCACACTGAAATATTGCCATGGTCTTTAACGAACCCACAAATCATGACTTTACTTTACCAAGCAAGACTTGTCAGCGTCAAATAGGAACAAGAGCTGCAAACATCTAGGACAGTGGTTCTTAACTGGGGCAACCCGCCTCCCCAGGGGTCATCAGTTAATTTCAAGGGGGGGCGCAGCTCTTACGCGTTCTACCACATGGAAAGTTTTTGAACAAAAAAGATTTCCGTCCAAATTACTTATTTAAAATCAGGGGGGCTGGAAACAAAAAACAATTGCCTAATCGAGGCCCGGCAGGGAAAAGGATAAGAAACACTGTTCTAGGATCTGGTCCAAAGCGATCAATCACCCTCTCAATAAAACCATGTTTGTCTTCGCTGATTTTTTCACGGGGTACGCTCATCATACATAAACCCGAAAAGTAGACCGGTATGTTGTCACGACTATCGGACAACTTACTAAAGCTGGAGTACCATGTAGGCTTACTAATATTGAGCACATGAATACTGAAATCGACACAGAAAATGTTTCTTTGAACTCTGGGCTAACTCAGAATAACTCTTAAACGTATTCCCACAAGGCTGCATACATGAGCGTCGGAATGATTTTTTTCCAGAGGGCTACCAGGGGATTTTTCCCAAATTTTTCCAGGCGGGGGACAAAAGTGCTGAAATTTGTTTTTCCCCACTCGAAACTAAGAAGACAACCTTTTTTGCTGAAATTTTCAAAATCCATGGCTGCACAGACGTATTCTAACAAGCCACGAAGTTTTATACTGTGTGAAATGAAACCCGATAAAGCGTAGTTGATTAGCCATTCTCTCAGGCACATTATTCACGTTCATCTCACATTAACAATGAATTTTTCAAACTTGTGGAAGAATTGCTGCAGATTCACCCATGATTTATTCACACAGCATACACGTCGTGCCTTTCCGCTATCAGCAGTCACCGTCTCGCTAAATTACCCGCCAAGATGCCGGCGTTCAACATTCACAAGCGGAAGAACGTCTTCTGCCCGTTGTTGCCAGATGGTCATCCCCTAAATATTGTCACGAGAAACTCTGCTAAAATTCTTGCCACTAATTTTCTTGCCGCTAAAAGTTGCTAAAAATAGTGAGTCTGCCAAAAAACTGCTATTTTTGAGGTGGATTTTTAAAATAAACTTGTGAAAGTCATACCACGTATATCAAATTTTGGTCTTGCGCTCACTATCAATGGACAAGAATAGAAAATGTCGGTCTTGGCCGCCACACTTTACGACCCACGATTTTCTTTCCGCCAAAATTTTGATCAACGTCTACAGCTTACCTCTTTTTTGTATGACAGACAGTTTTTGACAATGTGTTTTAAATGGTTGCCTGTGTTTAAAGAGCAATGCTCAGCGATGTATAGACCGACCGCATAGCTTCAGCCCTACAGCTGTCTGATCTTTGTACAGAAACTCAAAACTTGTGTTATTTGCATTTGGGAGCACACAAGGAGTTCTTTAGACTTAAATGAATGCTTTTTCTTCCAGCATGCCTTTTAAGTTCACAATGTTTCGCTGTGATATTGCATCATTGCAAACTTTGCAATTGGCCTTTCTTGAATCAGCAGGATAGGCACCCAGCCAACGTTTATTAAATTCTGAATCTCGAAACTTTTGTTAATATTGCTTTGGTTGACCAGGGAAACATTACTACTTACTGTCGTAAATGAACCACTTGAAATATCAAATTTGTCGTGGGATGAAGAAGATTCTACCAATGTGGATTTTTAAACATAAATCGCTCACTAAGCACAGAAGCAAATCATTTGGGCTTCAGTAAGCCATCTACACACATGCTATTATGATGCAATTGTCTGCATGAAGCAGCTTCGAAAAATTCCAAATGATTGAAGGCAGCTGGTTATGTCTGCCTGACCAATTTAAAACGTCACAAAAAAGACAAGGTATTTTTTTGTAAAGAAGGTTTTTCATCTCCAAAAGCTAATGAAGCAAATTTGTGTTAGGAATTTGTTACCTGCTAAAGCTACCAAACGGTTTTTCAAATCATGCTAGAAAATCAGCTAATTGTATTGTATTCAGCTTTAGCCGACAGTATAAAACATTATACTTACACAGGTACATCAACAAAAGAATAAACGTGGGGCAGGGACACCGAAAAACCCGAAGGTTATCTTGTCAAAATGCCCCTAAAATTGTGTAAAATACTATAACCAGTAGTATGTGGCTATTATCTATAAACAAATGTTGAAACAAAAGAAAAAAAAGAATATTCGATATTCCAAATAACAATAAATTGCAAATAACAATGAACTGCAAATTCAGTCTAATATACAATTCATTTGGCCAACATGACAGTACAGACCAGAGACATTGTAGTACAGGTAATATTTAGGCACCAATATCAGCAGAAAAACATGACAGACAAATAATGAGTAGTTCATTTTGAAATAAACAAGTATCATGTAACTGTCGGCGATGAGAAAGTAAATTAAATTATCCTAGTCAAATACAAAATGCGGTTTATTACAAATAGCCAAGCTTGTTACGTATTGTAGAGCGCGATAAGAAATATTTTATAATTTTTGGAGAATCTACCATATAAGAAATTTTTAAACTCTTGTTGTATGCTGGACCATGTCACTGCTCCTTGATATGTTAGATTTCTTTTTCCCAGAGAAGAGCAAACTCTGGGGACAAAGTAATTTTGGTTGGCAGCTGATCTAGTGAAATGACAATGAGTTTCTGTAATTTTTTGAAAAAAGCTGTTTTATGATTGTGGTAATGTATTTTTATGAAATTTATACATTAATTTCGATAGCTCTAATTGATATATATCTTTTATTAAAAAAAACAACAGTTGTTTATATAAAGGAGTTATGTGACATTTAAAATCACTAAATGTGAGAGCGCGCAAAACATTATTATGAATAGTATTAAGAGGTTGAAGCACAGAATCGCAAGCTGTTCCATAGGATACGATGCAATATTGGAGATGACTATATACGAAACAGTAATAGATTAGTCTTAAAGCATTAGTTGGTACAAAGTTTCCAATTTTTATATCATACTTGAAGCAAACGATAACTTAGATTTTAAGCATTTGACATGGGATGTCCAATTTAAAGATTCATCTAACAAAAGACCTAAGTATTTTACAGACGTTTTCCGGTGTAACACAACATTCTTAATGTGAATTTTGGAATTCCTTTTTTCTTTGTCAGCTTTATTAAATGATTTTCCCGTTAGAAAATACATGAATTTCGCATAATTTCTAGATAATTTACTGAGACGCATCCATTCATCTACTTTTATTAACTCATTATTTACCATTAGTTTTAATTCTTTTATATCACTCTGTGCCAAACATAAATATGTGTCATCAGCATATAGTTTAGCACTGAATGAAGAACATTTGGGAAGGTCATTTACATACATGATAAAAAATAATGGGCCAAGGGTGGAATCCTGTGGAACGCCACATGTAAATTTATTAATTTTAGATGCCATATTTTGCACAAACGTGAACTGTCTACGATTTGTCAAGTAGCTTTTCATTAACATCAGTGGTATGCCTCTAATTCCAAAGTTCATTTCCATTTTTTTAATAAGATTTCAAGATCGACAGTATCAGCGAACTGATAAATTGAAAATTTTACAGCTAACAGTGAGAAAAATATGTTAGATTTAGCAACAAATCAGCTAAAATGGCCACACTGCTTCTACCGTTACTTGAAGTGAACCTTTGACGATTTGTTGCCATGTTATTGTTACGCCATGTTATTGTTGTAACAATCCGCTCGCAAGTTTCGCAAAGTGCCTATGCTTCAAGAAAAAACAGCGGACATAAGTGAACTTCAACACTGTAAAAACGAGGGTTGTTTTGCAAGAATTCAGGTAATTTGTACCACAAAATCAAAGGCAACAGGTAGAAGTTGCTCTTTATTTTGAGGTACTTTCATCCAAATAGAACCCTCTTTTTTAACAGTGAAGCTCATCACTGCATGACCACAGAATAGTGAACCTCACTCTTGTGTATTGTGAGTATCATATTGGAAAATAAACTGTCAGTGCAAGAATTAAATCAATTAATCGGAATTAAGCTGGTAGTGTCAGGTTTTCTAGAAAATTTTGGTTCTTAGTCCCAATTTCCAGGGGGGGCAAGTGCCAGTTTTGCCCGCACCTGCGGACGCCCATGGTGTAAATGTACGTGGCTTACCGTTATCAGCAGTCACTGTCTCGCTGCATTACCTGCCAACGGTTTTGCCATTCTGTTGTTATGGAAGAGTACTAGATTTCATGATAAAAAAACACTGGATTCACAAAACAAACACCATATTACAAAAGCAAACTTACACACAGTGAAATTGCCCAGAAAATGTGTTGCAATGCCAACCATAGACATTGCGCAACTCATTGTAAACCAGAGACAAACAAAATGTGATATAGCAGCAACGCTTGTGTTTGTTTGAACAGGCCACTAAAACTTTTAACAGATGACCAAGTGACTTCGCAGCGGCTTAACTCAAAACATATTATATTGTTTTGTGTCATTTAAGATTAAATTAGGTAGAATTTTTAGCAACTTACAATTGCGCTAAATCAAAAGGTCTCAATTACAGTTACAGTTACACAAAATAGTGCAATTAATTACATTCAGCTCACTCATAAAAAAGCACTAGATAGCCATAAAAAACACTAGATCTAGTGGAAAAACACTAAGAGTGGCACCATTGGTTGCCAGGATGCCTGCGTTCAACAGCCTCATGCAACTAAACGCCAACTGCCGTAACAGGAAGTGCACCTTTGAAGATTCGTTGCCATGTTATTGTTACACAACAAAGACCAAAAGTAGAACAATCCGCTCGCTAGTTTCGCAACCAGCCTCTGCAGGCAAAGGAGCGGATATGAGTAAACTGCAAGCTCATCACGGCATGACACCACAACTGTGAACCTGTGTCTTGTGCAGTGTGAGTGTCATACCGGCAAATATACTGTCATCGCAAAAATTAAATCATTTAATTGGAATTAAGCTGCTGACTTCAGGTTTTCTAGAAATTTTTGGCTCTTAGTTCCAATTTCCAGGAGGGGCAAATGCCCGTTTTGCCAATCTCCTATTCATTCTCAAGGACAACAATTAACACAATCAGTCAGCTAACCCAGGCAACAGCGATTCGCAACTCTCTGTGCAAGCAACTGTTTTAATTAAGCATATTACTTATATTTGACAATGTATGACAGGAAAGCTATCCTAAACGACTCAACAACACGCAAGAAATAACGATCGTGAACATACGCTTCGAAAATGGAAAAAATGACAATCACCTTTTAGTCATTCAAAAACCGCCGTTGATCACATCTATTAAAGTTAAGGTCTTGGTAGTTTACATGTCACATTCCAAGAGTTTTACCGCTATTAAAATTTGTTGTTACCGTTCACAACAATTTGTAACTACTAAATATGATACTTTCATGGTTTCAGTTTAAACCTGTATTTTCTTGAATGAGAAATAATGTTGAAACCTGAAATCCTTCAAATATTTCTTATACGTTACATCAAAATCTGCTTCATTAGGTCAGCAAGTAGGTGATATTTCCAGGTTCATGTAGATGACAGCTTTAACTTTTGAATTTGGAGAGTTTATTCAAGCTTCTACATCCTAATGATTACGGTTTGAAGTATTCTGATCACATCTCTCGTTCTGTCAGCCTCTCGCCTTGTTGAACAAGGAACAATAATTTCAGCTTTTCATCTTTCATCTCTACATCCTCTTTCTTGTCCCTTTGGCCTCTAAATTTTATAGTTTTTCTTCTTTTCAGTCGCTTTCTTCTCGACATTTCGCTGGTGCAATCGCCTTTCTGGAACTGTTTTCATCAACACTTTTTTTGTTACCTTGCGGCAATTTGGCTTGTTGGTTTCCTTTTTTGTGCAAGCCTGGACTTATTGTCACACCATTTCATCGTTTGGTCAACCAATCACATGCTTTTTGGTTTTCTTCGTTTCAGTCGCTTTCTTCTCGACGTTTCGCTGGTGCAATCGGCTTTCCGGAACTGTTTTCGTCAACAATTTTTTGCCCTGCGTCTCGAGTTTTTTCCACGCAATTTGCCTTGTTGGCTTCCCTCTGCGTACGAGCCTGGACTTACCGTCACATCAATTCATCGTTTGATCAACTGATCACATGCTTTTTGGTCAACCAGTCACCCATGCTTGCGTTGGTCGTTCCTTGTGCTTATTTGGTAAGTTTCATCGATCTCTGCATTCGCTGACTCATGGCTTTGTTGCAATCTTTCGTCTTGAAGCTTTTAACACGTTGTCGAATTGCCTTCCATGTCCAATTAATCGTTTGCTAGCATCATATGCAATTTGTTTTCGTGTTTTTCTGGGCTTCTGTTCAGTCGTTGTTCGGTCATTTGTTGCATAGTCATTGTGATTTGCATTCCTCAAGCTTCGGCTGATGTTTTCCATGTGTTGTTTTCTTCTCAAACTGTCTATATCCGCTTTTATCTGTGGCAATCACCCTTTACATGACCAAAGTTTTGAGTTATTACTGATTTCGGTTCGGTTTCAACGTTCTTTCGCATTCAGACATACACATTTTAAATACATTTATTAACAATGAAACACATTACGCTTACAACAATATACAATTTCATACGCTTGAAACACAAGTTTTGGGGTGATGCATCTTTCAGAAACTTTTTCTTCTTGAATTAATGCTCATGTTTAGTGTTTACAGTCATTTCTTCGTTCAACATACAATTTCAGCTATGTTATGATGTGAAGACATCACAACAGATTCAACTCAGCCGCCGTTCTACTTGAATACATGCAAGTCTGGATCATCGTAACGTGAAGACAGCAGAGAATAGCGAGATGTTTCTTCAAATCTTGCAGCAAACCTAGAGCTTTTAAGTCTCGTGAAATTCCTCACAAAAAAGGCGGAAAACATAGTAATGTCTTCTTTGAGGCAACGCCAAAATTTTTACAAAAGCAATACTTAATAAAAATGCAGCAAGCGGATTTTCAATGTGTTATTTATTCGTTTGTAACCTTATTGACTTAATCCATTTCTGTTACGATTTGATCGGACAAAATAAAACTGGCAATGGCATTTTTTCAGGTCATTTTCGTAAATAAAGTATCGAGTTGCTTGAAGCTGCATCGTGATTTTCCAGATTTTATGCATTTTCAATTCCACGCAAAGAATTTCAAATCAGGAAAGAATTTACGAGCATGCAAAACTCTTTCGACTTTTTATGCTACACGTCAAGTTGCAGCCTAATGTTTACAGCCGATTACCTTTCTCACGCAATTCAAAATCAGGTGGCTAAAAGTGAATATTGACATTTGAAACAAGGTCTCTTCATGCAGAAATGTTATGCAAATTTCTGCACTGCAATTCCGCATTGTCAAATTTGAAAGTGGTTTAGTCATGGACAGTTCGTGGAGAAGTAAACTCTTGTGTGTTATTCGGGTAGCCGAAGTTGATCATGAACGTGCATATGAACTGTTTTTGTGCTATCTTGTGGATACGAACGTCATGAGTTGGCTTTATGCATTGTGTTTTTGACCTACTTCTCTCTGTGTAAATAATTGTCGTGGTATATCATGTTTGAGCCCTGGGGTATCATGCGACGTTGCAAGCGTTTTCGGTGTAACTGACCCGTTTCAACTTTTGGGCGTCAAGATTTGGATTGACGCTCAATAAACCCGTGTGAATTTTCGGGGCCTAATGAATGGAATTTAAAGCAGATTTACAGGTGTTATACAGTTAAATTTGCTAGAGAGCTTTTAATGGATTAGGGTGATTTCTTTCAGTGGGGTGGAATTGTCTCCCTCATAGTTGAGATCCAACTGCACTGACATCTAGCCTAGTTGGCATTAGAAAAGTGTTGAGTTGGTGATTTAATTTATACGAAATTCTGCCAGGATATTTGCACGTCTATAGATTAACGAGTGTTTTGTGATGAAAAAACAAATATAAAGTGATCTTGCTTCCTGAACACAAAAGCGAATTCAGTGAGCTGATTGACAGTCATAATGATCCAGGCTATACACTAACTCAAAAGAAACGAGCATTTTCGTAATTTGACAGCTCTGATGAGGACATACCAAAGACAATAGTAGACACTGGCCAACTTGACATAACCAATGAAACAGGTAATGCACAACATCCCGCTGTCATGACAGTTTTTTGTGGAGCTAAGGGCGTACGCAAGGAGGGGTTCGGGTTAAATCCCCCCTTTGAGCCTGAAATTTTACGAAAACTTTGTTACTTGCGCAAAGGAGATTAATAGTTCTCTCATACTTTTTGCTTGTTAATGTGTCGACTTAATGCAAATACCACGGAATGAATCGGCATGCAAATTTCAAGGAACATTTTAAATGGACTAAAAAGTAATAATTAGGTTGCGTTTGGAATCTGCGTTATCATCTGCGTCCAGAAACCATCTCACCACTTTTTGCAGACCCTTCGTCCACTACGCATGTTTAACATTGTGTTCTGCTATAGTTCACTTTATCCGAAACAATTGTCTTTATTTTGTCTGCTAAGGCTGATCAGCGCTAGGGCTGACCGCATTGGCTACTTTACCAGTTTCTGTAGCATAATAGATCTGTCGCACGAGCCCAAAAACAGCTGTTTTTAACATAGAAGCATTCAGGCATTTGATGATGTCTCAGCAGGGAAAAAGGAAAACTAAATGTTTGCTGGACTTCTATACATAACGAAAATTTGAAAGTTTTATTGCGTACTTCATGCGCATTCTCAATTGTTGTGTAGTTTAGCAAGATTCGATCTTGCAAGCTGGGGTGTGCGCCAGTCAGTCCAGCCGCACACTTTCTATGCTCGACTGCTCGTATTTGACAAGACATCAGCGCAGCCTCATTTTGCAGTTGTAAATTGCTCTGACGCAGTAATGAGTGTTTTACTTCCCTGTTTAATGTGCAGCCTGGCATTTTTGCAGTTATGAACTGCTGTGTCGTAGCGTAGATTTTATTTTCCTGCGATAGCCTAACTTGGAGCGCCGATAGTTTATATTCAGTGCAATGACACATAAAATAAGGGGAGTGCGTGTAGAAGAATATGCATATTATGTCAACAAACTTCGCCTTGAAGCATGAATATGACGTCAAATTGTGACGTCACAAACAGCGCACAGCAAATACAAATGACCACCATGTGTCACTGAATCAAACCTCCCCCATGAAAATTTTCTGCGTACGCCACTGTGTGGAGCAAAGGTTTACTTCTAATATAGCTAGTTTTCCATCGATTACTTCATAACTAGATGCCCAATGAAAAGCGTTGACACTCAGCATATCTCAGTCCAAATGGAAGTACCTACATAGAAAGTTGCACTACCGGCTTCAATAGACATAAGCGTCTGCTTGGCTATTTCAGTGCAATTGTTTGAAAGATATTTTTTTGCATTTTATAGTGGACCAAAGCAACCCATTTGCAGTGCAAAGTAATTTTTAGCATGCCACTATGCTGACCGGACATGTGTTGGAACAAATTCTAAGCTCATGCATGCTAATGCTTTTATCAATATTCCAGCATTCCAAGTCTCGTATGTATTGTACATCATGCACTATACTTGGTCAGATTGCTGATATAAATGCACTAGTGATAGATTGAAGGCAAAAGAAGAATGTTCATTTCAACAACGATGGGAATATGCCTCGCGTGGATGGTGCTGATAACAATGAAACACACTTCAAAATTCTACCAATGCTTGATTCTTTGCTACCTAAACACCCAAGGGCCATAGCAACAAGTATTATGTATAGATATGCAAATGGTAACCTTCAAAAGCGGTTCATCTACAAAGCAATATTGCGAAAGAAGTCTAACAAATGGGGTTGCAAACTAATTGTCCTATGTGATACTCGTGGTAGAATTGTACATAATTTGAAAAATTACCGGAAGGAATCTGCCATTTGTAGGACTTCTAGACTTTAGAGTGACTTCAAATAGTGTGGTAAAGCTCTTGCAAGTGGTTGAAATGAATGTGAATCATGTTTTATGATTTGATCATTTTGGTATGTTGCACATCAATTAACTGAATGGTAGAATTAAGTGAAAGAAAAAATTTTTGCAATTGGTACCATCAAGCCCAGCTGCTTACTTTGACGCACCTTACAAATTACAGTATGTCGAAAAGGAAAAAAATCTTTATTAAAAATCCACTTGAAATTGGCGAAACATTATCACGGACTGTTCTATTACTTGGTGAATGTGGCGGTTGTTGCTTGCTGGTTTTATACCGACAGGACTGTTATTCATTTACAGTTCCACAGAGGAGGCAGAGTGATCTGCTGGAGTTCAAAGTTCATCTGGCCAAAACTTACAGCAAGACTGGAAAGGATGTTGCTTCTAAAAAAATGGACGACCTTCTCTGCAGCAGAGTGACGATGTAACTCGGCGACGAGCGACCCAGCACGCCCCAAGCCACAAGAAAATTTCCGTGCACGTAAAATTGGTCACTGGCTAGACGTAGGAGAGAACAAACAACGATAAAAAAATCTGATGGCTCAAGAAGAACCAACATGATGTGCAGCAAGTATAATGTTCATCTATGTCTCAATGAAAACGAAAATTGCTTGAGAAAATACAACCTCTAATGCTGATACTAGTGACAAACATTCACACTGCATTTGATATAACACGTGCATTTATACCGTTGATAGAGAACTATGAATTTAAATTTTTGTACTGTATGCGAAATGTCAATTATTGTGACGTCTCCCGTGTGTAATTACCTTTGAATAAAGAAGCAAAAAACAAGTTCGTAAATCACTCGTAACGTGTTTGGAGGTAACACGATTTTGAAAATAAAATTGTGACCTTACTTATAGTATCTAACCATTTGTGCCTTGCTGAAACTCAAATTACCCTTACTCTGTGTTCTTGGCTCTATTTACCAACCTTGTATTACGAAAAGGAAATCTTATAGTAATTTACATTGAATGTTGGTTTCATTTCGCACAACGGTTGCTTGAAACCATTTCTAATAGTTTTTTGATGCGCATGTTTCTACTGGATATATGGTGTATACCTTTTCCGATTGACAGGTTTCATGCTTACTGTTGCAGTCTGAGCATCTACCCAGCAGATGATAGAAGTGCGTTAGTTTTGTTCAAGTTAAGTAGATAAAAGACTAATTTGTGATTTAGCGCATTTTGTGTAAATAATCAAAAAACACAACTTTGCTATAAGTAGTGGCAGCGTAAGACGAAAATTTGGAACATATGACGACTGTGACGAATTACTTACAGTGAGTCCACCAACGCCCATAACAAAAATCTTAACAATGCCACCTAAAAATACATTCCTGGAGAGGTAATGATACAAGAAAATGTTGATTTTGTTCTGCAGAGCGAGTCATGATCCTTTCATATGGGGATATGTTGGCTAAACCGATCCTTTTTAAAATGATCTCAATTTTTACAGCATGTGTAGAAACAACTCAAAACTTTATGTTTTATGTTTCACGCGGTTATCTTTTGAGATAGGCAGTGAAATGAAATTCATTTTAAGAGAAATGGCCGTCTTAGAGCATGCTGGAACACAGATGAACCAAACAATTTAGCATGTATTTGCAGGAGACGAGGGTGGATATTAGGGGGGTCAGAAGTAGCGGTCCTTAGGGCCCCCCGTTTTTAGAGATGCTGCGGGACCGCCCTCAGAGAGTTTTACACTTAGTTTTTGACTTGTTTTCTTAAACAGCTTATGAACCGCTCGAGCCATTTAATCAGATCTGAAGCAAGTTATATAATTTTCAAAATAAAGCAAAAATTATCTACAAACACTCGTACGCCAAAGGGGGCCACTCAACAACTGCAATGTTTAGACAAAGAACAATTGATAATCAAATGATTTCAAACAATTTATAGCGTGAAATGGACTTTCACGCATGAGCAAATTCCCAGACAAAATGAAAAATTTGACTTGCTTTCAGCGAATAAAGTTTCTGTATCTCATATGCAAACTATATAGGGGCCCCTTTTGATATAACGTGAACAAAACAAGGGCCATGAAATTACATATTGTCTTAAAAGGTGACGTTTTGGGGCCCCTTTCTGGGAATTTGCCTCGGGTCCCGAAGTTCTAATGTCCACTCCTGACAGGAGAACTCAACAGAAGGCACTAGCTGCAGACTGTAGAACAGATTTGGAAATGGCACAAACTTCTTTTAAACGTTGTTTATAGCTGCAGGCGAGGGTTCTCCAAGGCAGCCGAGCAGTAAGAAGCTCCTTGTCAGAGCAGTCGCCTGCAGTGTCATGGAGAATGTCACCTTCAGGCATTCAAGAAATCCGATTGCGCAGAATGCACCAAGTGAACCCACGCTGAATGAAG